>Ga0182736_1000388_pt1 | contig 72201 bp, 65 predicted proteins | sample eDN5th30CKraftBY_FD_128882 | JGI IMG/M metagenome (GOLD analysis project Ga0182736, IMG submission 128882) | Enriched backyard soil microbial communities from Emeryville, California, USA - eDNA 5th pass 30_C Kraft BY (version 2) (version 2) | ecosystem: Environmental > Terrestrial > Soil >... | reverse complement strand
CCGCCCCGGGGGTGCCGGGGGCCATTTCCTGCCTTTGGCGGAGGCGGGATACCGACAGCCATCTTCATCCGGTCTGCCGCGTCTGGCGCTTGGTGGCGTTGCCGTGGGGTTATCCGCCCCATGAGCTACGCGTTGCGCCGGCCGCGATGTCCGCAAGGGACAGGAGGGAGCGCAGTCGACGGCGCTCTCTCTGGTGCGGGTGCGTATAACCAATATGGTTCACTATGTCAAGAGTAAAGTGCCGCCCGCACCTGCTCAACCCTCGTCATTCCCGCGCAGGCGGGAAGCCAGTTGACGCGTTGCGGCGCTTTTTCTCGCTGGATCCCTGCCTGCGCGGGGATGACGAAGCGGGGGTTGGGATTGTGCCGGTTTGGTTTTTCTTGGGGGGCTAAAGGGAGGTTTCCCGTCGTCAGGCTTTTTCGGGCAGCAACACGCCGCCGGTGTCCAGCGGCCTTGCCGCCTCGCGGAAATTGGCGAGGTAGCCAGTGGCGGGGTTTACGTAGCCGGGGCCTTCGCGCGTGGCGAGTTCGGCGGGTGGCACGTCGAGGTCGATGCTGCGATTGGCGACGCTGATGCGGATCGTGTCGCCGTTGCGGACTTTGCCGATCGGGCCGCCGGTGGCGGCTTCGGGGGATACTTCGGCCACGGTGAGGCCCTTGAGGCACAGGCCGGAAAGTTGGCCATCGGTGACGAATGCGGTAGTTTTCGCAAGGCCAGCGGCGTCGAGGGCGAAGAGGATCACGCTGGCGCTGCCACCCATCGCGGGGCCACCCTTGAGGCCCTGATTGCGGGCGACGACCACGTCACCGGGCTGCACCACGCCATTGGCGATTGCATCCATGCAGGCGTCCACATCTTCGAACACGCGGGCCGGGCCGGAGAATTCTTCCGGCCTGCTGCCATCGCGGATGCCCAGGCGGACCACGGCGTTTTCGGCGAAGCTACCTTTCAGGATGGCGATGGCGGGGCCGGGGCCGATGGCGTCGTCCATCGCGTGGATCACATCGGGGCCGGGGATTTCGTAACCGGCGAGGTTTTCGGCCAGCGTCTTGCCCGTCGCCGTCATCACGGAGGTGTCGATGCGGGTTTCAAGGCGCTTCAGCACGGCATGGGCGCCGCCAGCGTCTTCGAACTGTTCGATCCGCACTTCGCCCGTGGGGCGCACGGCGGAGATGACGGGAACATCGCCCATTTCTTCCCACAAGGCGTGAACGTCTATGCCGCTTTCCGCCTCTACCGCAGTGGCCTGCAAGTGCTTGATCGCGTTGATGGAGCCGGAGACGGCCAGCACGGTGGCGATGGCATTGCGGAAGGCGCCTTCGGTGAGGATCTGGCGCGGGCGCAGGTCTTCATGGACCATTTCCACGATGCGCCGCGCCGCTTCGCGTGCATTGGCCTGCATCTTGGGCGAATTGCCGCGCACGGGTGCATGGCCGGGCAGGCACATTCCCAGCGCCTCGACAACGCAGTGCATCGTGTTGGCCGTGGCCATTCCGGCGCAGACGCCGGGGCCGCGAATGGCGTTTTCGGCCATGTCGGCCACCGGGAATTTCGGTGTTGCGCCAAAGCGCACGCCGACGGAGCCGGACCAGACATCTTCCACGTCCACCGGTTCCCCATCGATATCGCCCGCCTGCTGATAGCCGCCGATGACGAGCAGCGTGGGAATGTTCAGCCGTGCGGCGGCCATCAGGTGGCCCGGAGGCGTCTTATCGCAGCTGGTCAGGCAGATCATGCCATCGAGCAGGGCTGCCTCCACCTGCACTTCGATATCGTTGGCGATGATGTCTCGCCCGGCAAGGATATAGCTGCCGCGCTTGGCCGCGCCGGTGATGAAATCCGAAGGAGCGGCGGTGCGGACTTCGAACGGGACGCCGCCAGCCTTGCGGATTTCCTCTTTAACAATCTTCGCGATGCCATCGAGATGGGCGTAGCAGATCGCCAGTTCGCTGGAGGAATTGACCACCGCGATCTTCGGCTTTTCCATATCCTCCGCACTGAGGCCGAGCGCCTTCCAGTTGGCGCGGCGGCCGGGAGTGTTGGCGGCAAGCGAACGCAGGGTCATCGAAAACTCCGGTAGTTATTCGGCAGAGGCGGCGGTTGCCGCTTCTTCTTCGCGCGCCTGATCGGCGCGCAGACGCGTGGCAAAACGGGCGAGGAACAGCACGCAGACCACGATCCCCGCGAGACAGGCTGCGGAGAACAGGTAGCCATCCAGCACCTTTGCATCGCTGCCCAGAAACAGGCGAGAGCCAATCAGCGGGGCGGCCACGGCGGCGAACTTGGCCATGAAGCTGGCCCAGCCGCCCCCGGTGGAGCGCACGGCGCTGGGGTAATAGATGCTGGTGATCGAAATCACCGCTGCATGGCCCGCCCCAACAAGAATGCCGCCGACCAGGATGACGGGCACAAACAGCGGCCCTTCCAGAACGAAGCCGAAGCCGACGATCAGCAGGAAAGGAATGCCGAGCAGCGGCGCCAGCGTGATGCCAGCCGGGCCGCGTTTTTCGGTAAGTGCCAGCAGGGCGACCCCGGCGATGGCGCCGATGATGCCTGTGGCGGAGCCGATCCACGTGGCGTTCTGAACGGTGAGCCCCAGTTCTTCGAGGAACAGCACGCCGAAGCTGGATTTCAGGTAGATGGCGAAGCTGGAGCAGAAATAGGCCAGCCAGATCAGCGGGGTGATATAGGCCAGCCACCCCTTGAACAGGGCGGAGAACTTGCTGAGCGGATTGTCCGAGTTGGAGGCGGCGCGTTCATCCGACAGGTAGAATTCGCCATACCGGTCCACGTCCGCAGTGGGATCGAAGCGTTTGAGCAGCGGAGCGATCTTTTCCTTCGCCTTGCCCTTGGCCACCATCCAGCGCGCCGATTCCGGCAGCGTGAATTGCAGCGCGCACGCCAGCAGGAGCGTGAGCGCGCCGCAGATGAAGAACACGTAGTGCCAGCCGTGATCAGGCGCGATCAGGTTGGTGATGGGGCCAGCCGCAGCCGCGCCCGCGCTGAAACCCAGCATGATGATGGTCACGGATGTCGCCCGCTGCCCTGCCGGCATCGCTTCGATATTGAGCGACCACGCCGGGGCAAGCAGGCCGCCGATAGTCAGGCCGCCGAGCAGGCGCAGCACCATCAGGGTTTCCGGCGTCTGTGCGTAGCCGGTGACGAAAGTCAGCACGGCACTGAGCACGGTGCAGATCAGGATGACCGGCCGCCTGCCTATGACGTCGGCAATATACGAGCCGACCAGCGAACCGATCATCTGCCCGATGAAGGCCGCGGCGCTGACGCTGCCCATCATTTCCGCGCTGAGGGCCATCTCGTCACGGATATAGGGCAGGGTGTAGGAAATGAGCGAGAAGTCCAGCCCGTCGAAGAACGTGACGAGGCAGGAAAGGATCAGGATCCGCCGGTGAAAGGGCGTGAATTTCAGATCCTTGAGGAAATTAGCGACGTCCAGCCTTGCGCCGACCCCGCGGCCTGCTGCGGCTGCCATGCCGTCCGTCATCCGTCTAGCCCTCCCGTGCAACCCGGCTTCGCGTAATCGCGAATACCTAGCGTGCTATCTATCTCCGGGGCCTGCCTAACAGCATTTTCTGCAGGCACAAAGGCTCGTCTCCGCGTTCGGCATCAATAGCCGATGTCGGGCGGATGGGAGGAATTCTGACGGAAACGGCGGGCCGGACGCAAAAATGCGCCAGCCCGCCGAAGATTCAGCAATTCGGTGCCGTCAGGCAGCCGAGCTGTTGACGCCCATCGATTGCAGGTAGCGCCGGACGTTGCGCGCGGCCTGCCGCAGGCGCTGTTCGTTTTCGACCATGGCGATGCGGACGAAGCCTTCGCCGTCCTCGCCATAGCCCACACCCGGAGCCACGGCGACATCGGCATGAGTCAGGAGCTGCTTGGAGAATTCCAGGCTGCCCATTTCTTTCAGCGCGGGGGGGAGGGGAGCCCAAGCGAACATCGAGGCAGGCGGGGCTGGAATGTCCCACCCGGCGCGGCCGAACGCCTCCACCATCACATCGCGCCGTTTGTGGTAAAGCAGGCGGTTCTTTTCCACGATGTCCTGCGGGCCGTTCAGCGCGGCCACGGCGGCGGCCTGAATCGGGGTGAAAGCACCGTAGTCGATGTAGCTTTTCACCCGCGTCAGCGCGGCGATCAGCGTCTGGTTGCCGACCGCGAAGCCGATGCGCCAGCCGGCCATCGAGAACGTCTTGCTGAGGCTGGTGAATTCCACCGCCACATCCATCGCGCCCTTCGCCTGAAGGATGGAAGGCGTCGGCTGCCCGTTGAAGTAGAGTTCCGAATAGGCGAGGTCCGACAGAACCCAGACCTTGTTCTCCTTCGCCCAGTCGACCAGCCGCTGATAGAAAGCGAGATCGACCACCTCTGCCGTCGGGTTCGACGGATAGTTGACCACCAGAATGGTCGGGCGCGGGGTGGTGAAGCGCATCGCCCGGTCGAGCGAATCCCAATAGCGTTCATCCGGCGTGGTCGGCACTGCGCGGATGCTGGCACCGGCGATGATGAAACCGAACGTGTGGATCGGGTAGCTGGGGTTGGGCGCCATGATGGTGTCGCCCGGCGCGCAGATCGCGGTGGCGAGGCTGGCCAGCCCCTCCTTCGACCCGAGGGTGACGACCACTTCGCTTTCAGGATCGACATCGACCCCCCAGCGGCGCTGGTAATAATTCGCCTGCGCCTTGCGCAGCCCCGGGATGCCCTTCGACTGGGAATAGCCGTGGGCATCGGGATTCTGGGCGACTTCGCACAGCTTGTCGATCACGTGCTGGGGCGGCGGAAGATCCGGGTTGCCCATGCCAAGGTCGATGATGTCACGGCCGCTAGCGCGTGCTGCTGCCCGCATCGCGTTGACTTCGGCGATGACGTAGGGTGGCAGGCGTTTGACGCGGTAGAAATCGGTTTCCATGACCTCAGTTAATCCAATGGTGTTGAGTGAAAGCCGCGTGCCTTGCGGCGCGCGGTGCGCGAGTTGTGGCGGAATTGGCGGTTCAGCGCAATCGCGCGTGTAACGCAGGTCTGCCAATTGCAACAAAGTTGCTTATAGTGGCCGCTATGGCGAAGGCCCCCGATTCCCCCGCGGATGCGCACGATATCTTCACGGAGATGCTGCGCGCGCAGGGGGAAGCGGCGCGGCAGATGATGGCCACTTTCCTGCCGGAAGCCGCCGCGACAGTGCCAAGCGACGCCGCGCTGACGGACTGGGGCGAATCCGCCTTGCAGCTTCAGCGCATGTGGTTCGATTTCCACAAGCAGCAGGCAATCCCGGAAATGCCGATCCCGCTGCTGGCCGATCCGCTGCAATGGATTGGCCTGATGCAGGGCTGGTTCGAACGGATGCCGCTGCTCGATCCGCGCCGCCAGTCCGAGATATTCGAAGAGGGGCTGGAACTGTGGGAGCAGGTGCTGGCCCAGTATGGCGTGGGCCCGAAAGCCGCCGATGATAAAGACCCGACGACGGTGGACCTGCCCCGCAGCGACCGGCGCTTCGCCGACCCCAAATGGCGCGACCAGCCGGTCTATGCGCTGATTCACCAGACGTTCCTGCTGCTGGCCGAACGTGTGCTGGAATCGGTGGATGCTGTCGAAGGGCTGGACGGGCAGGAGCGTGAGCAGCTGCGTTTTGCCACGCAGAGCGTGCTGGACGCGATGAGTCCGGCGAACTTTCCGCTGTTGAACCCGGTCGTGCTGGAACGCACGATCGAAACTCACGGCGAAAATCTGGTCAAGGGGATGGAGCGGCTGGCGCGCGATCTGGAGCGTGGGCAGCTGACGCACACTGACGACAGCCTGTTCAGGCTGGGTGAGAATATCGCCGCGACGCCCGGCAAAGTGGTTTACCGGACAGAACTGTTCGAACTGATCCAATATTCCCCGGTGACGGAGCAGGTGCTGGCCACGCCGCTGCTGATCTTCCCGCCGTGGATCAACAGGTTCTACATTCTGGACCTGAACCCGAAGAAAAGCCTGGTGAAGTGGGCGGTGGAGCAGGGCGTCACCGTGTTCATGGTTTCATGGCGGTCGGCCGACGATTCGCTGGGTGAGATCGGCTGGGACGATTACGTGCGCGCGCAGATCGAGGCGATCAGCGCGGTGCGAGATCGGCTGGGCGTGCCGTCGGTTCACACCGTGGGGTACTGCGTGGCGGGAACCACGCTGGCGGCCACGCTGGCGGTGCTGGCGCGGAGAGGCGAGGCGGACAAGGTGGCCAGCGCCACTTTCCTGACGGCGCAGGTGGATTTCGAACGTGCGGGCGACCTGAAGCTGTTCATCGACGATACCCAGATGGAAATGATCCGGCAGGCGAGCCGGGGTGGATATCTGGACGGTCGGTATATGGCGGCGACGTTCAACCTGCTGCGCGCGCCGGACCTGATCTGGAACACCGTGGTCAACCACTATCTGCTGGGCGAGGATTACCCGGCGTTCGACCTGCTGCACTGGAACGGTGACGTTACCAACCTGCCCGCGAAGTGGCATCAGGACTATCTGCGCGACTGCTATCGTGACAACCGGCTGGTGGTGCCCGATGCGTTGAGCGCGGACGGCACGCCGATCGATCTGGGGCTGATCCATACGCCCGCCTATGTGCAGGCGGGGCGGGAAGATCATATCGCCCCGGCTGAGAGCGTCTATCGCCTGCTTGATTACCTGAAGGGGCCGATGCGTTTCGTGCTGGCGGGCAGCGGGCATATCGCGGGCGTGGTTAATCCGCCTTCCGCAGGGAAATACCAGTACTGGACCGGACCGGCGGGCGAGACGCTGGAATCATTCGTGGCGGGGGCGGTGGAAACGCCGGGAAGCTGGTGGACCGACTGGCTGGACTGGCTGCGCGAACAGGCGCCTGGCAGCCGGGCGGCAGAGGGCGAACGCGTGCCGGAAACCGGGCTGGACGACGCGCCGGGGCGTTACGTCGCGATGAGGTGATCCGGCCGGAGCCGATGACGGCTCCGGGTCAATCCTGCACTTTTTGTGCAGCGCACAAAAATCGTTGACATGGTTGCATTGCAGCACTATTGTGCATTGCAGCAAAGCCTGTGCCGAAGTGTGCAAAGCAAAGCGAGGAAACCATGGCCGACGAGCCCGATTCCACTGCCAAGAGCGCGGAAAAGGCTTACGCCGAGGCGGTTGCCGAGGTGAAGCCGGAAGCGAAGGTGTTGAAGGCGGAGACTCCGCCCAAGGCGCCGGAACCGGCACCTGCCGCGAAGGTGGTTTCCAAACCGGCCCCCACGCCGGCAGTCAAGACCAAGGCCCCGACCAAAAAGAGGGCCGTAAAAAGCAGGACGGCAAAACCTGCCGCGAAACCGGCGGCAACCCCGGCCCGCGTTCCCGCAAGCCCAAGTGTTGCGAAAGTCGCGACCAGGCCTGCACGGGTCCGCAAACCGGCGGCGCGCAAGAAGGCCCCGTCCAATCCGTTCGCAGCGATTCCACCTATTTCCGAATTGAAGGAAAAAATCATGGCAACTGCCAAGACCACCGATTTCACCAAGCCGCTCAACGAAGCGATCGGCGAATTCCAGTCCCGCGCCCAGGCGGCCTATGAAAAGAGCTCCGAAGCGCTGAGCGAAGCGACCGAGTTCGCGAAGGGCAATGTCGAGGCGCTGGTCGAAAGCGGCAAGATCATTGCCGGCGGCGCGCAGGACATGGGCAAGACCTACGTCGAGGAGGCCAAGAGCGCCTACGAGACGATGACCACCGATTTCAAGGAACTGGCCGCGGTGAAGAGCCCGACCGAACTGTTCCAGCTGCAGGGCAAGATCGCGCGTCGCAATTTCGATGCATTGGTCGCCACCGGTTCCAAGAACACCGAAGCGTTCATCAAGCTGGCCGGTGAAGCGTTTGCGCCGATCTCTGGCCGCGTCAACGTCGCGGCGGAAAAGTTGACCAAGGCCGCCTGAGCGGCGCCTGACATCAGCAGGATTTCGTCGGCCGGAGCTCCTCTCCCCTCCGGCTGACACCGCGGGCCGGGTGGCTTTCAGCCATCCGGCCCGATCGTTTTACGGCGTGGTGAGGGCCATTTTCCGTTAAATCGACCGAGCATCTTGCAGCAGCGCCGTGCGATACGATATTTTGCGCGCAATGCATCATGAACCTGTCCCCCTTTCGCCGGCCACCGCGCCGCGCCGGTTCCTCGTTCTCGCCAGTGAAGGCGGCGAGGATGATGGCGACGGCGTGACCGATGGCGAAGGCCAGATCGGCATCGCCACCAAGACGCGCGCCCGCGCGAAGAAGCCCCGGCAATACAAAGTGCTGATGCTGAATGATGATTACACCCCGATGGAATTCGTGGTGATGGTGCTGAAGCGCTTTTTCCGGATGGATCTGGAACAGGCCACCCGCGTGATGCTTCATGTTCATCAGAAGGGCGTGGGGGTTTGCGGCGTGTTTCCCTATGAAGTGGCGGAAACGAAAGTGAATCAGGTGATGGATTTCGCCCGCGAAAACCAGCATCCGCTGCAATGCACGCTTGAAAAGGCCTGACCGGGCGCGATCGACGACAATCAGGGAATGACCTGAAGGCCCGGCATCGTTATAGCCCCTGGCGAAACCCTTTCCCGCAAGAGCCGTTTGAACCCTCGTCTTGCAGATTATCACCGCCATAGACCGATACATCTTCCGGCTCGTGATCGTGCCGATGATGGGCGTGTTCGTGCTCGCGGCATCGTTGCTGATGCTGGAAAAGATGCTGCGGCTGATGGAATTCGTATCGTCCGAAGGCGCGCCGGTGACGATCGTGTTCCGGATGCTGGTAAACCTGATCCCGGAATATGCCGGGCTGGCGATCCCGCTGGGGTTGATGCTGGGCATCCTGCTGGCGTTCCGCAAGCTGGCGACGACCAGCGAACTGGACGTACTTCGTGCTGTGGGGTGGAGCTATACGCGAATGCTGCGCGTGCCCTACATGATTACGGGCGTGCTGGTGGCGCTGAACCTGCTGATCGTCGGATATTGGCAGCCGCTGGCCCGATACGGATACGAACAGCTGGATTTCGAACTGCGATCAGGCGCGCTGGGCGCGGCGATCAAGGTGGGAGAGTTCACCACGCTGGAAGACCGGGTGGCGCTGAGAGTGGAAGAAAGCCGCGATGACGGGCGGCAGCTTGGCGGCATCTTCGCGCGCATCGCCAATGACAAGGGGCAGGTGCTGTCCATTTCCGCGCGGGAAGGGCAGTTCCTTGCCAATCGGGAAGATCGCAACACGATCATCTTCCGCCTGACCGACGGGACCATCGTGCAGGACATGCCCGGCGAAACGCCGCGGGTGCTGAGCTTCAAGCAGCACGATCTGCCGATCGATCTGCCGCGGATAGAACAGTTCCGTAAAAGGGGCGACGAAGCGCGCGAATACCTGCTGCCGGAATTGCTGGAACTGGGCTGGCGCGATGACAGCGTTACGGCGACACAGCGCGTGGAAGGGCAGGCGGCGTTCAATTACCGCATCGTCGAGGTGGTGATGATGGTCATGCTGCCGCTGCTGGCGGTGGCGCTGGCCATTCCGCCCAAGCGATCGACATCGGCGCTGGGCGTGTTCGTTTCTATCGTGATGGTCGTCGCCTATCACAAGGTGAACCAGTACGGGCAGGAAGTGGCCTCGCTGGGCCGTATCGACCCGTTGCTGGCATTGTGGGGGCCGTTTGCGGTTTTCGGCCTGATGATCGGCTGGATGTATTTTCAGGTGGCCTTCGTGCCGGGTGGACAGGCCATCGGCGCTCTGGAATCGGGGTATGCCAAGCTGGCCAAGCGTATCCAGAAGCTGCTGCGCCGTGGACGCCCGCAGCCGGGTGAAACCCCTGCCGAGGAAGTGCCCGCCGGTGCTGCTTGATTTCTTCCCCTCGCGCACGCTGACCTGGTATCTGGGCAAGACCTTCGTGGTCCGCATCCTGGCGGTGCTGGTCATGCTGGTGCTGGTGTTGATGATGCTGGACCTGCTGAGCAATACCGGCGACATCCTGGCCCATCCCGGAAACGGGGAGCCGGAGCTGATGCGTTATGTCTCGCTGCGTATTCCGCAGCTGGTGGCGCGGTTCCTGCCCTATTCGGTACTGCTGGCGACGATCCTGACGCTGGCGACGTTCAACCAGAACAGTGAAGTGATCGCGATGAAGGCCGCGGGGCTGTCCGCGCACCAGATACTTGCTCCGCTGCTGCTTTCCGCGCTGATCATTTCAGGGTTCTCGTTTGTGTTCAACGAACGGATCGTGACGCGTTCCACCGCGACGCTGAAAGTGTGGGAAGGGAACGACTATGGCCCGATGCCCGCTGATTCCGGGGCGCGGGCCAACGTCTATCTGAATCAGGGCAACGATGTGCTGCTGGCGTCGTCCGTTGAAGGGCACGGCGCCGGGACGGTGATGCACGGGGTCACGTTCTATGAGCGTGATGATGCCGGCATGATTGTGCGCCAGTACCGGGCGGACGTTGCCAATTGGGCTAATCCCGGCTGGCGGCTGGAACGGCCCCGGATGTTCGACGTGGTGGCGGCGCAAGGGCGCGTGCTGGACGGGCCGCTGGTGGTGGCGCGGGGGATCACGCTGAATCAGGTCGCGCTGGAGCGGGTCGATCCCGACGCGGAATCTGTGGGCGAACTGAGGCAGTCCATCGCGGCGCTGGATGCCGCCGGGCGCCGGACTGCGGAACTGAAGGGCAAGTGGTGGCACAAGATTTCAGGGCCGCTGTCGGCGGTGCTGATGCCCCTGTTGGGCGCAGTGGCCGGTTTTGGCCTTGCTCGATCAGGGCACCTGTTTGCCCGTGCCGTGATCGGCATGGCGCTGGGATTTGCTTTTTTCGTTGTTGATAACGCAGCACTGGCGATGGGCAGCTTTGGCGGCTATCCGCCCCTGCTGGCCGCATGGGCGCCGTTCGTGCTGTTTTTCCTGATCGGCGAGACTGTCCTTATCCGTACCGAAGAATAAGGCGGGGGGACTAAAAGCGCCGCTTGCGCTGCCTCATTTTTGCCATTATTTGGGACCCGCTCGCGCCGCTGCGAGTCCTGTGGGCCATGCCCGCTCAAGGAGAAACTGAGATGAAGAAGATCGCTCTGGTTGCCGCTCCGGCCGCCCTGCTGTTCGCCCTGTCGGCTTGTGGCGATGCCGCTGAAGAGCCGGCCGCTGAGGACACCGCGATTGTCGAAGAGACCGTGGTTGAGCCGACCGACGTCGCCACCGACGCCGCCGCTGCCGCGACCGACGCTGCTGCCGCCGCGACCGACGCTGCCGCTGCCGCGACCGACGCTGCTGCTGCCGCGACCGACGCTGCCGCTGCTGCGGAGTAATTCATTCGTTTGAGCCAGCCGGGCCCAGCGCCCGGCGAGGCTTCACGAAGGAATTAAGACAGGGCGTGTGAACCATACGGTTCGCGCGCCCTGTTCTTTTGTGGGTGCAAGGGCCGCTCTTTCGCGCCTGGCGAGCCGCCTGTAGACCCAGTGGCATGACGACTGCCCCTGTTCTTCGAGTAGCGCGCCCGACCGACGACATAGAAGGCTTGCTGCCGTTCTATCGAGACGGGCTTGGCCTCGATGTCCTGTCCCGCTTCACGGATCACGAGGGCTTCGACGGCGTGATGCTGGGGCGGGAAGGTGCGCCCTATCATCTGGAGTTTACCACGGCCCGTGGCCATGCCGCCGGACGTGCGCCGACGCAGGACAATCTGCTGGTTTTCTATCTGCCCGGCCGGGAGGATTGGCGCGCTGCGGTGGAGCGGATGAAGGCGGCGGGATTTTCAGCCGTTGCCGCGTTCAACCCTTACTGGGACCGGCAGGGGCGCACTTTCGAAGATCCCGACGGTTATCGGGTGGTGTTGCAGAACGCAGCGTGGGGCGGCTGAAAGGCTGCCGCCCCGTATTTTGCCATAGCGGATTCTGGCTGGGCGATCAGGCGTTGAGGCCCGGCTTCCCCACGGTGTCGGCGGAATTGGCCCTGCCCATCGTGCTGCGGGCGATGCGCGCAATCAGCACCGCCATGCCGGGATAGTTGGCGCGGGAATAGGTCGATCCCGTGCCGAACCGTTCCGCAAGCCTGCGGTGAGCCTCTCCCAATGAATGATAGGGCAGGCTGGGCAGCAGGTGGTGCAGCGCGTGGTAGCGCAGGCCGACAGGCGCCCACAGCGCAGCCAGCGGCGCAGGGGGCGGCACGTTGACGGAATCGAGGTATTGCGCGGTAACGCTGATCGGATCGCCCTCATTCTCCCACAAATGGGCGACCAGCGTGCGGAGCTGATTGAGGACGGCGACACCTGACAGCACCACGATGGCGATCAGCAGCGGCCGCCAGCCGATGAAGAACGGGCTGGCCAGCAGTGCGATAGCCCAGATGGATGCGCCCAGTTCCTGCCAGAACACGTGCCGGGCGAATTCACCTTCTGCCGGGCGGCGGCGGAAATCGGGGTTGATCGTCAGGGCGGAGAACCGTTCCCACACCAGCTTGCGCAGCGGCGGGAAAATGGCGCCCAGCGGCACCAGCACGGCCGAGCGGATCAGGAACGCCACCGGAGCGAGCAGGGCCACGAGGATGAACAATGGCAGGGACCACGGCTTCATCAACGCCAGCGGCAGGTATTCGGGATCTTCCGCGGTGCCATAACGCGTGCGAGCATGGTGGAGGGTATGCACGTTTTCGTACATCAGCGACGGCGTGAGCATCGGGATGCCGGCCAGGAGGTTCCAGCCCAGCTTGAACCCCGGCAGGGCATTGCGATGGATGTGGGTCAGTTCATGAATGAACAGCAGCGCGCGATAGAGCGCCAGAACCGAGATCACGCCGCAAAGGATTGCCAGCGGAACGTTGCGGATCAGGATCGCCCCGGCCAGCGCGGAATAGCCCAGTGCGGCCGACATCAGCAGGTCGGGCCAGTAGATGCCCGGCCGGGCCGTGTTGATATCGCGCGTCAGCTCTGCAGCGGCGCGCAGCATCTCCATATCGTCCACACTCGCACGTTCCCCTGAGCGGGGGCGGCGCGCGGCGCTGTCATCGATGGTTTTACTGGCGTTCATGGTATTTCTTCCAAACCGGCCCCCGGAGGCTGTCCGGGCGCCTTTGCCGCACCCGTCTTGCGTGATGGATGACAGCCTGACAATGCGCCAACACCACACACAGGGCTAACGCCCCCTGAATAAAGGTCCGAACCGTGTCGACAGCCGAGGTAGTGATCGCTCCGGTATCCGGCAAGCGTGACTTGGATGCTTTCATCGATCTCGCCTATCGGTTGAATGCAGATGATCCCAACTGGGTGCCCCCGTTGCGCACCGAAGTGGTGGAATTGCTGACGCCGGGGAAAAACCCGTTTCACGAACATGCCAAGGTCCAGCTTTTCCTGGCGCACCGGGGTGGCAAAGTGGTGGGCCGGATATCCGCCCACTACGATGAACTGGCGCTGGTCCAGCCGCCGGAGCAGGGCATGGGGCCCGGCACCGGCAACTGGGGCATGTTCGAGGCGGAGGACGAGACGACCGGGCTGGCGCTGATCGCCCGCGCCGAACAATGGTTGCGCGAACAGGGCATGACCCGCGTTCTGGCACCGATCAGCCTGTCGATCTGGGAAGAACCGGGCCTGCTGGTGAAAGGCCACGATCATTCGCCGATGGTGATGATGGGCCATAACAAGGCCGAATACGAACAGTGGGTGGAACACGCCGGCTATGCGGTGGCCAAGCGGCTGCTGACTTACGATCTGGCGGTCAACAAGGGATTCCCGCCGCTGATCGACCGCATCGTGGCATCAGGTGAGAAGAACGAGCGCATTACGGTGCGACCGGTGGACAAGAAGCATTTTGAACGGGATGCGGCGATCATCCTCGATATCCTGAACGATGCCTGGTCGAAGAACTGGGGCTTCGTGCCGTTCACGGAGAGCGAGAAGCGTTACGGGGCCAAGAAACTGGCGCCACTGATCCTGGAGCCCGCGAACATGATCGCGGAACTGGACGGAGAGCCGGTAGCGTTCATGCTGGCCCTGCCGGACGTGAACGCGGTGCTGAAGCCGATGAAGGGCAAGCTGTTCCCCTTCAACTGGATCAAGCTGCTGTGGTGGTTGCGCAACCCGCCGAATGCGGGCTTCCGCGTGCCGTTGATGGGGGTGAAGAAGCGGTTGCAGGCATCGCGCCTTGCCAGCCAACTCGCCTTTATGATGATCGAATACATCCGCCGTTATGCTGTGGAGGGCCACGGCGCCACGCGGGCGGAAGTGGGTTGGGTTCTGGAAGATAATCAGGGAATGCTGGCCATCGCAGAAGCGATTAACGGCCGGAACAATCGCGAATACCGTATTTACGACAAGGCGCTTTGACCCGAAGTTGCAGATAAGGAAAAAAGGCCCCCGTTCGCGTGAACGGAGGCCTTTCGGGATCGTATCACCAGCCGCTTGGACGGGAGGGGGGGTCTCGGCGGTGACATTGCATCAATGACCCTCTGCGATAGAGGTTCCCGCACCAGAAAATTATTTTTCTGTTCTTCCGGGGCGCGGTTTGCGGCAGTGTGGTGACGGGTCTGGCGGCGCTGAAAAGTTCTGCCGTGGACACAGGAACCACCGCCCGCACGGGGCGTTGGTTGCGCGAAGATTCTCGGGAAGGGGCTTTATGTCAATTGGGGCCGAAGTAGCTGCTCATCTACCGTTTTTGCGCCGGTATGCGCGTGCCCTTACGGGTTCGCAGAATACGGGCGATGCTTTCGTAAAAGCCACATTGGAGGCCGCGCTGGCTGACGAGGAACTCGCCCGGTCGCTGACCGGGGGACGGGTGCCGCTGTATCGCGCGTTCAACAAGGTGTGGTCCAGCGCCTATCTGGAAGTTCCGGCCGAAACCGCGCCGCAGAGCCTGCATGAAAGTGCGGCCCAGGATCAGCTTCGCCGGATCACTCCGCTGAACCGGCAGGCCTTGTTGCTGACGACTGTGGAAGATTTTTCGCCTGCGGAAGCTGGTGAGATCATGGGAATGAGTGCCAGCGACGTAGAGCAGCTGGTGGCCGAAGCGATCGAAGAGATCGAGCGCGAAAGCGCCACCAGTGTGCTGATTATCGAGGACGAGCCGCTGATTTCCATGCAACTGGAAGATTTGGTCCGTTCGCTGGGGCACGAGATTTGCGGCACTGCTGCCACCCGCACCCAAGCCCAACAGATCGTGGCCGATACCACGCCCGGCCTGGTGCTGGCGGACATCCAGCTTGCCGATGGATCTTCGGGTCTGGACGCGGTGGACGACATTCTGGCGATCGACGATGTGCCGGTGATCTTCATCACCGCCTATCCCGAACGACTGCTGACGGGCGATCGGCCAGAGCCGACTTACCTGATCACAAAGCCGTTTCAGGAAGACACCGTGCGCGCGGCAATCAGCCAGGCGCTTTTCTTCGGTTCCAGCCGCCCCCTTTCCTGAGTTAAAGGGGCGGTATGGCCCGGCTCAAGCTCAAAATTCAGCTCTATTGCGGTGATGAGATCGCGATGGGGCCGGGCAAAGCCGATTTGCTGGAAGCCATCGCGCGCGAAGGCTCTATCTCTGCCGCCGGACGGGCGATGGGGATGAGCTATCGCCGCGCGTGGATGCTGGTGGATACGATGAACCGCTGCTTCCGCGCCCCGCTGGTAGAAACGCAGCCGGGCGGAGGACAGGCGGCCGGCACGCGACTGACTGCGGAGGGAGAGGCGGCGCTGGCGGCCTATCGCGCGTTGTCGGAACAGGTGGCGACCGGTGCGGCGGGGCCGGATTTCGTCCTGCTGGAAGGATCGATACGGGCGGAGCCGCTGCCCCACGCCTGATCAGGGGGCGATCAACACTTTGCACTGGCCGCTGCGGCGCTTCAGGCTTTCGAATATATCGGGCGTGGCGTCGAGCGTGATTGTGTCCGTCACCAGCAGGCGCGGTTCCATCGCCCCTTCGGCCAGAGCGTCAAGGGCGGCTTCGTATTCCTGCCGGGTGAAGAAGGCGCTGGTTACCAGCCGTACCTCTTTTTGCAGCATGGCGAAGCTGTTGAAGGTGTCTGGCCGGGTGCAGAGGCCGAGCAGCAGGATCGTGCCGCGATTGCGGACTTGCCGCACCGCCTGATCGATCAGGCCGGGTATGCCCACGCATTCGAACACCACGTCCGCCGGGCCGCCCAGCGCCGTTTCCGCGCTGCCCACGGGATCAGCGGGATCGACCACGAACAGGTCTGCCCCCATGTCCAGCGCACGCTGATGCTGGAAATCGGCCACGTCCTGCACCGCCACCCGCGCTGCGCCCATGCGCCGGGCCCAGAACGCGACGGCCAGCCCGATCGGCCCGGCGCCGAGGATCAGAACGCTGTCGCCCGCTTTCATGCCCGATAGGTTGATCCCGTGCAGGGCTACGGCCAGCGGCTCAATAATTGCGCCATCGGCCAGACTGACATCGACGGGCAGCTTCACGCACTGATTGGGGCGGGTAAGGGCATATTCGGCATAGCCGCCGCCCTGAAGGCCGAAGCCCGCGCACCATTGCACTTCACCCTTGCGGCAATGATCGCACTGGCCGCAGCTTTTGAGCGGGATGACGGAGACGAGATCGCCGGTTTTCAGGCCGGTTGTTTCGCGCCCGAGTGCGACGACTTCGCCCGCGAATTCGTGGCCGAGCACATCGCCGTGCTCGCAGCCATAGGCGGCGTCTTCCGTCATGTGCAGGTCGCTGCCGCAGATGCCGCAGCGGCCCACCCGGACGACGACTTCGCCCGCGCCTGGCTGGGGATCGGGCAGGGATTCCACCCGCAGCGGCGCATGCAACGCCTGAAAGACCGCCGCCTTCATCGTCAGGAATTGAGCGGCTTGATCGGGCCGAGCTGCATCCCGCCATCGATCATGACGTGGCTGCCGGTCATATAGCTGCCCGCATCAGAGGCGAGCAGCAGGGCCAGCGGCTTAATCTGATAGGTTTCCGCCATACGCCCCAGTGGGCACAACTCGTCCCACGCCTTTTTCGCCTGCGGGTTCTTCTTCACCCAGCCATCGCCGATGTTGGTGACGAAAGGCCCCGGCGCGATGGCGTTGACGCGGATGCCATAGGCGGCGAGTTCATAGGCAGCGTGGCGCATGAAGTGCTTCACGCCAGCTTTGGCCGCCATGTAGGGCACGCCCACGATCGCTTCGTTCACTTCGGCGGCGTTGGAACTGGTGATGACGATGGAACCACCACGCCGCTGGCCGTTGCGTTCATTCGCCTTCATCGCCCGCGCCGCTTCGCGCACGGTGTGGAAGCAGCCGGTCAGGTTGATGCCGATGGATTTATACCAGCGTTCCGGTTCGTAAACGTCGATCTGCCCTTCGGGATTGCGATCGTCATTGGGCGTCCAGAAACCGCCGCCCACGTCCAGACCTGCATTGGCGAAGCAGATGTCCAGCCCGCCATAGGCCGCCACATGATTGTCGACCGCGGCGGCAACCTGATCGAGCTGGGCGACATCGCAGAAATCCCAGCGCGCTTCGTAACCCGCATCGACCAGCCGCTTCGTTTCGCGTTCTGCGCCCGCCGCATCGATGTCTGTCAGCGTAACCTTGGCGCCTGCTTCAGCCATGGTTTCGGCGTAGGCGAGGCCGAGGCCGCTGGCTGCCCCGGTGACGAACGCGGAGCGGCCGCGCACATCGAACTGGTCGAGCGTTCTGGGATCGCTGGTCACAGATAGAGCTTCGGATTGAGGGCGATGCCGTGTTCGCGGCAATGGCTTTCGTAGTGGTTCATCATCCACCACACATCGGCGGTTTCGGCGAGCACGCCCTGATCGTCATAAAATTCGATCGGCCCTTCCATCCAGCCGAACAGCTTCACGCCGTTGGGATGTTCGGTGACGAGGGTGTGGCTTTCGCCCGGCACTTCCAGAATGAGGCCGCCCGGCGTCGCCACCCAGTCGTATTCCAGATAACGGACCGAGCCTTCGATCACGACCATGGTGATGGTGCCGCGATGGAAATGGGTGCCGATTGTGCCGGGGCCCTTCACCCACAGGATGTTGGAAAACAGGTTGCGGCGCACGTCGAACGCCAGATGCTTGATCGCGGCGGTTTCCCCGAACGGCACCCACGGGCTGTCATCGTCGGTCTGCGCGTCGACATAGCGGCCGCCGGGCGAATACCGTTCCACCAGATCGGTGTAGGGGAAGTGGATATCGACGATCGCCTTCTTGGTCGAAGGCGGGGCCTTCATCTGCGTGGCCATGCTCTCTCTCCCGGTTATGCGGCCGCGCTTTGGCGTGGTCTCGCTGGCGTCAGTTTGATCCTGTGCTTGCGTTCATGCAACCTGCGCCTCACGCCCGCGCCGCGCCAGCGCGGCTGGGGCTGTTTCCCTGAGGCCCATCGCCACGAATCCACTGAGCACCGCCAGCACGATCAGCATCCACAGGAACGAATTGACGCCGAAGGTATCATTCAACAGCCCCGCGATCGGCGGGCCGAACACGCCGCCGAGAATCTCGCAGGAACCCATCGCCAGGCCCAGAACGGTGGCATGGTGGATCGGCTTGAAGCTTTCCGACGGGATGGTGGCCATGAAGATCGGGAACACCCCGTTTACCGCCCACGCGATGAAGAAGATCGCCGCCAGCGTGAACGCTGGCCCGTCGTAATACATCGCCGCCAGTGGGCCGAGCACCGAGAGGAACGGCAGGCAGACCATCACCGGCTTGCGCCCGATAATGTCCGACAGGCCGGAGATGACGAAGCTGTAGATCGCCGCCGCGATGCCAAGCGAACCCATGATCCAGCTTCCGGTAATCTCGTCAAAACCGCGGGTCTGGACAAGATAGAGCGGCATGAAGGCCCATGTTGTGACGAAATGCGCGACCATCAGTACGCCCACCGCCACGCAGATCCACATGTTGCGGACCTTCATCGCCTGCCGGATCGTCATCGACAGTTCGCTGTCTTCCTTCGGCTTCGGCAGGGGGGCGGGTTCCTTCAGCAGGAACCAGATCAGCACCGCGCTGATGATGCCGGGCAGGCCGGCGAGGTAGAACGCCTCTCGCCAGCCGAACGCCTCTGCGAAAGCGACCAGCACGACCGGCGCGGCGAAGCTGCCGAGCAAGTTGGAGCCTAGGTTCTGCGCCACGCCTTGCGCCAGCCCGCGCCGCTTGGGATCAACCTCGCTGGCGACCATCGCGTGGCTGATCGGCATTACGCCGCCTTCCGCCGCGCCCATCAGCAGCCGCGCGCCCAGCAGCAGCGCGAAGCTGGAAGCAAGGCCGGTGAGGAACGAGCAGGCGGAGAAGGCGAGCGTGGCGAAGATCAGCAGGATCTTGCGCTTGCCCAGCGTATCCGACAGGCGGCCATAGAAGAATGCGGCAATGGCCCATGTAAAGCTGAGGCCGCCGGCGATAAGGCCGATCTGCGTCTGCGTCAGGCCCAGTTCCGGCTGCACCGATGGCATCAGCACGTTCAGCGCCTGCCGGTCGAAGAACACGATGCCGAAGTTGAGGCTGAGCAGGAATACCAGCAGCATCTGGTATCCGGCCGAATTCTTCGTCCAGTTGCCCTGTGGGGCGCTTGTCATTGGTTGCATGGCGTCGGCCCCGTTCGGAAATGTCAGAGGAAGGATCGCACCGGGTCGGTGCCGTCCCAGTTTCGGCTCGCCCCCCAGAAGCGAGTGAAGGTCGCATCCATGCCGGGCGTTACCGGCAAGAGTTCGATGAAGCCGAGTTGAGCGCCGCTGCCGTTGTCGAGGTAGGCGACCTCTCCCCCCGTGGGCACGGAGGCGCGGAACGCCTCGTGATAGCCGCGCGACTGATATTCGCGGCTGTCGGCGTCCACATCGGCGCAGGCGATGCCAACGTGATGGAAGCCATAGCCGCGCAGGGCGATCGTCTCCTGATAGACCGACGGGTGATTATCGAGCGGCTGGATCAGTTCGATCAGCATGTGACCGGCAAAGCCCATCGCGATGGTGATGTCCGCCCGGCTTTCCTCACCGCGATAAATCTGGCCGGGGACGAGGAAATTGGGGAGCACGAAGAACGGCCCCGCGCGCATGTCCGACACCCAGCGGCGGATCGCCAGTTGCAGGTCGGGCACGATGAACGCGGTCTGCGCGACACCACCCATCGGCTGGCCATAGCCAAGCTCGTTCGCCATCAATCTCTCCCGTCACCGCCTTTCGCGGCCTTTGTCACTGGCTCGCCAATCGGCGCGACAAAGTCAATCGCGGCGTGCTAACAGCTTTGCGAGGGAGATTATGTCATGGCCACGCAGCTAAAACGCAATGTGCAGATCAGCGAGGCGGAGCGCATCGCGCGGCAGGAACTGGCCGCCTGTTACCGCATCTTCGACATGCAGGGCTGGTCGGAATCCATCTATAACCACATCACATTGCGCGTTCCGGGCGAGGATGCGTTCCTGATCAACCCGTTTGGCCTGTTGTGGTCGGAAGTGACCGCCAGCAATCTGATCAAGACCGACAGCGACGGCAACAAGCTGTGCGGATCGGATTATCCGGTGAACCTGGCCGGGTTTACCCAACACGGGGTTTTTCATCGTGAGCTGCCGTGGGCGCATGCAATCGTCCACACCCATACGCCGGATACCATGGCCGTCTGTTCCAGCGCGGAGGGGCTGACGCCGACCAATTTCTATGGCTGCTTCTTCGAAGGGCTGGTCGGTTATCACGATTTTGAGGGGATCACCGTCCGCGCCGAGGAAGGCGTGCGGCTGGTGGAGAACCTGGGCGGCAACAAGGTGCTGATGCTGCGCAATCACGGGCCGGTGGTGCTGGGGAACACGCTCTACGAGATGTTCTTCCTCTACTACATGCTCCAGCGTGCGTGCGAGGTGCAGATCAAGACCGCCAGCCTTGGCCAGCCGATACGCGTGCCGCAGGATGTCGTGGCCGTGCATCAGCGCGATCGCGACCTGATGCTGGTGAAGGATTTCGGCAAGGCCGACTTCGAAGCGTGGGTTCGCAAGCTGGACACGGTTGACCGGAGCTGGCGCGAATGAGCATGGCGATTTTCGCCGTATGACCGATCTCGTCATCAACGATCAGCCCGTCCGCATAGAAATGGACCCGCAGACGCCCCTGTTGTGGGCGCTGCGTGATGGCGCGAATCTGACGGGTGCCAAATACGGCTGCGGCGTGGGCGATTGCGGCGCCTGTATGGTGCTGGTCGACGGGGCCGCGCTGCGAAGCTGCCTTGTTACCCTTGGCGAAGCGGAAGGGCGCATCGTCCGCACGATCGAAGGGTTGAGCAGCGACCGGTCACACCCGGTGCAGCAGGCGCTGGTGGCGGAACAGGCTATCCAGTGCGGGTTCTGCACGCCGGGCATCGCCATCGCCGCGGCTGGCCTGCTGGCACGAAATTCCAACCCCACGGATGACGAGATTCGGGAGGCGATTCCGAACCTGTGCCGTTGCGGCGTCTATCCCCGGTTGATCAGTGCGGTGCGGCGGGCGGCGCGGGGATCGCGCCGGGTGGAGTTGCCGATCACGGCACCGGCTGCCACTGCCGCGCCAGTGGAAGCCGAGACTGAAGGCGAATAAGCCTGCCCCTGTTTCAGGCAGCAGACTTGCGGGAGTTTACGAATGAAGGCGACGATCTGGCATAATCCCAACTGCGGCACGTCGCGCAACGTGCTGGCGCAGTTGCAGGCCCAGGACGGGCTGGAGGTCGAGGTGGTCGAGTATCTGAAGCACCCGCCCAGCCGCGAGAAGCTGGAGCAGCTTTATCGTGACGCCGGGATCGCGCCGCGCGAAGGATTGCGCCGGCGCGGCACCGATGCGGAGGAGCGGGGCCTGACCGAAGCCGATGATGCCGAGGTGCTGGACGCGATGGCGGCAGAGCCCAAGCTGATCGAACGGCCATTGGTGGAGACGGAGAAGGGCGTTCGCCTGTGCCGCCCCGCCGATCGCGTAAACGAGATACTTTGAGCAGCGAACGGTCTGGCTTGCATCGCCGGGCGACATCTGCGAACGCCGGGGCAGGGTGCCCGGATGGGAAGAAGGCGCGGTAATCGATGGATAGCAGTGAGCTGGCCGAAGAACGGCGGAGCGACAGGCTGAAGCGCAAGGTTGCCGAGGCGATGGGCCCGGCCGGCGTGTTCTTTCAGGGTTTTCTTGAACATCCGCGGATGGTCGGTTCGATCATCCCTTCGTCGAAATCCACGATCGACAAGATGCTCGACCGCGTGAAGTGGGACGAGTGCAAGGTGTTCGTCGAATACGGCCCCGGCGTAGGCACATTCTGCCGCCCGGTCTTGGACCGTCTGGGGCGCGATGGCGAATTGATCGTGATCGACACCAATCCGCTGTTCATCGACTATCTGAAGCGCACGATCCGCGACAGCCGTTTTCACGCGGTTCTGGGATCGGCGGAAGACGTGGAAGCGATCGTGAAATCGCTGGGCCATGACCATGCAGACTATGTGCTGTCCGGCTTGCCGTTTTCCACCCTGCCGGAAGGTGTGGGACCGGCGATCGCCGCCGCCACATATCGGGTGGTCCGCCCTGGCGGTGCGTTCCTGACCTATCAGTTCAGCACCACGGCGCGCGATCTGACCTCGCGCCATTTCCCGCGTGTGGATACGGGCTTTGCATGGTTCAACATCCCGCCCTGCCTGCTGGCATGGGGCTGGAAACCGGTTCAACCCTGAGGCGGACGGGGCAGGACACCGCCTGCCCCGGTTCGTTATCCGACCGTCTGCACCGTTCCATTTGAAAGCTGGCGGTGGATCGCGGCCAGCACTGCGAGATAGATCGCAATCGCAATCGCATTTATGACCGAGTTGATCAGGCTGCTGATGAAAACGGCGGACGTGGGGCCAGCCAGCGCGCCCAACAGGCTGACGATCAGGCTGATTACCACGGCGATCACCAGCAGGGCGACAAACAGCAACAGGTAGAATGCGAACAGGCGCACGCTGTGCCCCTTCGTCAGCGCCCAGGAGCGGCCGAGGGCACGGAAAGGGTTGGCCACCTTGTCCATGACGATCACGGGGACCGTCAGCGAGAACTTTATATAAACGCAGATTGCGGCGACGGCCGCCGCGATCCCGACAATCGCCCCGGCGGCTGCGCTGGCGAGCGTTGCCAGTGCAATCGGCAGCACGATCATGGTGACAACGAGCAGTGAAATCAGAATCTGCGACCCGAGATAGGGCAGCAAATAAGTGATCCCGCTACGCAGTGCTTCCCCCACGGTTGGCCGCCCGCGATCAGTCAACAGCGCCAGAAGGCCCAGCATACCAATGGCGGTAACCGCGGTGACGAGCAGCAGTTGCCACCAGAATTCGCTGTAAAGCGTCCCCGCCGCCTCAAGTGCGGCATCGGCGTTGGCCGCGCTGGCGGCCGCCGCTTCAGCGCTGGCTGCGCTGTTCGAAATGAGCATCATCAGGATAACGTTCGGCAGGAAAAAGAACGCCCCTGCCACCACCGTTACGACCTGTCCGTTGGCGCGGAGCAGTGCAACGGCATCATTCCACGCCCGGCCCATGTCGAACTTCATCGGATATGCTCCCCACTTTACGAACCTCCCTCTTGATAAGCGTGTTTCGAAACGCCAGCAAACCCCTGACTATGGAACAGTTGAAAACGACAGGTGCACCGACGATCGAATGGCGGCACGATGCGCGGCAAGTGCCCTATCGCGCTGCGTTGGCGGAGCAGGAGGCGCGCAATACCGCGATCGCCGAAGGCCGCGCTGACGAACTGATCTGGATGCTGGAGCATCCGCCCGTTTACACCGCAGGCACGAGCGCCCCTGCGGATGAACTGGTCGACCCGCGGTTCGAGGTGGTCGAGACCGGGCGGGGCGGGCGCTATACCTATCACGGGCCGGGCCAGCGCGTTGGTTATGTCCTGTTGAACCTGGCCACACGCGGGCGTGACGTGCGCCGGTTCGTGCATGGGGTGGAAAACTGGGTAATCGCCACGTTGGGGGATTTTGGCGTGGAGGCGTGGGCTGTTCCTGAGCGGATCGGCATCTGGACGCGTGATGTGGACGGCAGCGAAGCCAAGATCGGCGCGATCGGCGTTCGAGTGCGAAAATGGGTGACCATGCACGGCTTCGCGGTGAATCTGGCGCCGGACCTTTCGCATTTTTCCGGCATCGTGCCCTGCGGAATTGCCGATTATGGCGTGACCAGCCTGGCGCGGCTTGGCCTTGCGGTTGCGCCGGAGGAATGGGATGGGGCATTGCGTGAGCGGGCCGGGGATTTTCTGGCCGCGATACAAAGCCCGGAGTGAGCCGCTTGACCCGATTTCGTCCGTTGCGTCCGCTGACCGTCACTGCCCTGGGAATGGCCGTTCTACTCGCGGCTTGCGGTGGCGGGGAACGGGCGGCTGATGAAGGACAGCCGTCTGGCGAAGTGCTGGAAGGCACGATCAGCGACGCCATGTTGCCGCTGGATACGGTGCGTTCACAGCCGCCGCTGGCAGAGCCGGAAGCGGCGACCCGGGCAGGTGCGAGCGTCGCGGCTGACGATGCCGCCCCAGATGCCACCACGGATGAAGAGGCGGCTGCGCCAGCAGAACCTGCGGCCGAAGCTGCTGCCAGCGGCGGCGAATAACTGCCTGTCGGGGCGCCTTAACCTACCCGTTCCAGCAATCGCCGCGCCTGTTCCAGATGCGGCTGATCCAGCATCCGGCCATCCAACGAAAGCGCGCCCACACCGGGATGCGCGCTAAAGGCGTTCACGATCGCCCGCGCCTGCGCGATTTCATCTTCGCCGGGGGTGAAGGCGGCGTTGATGACAGCGACCTGCGACGGATGGATGGCGAGCATCCCGGTGAAACCATCAGCATAGGATTCGCGCGCCGCCCGTTCGAGCCCGGCAAGATCGCGGAATTCCGCATGGAGCGTGTCCACCGCCATGATATTCCGGGCGTGGGCGGCAAGGAGTACCTGCGAGCGGACGAAGCGGAATGTGTCAGTCCACCGCCCGTCCGCATCCCTCTTGCGTGCAGCGCCGATGGCGGCCGACAGATCCTCTGCCCCCCATGTCAGCCCGGCCAGCCGTGGCACGGCAATGGTGGCATAGGCGGAGATGCCGAGCGCGGCGGCCGGTGTTTCGCTGACGAGCGGCAGTATACGGGTCGACCCCTGTTCGATACCGTGGCGCTGTTCCTGTGCCACGAGTTCACCGACGAGGGCCTGAAGCTGTTCCGGCCCGGCAGCCTTGGGCACCACGATGCCCTGCGGCCTGCCGGGCATGATCGCCGCCACGTCTTCCCGCCAGAGCGGCGTGTCGAGAGGGTTGATCCGCACCCAGCGCGCTGGGCCGCCGGGTGTGCGGGCACCCTGTTGCAGCCATTCCCTCGCCATGATGCGGGCCTGCGGTTTTGCCGGTGGTGCAACCGCGTCCTCCAGATCGACGATCACCACATCGGCCCCGAAGCCGGCAACCTTGTCCAGCTTGGGCTGACTGTCACCGGGAACGAACAACCACGATCGCATCGCCATGGGCGGGCCTTTCGAAGAGGTTTGCCTTTCCTATAGCCAAGTGCGGCGGCGGCGCTAGACGTGCGCGATGACTGCCGCCGCGCAATCTTCCCCGGTCCGATTCCTGCCCTTTGCCGCGTTGCTGGGCGGCAATGCCGTGCTGGCCATGGGCGCATGGTTCGTGCGGGTTGCCGACACCGGGCCGGTGGCGACTGGATTCTGGCGTGTGGCGCTGGCCATGCCGATGCTGGCGCTGCTGGCGCGGGCGAACAGGCAGCCGCTGACGGGTCTTTCGCGCAAGGCGCTGCTGGCCGTGCTGGCGGGCGGGGTGTTCTTCGGGCTGGATGTCGCCAGTTGGCATGTGGGCATCGGGATGACCCGGCTGGCGAATGCGACCCTGTTCGGTAACGCGGGCAGCTTGCTGCTGATGATATGGGGCTTCATCATCTGGCGGCGCATGCCCAGCGGGCGCGAATGGCCCGCGCTGGTGGCGGCATTGGCTGGTGCGGCCATCCTGATGGGGCAATCGCTGGAAATCTCGCCCCGGACGCTGCTGGGCGACTGGTTCTGCTTGCTGGCCGGGGTGCTTTATGCCGGATACCTGATCATCCTGCAGGATGCGCGCAAGGCACTGGGCGGATGGACAGTGCTGACCTGGTCAGGGATTTCCAGCGCCGTTGTCCTGCTGGCGATTGCGCTGATTGCAGGCGAAAAGATCATGCCTACGGACTGGCGGCCGGTGATCGGGCTGGCGATCAGCAGCCAGGTGCTGGGGCAGGGGCTGCTGGTCTATGCACTGCGCCATTTTAGCCCGCTGGTGATCGGGGTCGCGCTGCTGTGCCAGCCTGCGGTGGCGGCACTGGCGGGATGGCTGTCTTTCGGCGAAGTGCTGGGGCCGCTTGACTTCGCAGGTATTGCGCTGGTCGGTTCCGCATTGGTGCTGGCGCGCATTTCTTCACCCAGACCTGAAACAAGCGCGCGATAGCGTGCGTTGGCCCTGAACATGCCGATCGATATTTCCGCCCGCTTCGTTTTCTCCCTCGACCGGGAGACCGATACCCTGCTTCAGTTCGAAGCGGCGGCCATTCCGGAACAGCACATTCTATCCAGCGATACCCGGTTGCCTGTGGCCGCGCACATGGCGCGGGTGCCGGCGCAGGATGATATCGGCGAACGCGTGTGGCTGCGTGCGCAGGGCCGCTGTGAAGTGGAATATCGCGCCAGCGTGGATGTTCACCGGATAGTGACCGCGATCGGCGCGCTGGAAGGGTTGGCGCCGCACACACTGCCGGGTGATACGGTGAAGTACCTGTTCGATTCCCGTTATTGTCAGGCCGATCGCCTGCAATCGTTTGTAGAGGGGGAATTTGGCGCACTGGGCGGCGGCGCGCGGGTGGAGGCCATGCGTGAATGGATCGCCGACCATTTCACCTATGACGCGGTGAGCACCACCAATACGACGGCGATCGACAGTTTTGTGGAGCGGCGCGGCGTATGCCGCGATTACGCCCACGTCCTGATCGCCTTCGCGCGCGCATCGGGCATTCCGGCGCGCTATGTCAGCGCTTTTGCGCCGGGCGTCGATCCGCCGGATTTTCATGCGCTGGCAGAGGTTTTTCTGGCCGATCAGACCATGCCCGGCGGCGGCGCATGGTATATGGTCGATGCCACCGGCATGGCCGATCCGGCCGAAACGGTGAAGATCGGCGTGGGGCGCGATGCGGCGGACGTCAGCTTCATCACCACATTCGGCTGGGCGCAATTCGAAGAAAAGGTGATCGCGGTGACCCAGACCCGTTGACCTCGCGCCCTGTCCTGTCGCAGTGCAGCATAAACAAGGGAAAAAGGGCAGCAAACACATGAAGTCCACAGCCGATACGCTGCTGTTGTTCGGTGCGACAGGCGATCTTTCGCAGCGGATGCTGCTGCCCTCGCTCTGCGCGCTTCATGCAGATGGCCTGCTGGATCCCGATTTGCAGATCGTGGGAACGGCGCGTTCGGAAATGACCGATGCGGAGTTTCGCAACTTCGCGCGCGAAGCCGTGGAGAAGTTTCTGCCCAAGCCGCGTCGGGGCGGTATGGCCGATTTTCTCAATCGATTGCATTACCAGGCGCTGGACGTCACATCGCCCGATGGCTTCGCGGAACTGGCGGGCAGGCTGAACGGGCGGACGGAACGAGTGGCGATTTTTCTGTCGACCGCCCCCAAGCTGTTCGAACCGACGATCCGGGGGCTTGAGAAAGCCGGGCTGGCGGGCGGCGGCGCGCGCATCGGCCTGGAAAAGCCGCTGGGGCTGGATCTGGCGTCAAGCTGCGAGATCAACGATGCGGTGGCCAGCGCCTTCCCCGAAGACCGAATTTTCCGCATCGATCACTATCTGGGCAAGGAAACGGTTCAGAACCTGCTGGCGCTACGTTTTGCCAACATGATGTTCGAACCGTTGTGGAACGCCACCCACATCGACCACGTGCAGATCACCGTGGCCGAAACGGTGGGGCTGGAAAGCCGGGCGGAATTCTATGACCAGACCGGCGCCCTGCGCGACATGGTGCAGAACCACATGCTGCAGCTTCTTTCGCTGGTGGCGATGGAGCCGCCCACGCACTTCGATTCCGGCGCCGTGCGTGACGAGAAGGTGAAGGTGCTGCGCGCGTTGCGGCCGGTCGGGCCGGGCGAAAGCGTTACCGGGCAGTATCGCGGCGGCGCCGTGACCGGGAAGATCGTGCCCGGCTATGACGAGGAACTGGGCCGGGACAGCCAGACCGAAACTTTCGTGGCGCTGAAGGCCTATGTGGACAACTGGCGCTGGAAGGGTGTGCCGTTCTATCTACGGACCGGCAAGCGCCTGCCCCGCCGCGTGACGGAAATCCTGGTGCAGTTCCGCCATGTGCCGCATTCGATCTTCACCGGCGCGAAGGCGAAGCCCAACCGCCTGCTGATCGGTATCCAGCCGGAAGAGAATATTACGCTGTCGCTGATGGCCAAGGTGCCGGGGCTGGACCGCGATGGCATGTCGTTGCGCGAAGTGCCGCTGGACATCGATATGCCGGATGCCTTTTCAGGTAAGGAGCGTCGTATCGCCTATGAGCGGTTGCTGCTGGACCTGATCGATTGCGACCAGACGCTGTTCGTCCGCCGTGACGAGGTGGAAGCGCAATGGGCGTGGATCGACGCGATCCGCGAACAATGGGCGAAGGAAGGGCTGGAGCCAAAGCCCTACAACGCCGGAAGCTGGGGGCCGAGCGCGGCCATCGCCCTTGCCGAACGGGACGGCGTGAGCTGGCATGAGTGAACCTGAATCATGACTAATCTGCACCCCACCATCGACCGCGTCACCGACCGTATTATCGAACGTTCGCGCGATAGCCGCAGCCGTTATCTGGAACTGATGCGGATCGAAGGCGATCGGCACGCTGACCGCAATGTGGCGCTGCCCTGTTCCAACCTCGCGCATGGCTTTGCCGCGATGGGCGAGGACAAGGATTCCATTGCCGCCCAGCGCGGGCCCAACATTGGCATCATTTCCGCCTACAACGACACGATTTCGTCTCACCAGCCCTATGGCGCCTATCCGCCGCAGATGAAGGTCTGGGCGCGGGAAGCGGGCGCGACCGCGCAAGTCGCGGGCTGCACTCCGGCAATGTGCGACGGCGTGACGCAGGGCACCGACAGCATGGAACTGAGCCTGTTCAGCCGCGATGTGATCGCGCTGTCCACAGCGGTGGGCCTTAGCCATGCCATGTATGACAGCGTTGCCATGCTGGGCATGTGCGACAAGATCGTGCCCGGCCTGCTGATCGGCGGTCTGCGTTTCGGTTATCTGCCCACGATCTTCATTTCCGCCGGGGCGATGCCGAGCGGCGTTTCCAACAAGGAGAAGCAGCGCGTCCGCCAGCTATATGCCGAAGGCAAGGCAACGCGGGCCGAGCTGCTGGAAAGCGAGGCGAAGAGCTATCATTCGCCGGGCGTCTGTACGTTCTACGGCACGGCCAACTCCAACCTGATGATGCTGGAGATGATGGGCCTGCAACTGCCGGGCGCGGCCTTCATCCATCCGGGCACGCCGCTGCGGCAGGCGCTGACGCGGGCCGCCGTGCATCAGCTGGCTGCCATCACACGCGACGGGGACGATTATCGCCCCTTGGGCGAAATGGTCGACGAACGGTCCATAGTGAACGCGGCCATCGGCCTGCTCGCCACGGGGGGATCGACCAATCACGCACTGCATATCCCGGCTTTCGCGCGGGCGGCGGGCGTGGTGATCGACTGGAACGATCTGGCCGAGCTGAGCAGCGTGGTGCCGTTGCTGGCGCGCGTCTATCCCAACGGGGCCAGCGACGTGAACCAGTTCCAGTCCGCCGGGGGGCTTGGCTATGTCGTGCGCGAGTTGCTGGATGCGGGGCTGATCCATCGCGATATCCGCACGGTGTTCGGCAATGATCTGGGCGCTTACGCGCAGGAACCGTGGCTGGACGGAGAGGCGCTGGCATGGCGCGATCCCGGCGCATCGGGTGATGAGACCGTGCTGCGTCCTGCGTCCGACCCCTTCCAGGCGGAAGGCGGCATGCGTCTGGTCGAGGGCAACCTTGGTCGGGGCACGTTCAAGACCAGCGCCGTGGAGCCGGAGCGGTGGACGATCGAGGCCCCGTGCCGCGTGTTCGAACGGCAGGAAGATGTGATCGCGGCCTTTAGCGCCGGCGAACTGGATCGCGATGTCGTGGTCGTCGTCCGTTTTCAGGGACCGCGCGCCAACGGCATGCCGGAACTGCACAAGCTGACCCCGCCGCTGGGCGTGTTGCAGGATCGCGGGCGCCGGGTGGCACTGGTGACGGATGGGCGCATGTCCGGCGCGAGCGGCAAGGTGCCGGCGGCGATCCATGTAAGTCCCGAGGCGCTGGGCGGCGGGCCGCTGGCCTATTTGCAGGACGGTGATGTGGTCCGTTTGTGCGCCGAGAGTGGCGATCTTTCGACCAGCGCGGATCTGTCCGGGCGTGAACCTGCGGTGATGCGCGAAGTGGAACAGGGCACCGCGCGTGAACTGTTCGCGATGTTTCGCGTCAACGCCGATGAGGCCGAAAAGGGGGGGTCGGCCATGCTGGCGATGGCCGGGCTGTGACGGATCTCGTCGCGCTGGACGTGGGGGGGACCCACGCACGTTTCGCCGTGGCCTGCATCGCGGCTGACGGCACAATTTCCCTTGATGAGCCGGTGACGCTGAAAACCAGCGACTACGCCAGTCTGCAGACCGCGTGGGAGGAGTTCGAGCGCCGGTGCGGATGCACTCTGCCGCGTGCCGCCGCCATTGCCATTGCCGCCCCGATCGTGGGCGAGACGATCCGCATGGCGAACAGCAGCTGGATACTGAGAACCCACGGCATCGACGAACAGCTCGGCATCGACAGGGTGTCGCTGATCAACGATTTCGGCGCGGTCGCCCATGCGGTGGCTCGTGTACCTGAAGATCAGCTGGCCCATGTCACCGGGCCGGACACTCCCCTGCCGAAAGCCGGTACGATCAGCGTGATCGGCCCCGGAACCGGGCTTGGTGTGGCCCACATTCACCGCCATCCGGGCGGCTATCATGTCCAATCGACCGAAGGCGGCCATATCGATTTCGCGCCGCTGGATGCGGTGGATGACTGGATAATGGCGCGCCTGCGGCGCCAGCACCGCCGGGTTTCGACGGAGCGGGTTCATTCGGGCCCGGGCATCTGCGAGATCTATGCCGCCCTGGCCGCGGTCGAAAAGCGCGTGGTGGAAATCCCCGACGATCGCACGATCTGGCAGCGGGGGCTGGAGCGGGCTGACAGCCTGGCATCGGCCGCCGTCGACCGGTTCTGCGCCTCACTCGGCAGCGTAACAGGCGATTATGCGCTGGCGCATGGGGCGAGCGGGGTCGTGCTGGCGGGCGGTCTGGGCCTGCGCCTGCGCGAGTGGTTGCCGCACTCTGCCTTTGGCGAACGGTTCCGTTTCAAGGGCCGCTTTGCCGAAATGATGGCCGGCCTGCCGGTCAAAATGATAATTCATCCCCAACCCGGACTTTACGGGGCGGTCGCAGCCTTTGCCGGGGAACATTTGACGGAGACAGCACAGTGAAAACGATCAGCCAGATCATGCGGACCGCGCCGGTGATCCCGGTCCTGGTGGTCGATGACCCGGCCGAAGCGCTTCCTCTGGCGGAAGCGCTGGTTGCAGGCGGCCTGACCGTGCTGGAAGTGACGCTGCGCACGCCGCGCGCGCTGCAGGTGATCCGCGAGATGAAGCGCGTGCCGGGCGCGATAGTGGGTGCGGGCACGGTGACGAACCCCGAGGAATTCGACGGGGCGCTGGATGCGGGTGCGGAATTCATCGTTTCGCCGGGCCTGACCGAGCGGCTGGCGCGGGTGGCGATCGCGCGGCAGGTGCCCTTCCTGCCCGGCACGGCCACCGCCAGCGATATCATGCGCGGGCTTGATCTGGGGCTGACCCACTTCAAGTTCTTCCCCGCCACAGCGGCGGGCGGGATCAAGGCGCTGAAGGCGCTTGCCGCTCCGTTCGCGCAGTGCCGGTTCTGCCCGACCGGGGGGATCACGGCGGAAACCGCACCGGAATGGCTGGCGCTGGAAGCTGTCCATTGCGTTGGCGGAAGCTGGATCGTGCCAAAGGGCGCCAGTCCCGCCGAGGTTGAGACGCTCGCCCGAGAGGCAGCGGCTCTGGGGTCGAAGTGAGAACGCTCGGCGACCTTACCGAACGACTTCAGGCGCTCCATGAGCGCACGGCGGAAACACCGCTGTTCAATCCGGTGTTCCAGCTTTCACTCGACCTCTCGCGCCTGATCGAGAGCGGCGAGCTGACGCTGGCGCATTGCGATGCGCTGATCGCGGAACTGGAATGCGACGCGCTGAAAAGCCGTGCGGAACGGCTGAGGAAGCTGGTCGCCCCGGTTTCGCCGGCGGCGAATGCCGAAGCCATTGAGCGTGAGGCGAACGGTGGAAGCTTCGCCGAGTTCCGCAAACGGTGGGAACGGCCGCTGATCCATGCGGTGTTCACCGCGCACCCCACCTTCCTGCTTGCCCCCGCGCAATCGGCCGCGGTGGCAGGTGCGGCCAGCAGCAACGAGGCAATCGATACCGGCGTCTGCGCCGTATCGGCTGCGCGCCCGCAGGTAACGCTGGCCTATGAACATGCTGAGGCGATGCGCGCGATTGCCAATGGGCAGGACGCACGCGATCGCATCGTGACCCGGCTTCTGGCCCATGCGCAGCGCGAATGGCCGGACGAGTGGTCGGAACTGCAACCGCTCCCGTTCCGCTTCGCCTCCTGGGTCGGTTACGACATGGATGGGCGGACGGACATCGGCTGGGCGCAGTCCATCGGTTTCCGGCTGGCCGAGAAGGCGGAGCGGCTGGCCCGTTATGCGGCTTCGCTGGAAGCGATCGACGCCGATCACGTCCTGCTGGCCGAACTGCGCCCGGCGGCCGATTACGCGGCGGAGCGGGCTGATGATTTCGCAGCGGACCTTTCCGATCCCGCAGCGCTGTCTGTGGCGGCCAACCGGCTGACGGGGAATGACCCGCGCAAGCTGCTTTCTCTGGGCCGGTATATTGCCGCGCTGGAGGCGGAAGCGGCTGAAGCGGATGCGGATAGAGCCATCGCGCTCAAGACGCTGGCCGCAGCGATGCAGGCGGACGGGCTGGGAATGGGCTGGATCCATTTCCGTGTGAACGCCAAGCAGTTGCACAACGCCGTGCGCCGCAGCCTAGACCCGGACAATACCATCGACCTCGGCAGCAAGGGTGCGGTGGTCTATCTGCGGCGGGCGATAGCCAAGGTGAAGCCGCTGCGGTCAAACTTTGCCGCACTGGCGATCGAAAGCTCGACCGCGATCCGGCAGTTTATTGCCATCGCGCAGATCCTGCATCACATCGATGCTGACGCGCCGGTGCGGATGCTGGTTGCGGAGTGTGAGGAGCCGGCGACGATGCTGGCCGCACTCTATTTCGCGAAGCTGTTCGGCGTTGATGACAAGGTCGATGTCTCCCCGCTGTTCGAGACGGAAAGCGCGCTGGAACATGGTGGGCGCTTCCTCGACGCGCTGCTCGCGGAAGACGAATATCGCGCTTATGCCCGGAAGCGCGGGCGGGTGTCGGTGCAGACCGGCTTTTCAGACGCGGGCCGCTTCGTCGGGCAAATCCCCGCCAGTCTCGCCATAGAGCGGCTGCAGGGGCGGCTGGCGCAGGCGATGGAGGCCAGCGGGCTGACCGATGTGGCGGCGCTGGTGTTTGACACGCACGGCGAATCCATGGGGCGCGGCGCGCATCCGGATTCGTTGGCAGACCGGCTTTCCTGGCCGCTCAGCCGCTGGGCGCGGCAAAGATTCGACGATGCGGGTATCGCTCTGGAGCCAGAGGTCAGCTTTCAGGGCGGCGACGGATACCTGTTCTTCGCAACGCCGGAACTGGCGCTGGCGACGCTCACCCGGATAGCCGAGCTGCGCCCAGCAGAAGCAACGCCGGACGAACCGGACGTGCTCTATGAGCGAACGGACCTGAGCCTCGATTTCTATCGCGCGATCAAAGATCATCAGCGTAGCCATCTGGAAAGCCGGACTTATTCCCGCGCAGTGACGGCGTTTGGCCTCGGCCTGCTCAACCCCACGGGCAGCCGCGTTTCGCGGCGGCAGAGCGACCTTTCGGCCGACCGGGAGATGAGCCTGCGGCAGATCCGCGCCATCCCGCACAACGCCATCCTGCAACAGCTTGGCTATCCGGTGAATGTGATTGCCGGTGTGGGCAGCGCGGCGGAAGGCGGTTACGAGGAACTGGCGGAACTGCTGCGCGAAAGCGAGCGTGGACGGCAATTGATGCGGCTGGTTCGGGCAGCCGATGCGCTGGCCAGCGTGAAGACGGTGGCCGCCTTTGGCGAGCTGTTCAATTCGGCTTATTGGGCCAGTCGCCCCTATCGCGGGACAGAGAGCCACCTTTCGCAGCCGTGCGAGGCGCTGGCCGAATACCTGATCAAAGACGATCGGGTCGGCGTGTTCCGCCGCCTTGCTTCTCGCCTGCGGGTCGATGCGTTGAAGCTGCATCGGCTGCTGGCACTGGTGCCGGATGAGCGGCCGCAGGAAGGGCGCGAGCAGGTACGCCGGGCGATCGGCGTGTGTCAGGCGCTGCGGCTGGCGCTATTGCAGCACATGTTCATTCGCGCGGTGTCCATCCCGGCGTTCAGCCGCGCCAACGACGTTTCACGCGACGATGTGCTGGAAATGGTCTTCACTCTGCGGATCGACGATGCGCTGGCGCAGCTTCGCCGGGCCTATCCGACGAGTTTCCCCAAGATAGAAGACTTCAACCTGCGCGAGCCGACCGACTATCCCGAAGGCGGTGATGAAGGTTACGGCGCGATCCGGCGCGATTTCATCGATCCGATAGAGCGTTCTTACGCGCTGACTCTGAGGATCGGGACTGCCATCGCCAATCACTTCGGCGCGCACGGATAGGGGTTATCCCGTGCGGCGAGGGGGTTCGGCGCGGAACAGCCATTCGCCGTTCCGCTCGACGCTGGCCAGCACGCCCGCGACGTTTCCGCTTTCGCCGATGGAAAGCCTGTCGATCAGGCGCGCGAGATCCTGCCCGCGAGCCTGACCGCCGAACTGTTGGATGATCCGTGCGACCACCCGCAGGATCACCGCGCGGGGTGCCGTGGGGCGATAGCGAAACGTGCTGTCAGTTACCGTGACGCAATCGCCCCATTCGCGTGCGGCGGCCCATTCCAGCGCATCGTCAGCATCAGCCATGTTCGTGGCGGAAGTGGCCAGCGCCAGCGGGTCGATCCAGTCGCTTTGCGCCAGAGCTTTCCGCAGGCGCGCCCTGTCATACCGGTCATCCGCATTGCTTGGGTCCTGCGCTGCGGCAAGGCCCGATGCGGCTATCGCTTCGGCCAGTTCGGTTTTGCGGAATGGCAGCAGGGGGCGGATCAGGGTGATGCCCGGTGTGGCCGTTTCCGCGCGATCCCTGATACCGGCCAGACCCGAAACGCCGCTGCCCCGGTTCAGCCGCATCAGCAGCGTTTCGGCCTGATCGTCGGCATGGTGCGCGGTGGCGAGGGCGGTGATGCGGCGCTGTGCGGCCCATTCCAGCATCGCGGCATAGCGGGCGGCGCGGGCTTCTGCCTGCACGTTTCCGGGCATGAGATGCACGCGCAATACGGTACATAACACGCCCAATGCGGTGCAAACCTGCGCAACCATCGCACATTCCTGCGCCGCTGCGGGGCGCAGGCCGTGATCGACGGTGGCGACTTCGAACCGGCCGGGAATCGCCGCGTGAGCCAGCAGCAGCATCGCCAGACTGTCCGGGCCGCCAGACACGGCCAGACCCAGCCTGGCGTGAGGATCGGCGCCTTCCGGCCAGAGCCGGGACAGCGATTGCGCGAACCGGCTTACCAGCGCGGCAGGCGGGCCGTCAGCGGCAGCGGACCTTGCTGCGGTTCCGGTCATACTGTTCCTTCAGCCGGCCGGTGGCGAGCGCCGGATAGGCTTCGCTGAATTCAGCCAGCGCGATGCAGGCGCGATCGGTATCGCCGATGCCGACCATCGCTTCGGACAGGAACAGCAGGCTGTCGGGCGCGCGGGCGCCGTTCTTGTCCTTCTGGTAGTTTTCCAGAAACTGCGTGGCCGCTTCGCGCGGCTGGCCATCGTCGAGATAGGCGCGGCCGAGCAGGTTGCGGCCGAAGCTGGCGCGAGCATGGCTGGGGTAGCGTTGCAGGTAGAGCGAAAGCTGCTGGCGCGCTTCGGGAAACAGGCCCGCTTCCCACAGGCGGAAGCCGTATGTGTATTCATCGTCGCCAGCGTCTGCCGTGGACGGCTTCGCAATCGCCTGCACCGCGGCGAGGCGGGCGGCGCTGGGAGCCGCTGCGGCGGGCGCCGGGGTTGGTGTCGGTGTCGAGGTCGATGCTCTCGGCGTGGTGGTGCCCGTCGACGGAACGGGGATGACGCCGGTGGGCTGGGGAGCGACCGCCACTTGCCCGCTTTGCGCCTCTTTCAGCTCTGCTTCCAGCATGGCGAGCTGGTTGGCGTTTTCTTCCGTGCGGGCGGTAAGCTGGGCCAGTTGCCCTTCCAGCGCATCGAGCCGGGCCAGCACGTCAGTGAGCGCGCTGGTGGAGGGGATGCCGACAGTGGGGTTCTGCGGCTGCTGCGGCTGAGATGTATCAACCTCTGGCGTGAAATAGCGCCCGTCGCCGCCGGGGAAGACCGCCCGCTGAAGGGCGCGCAGCTCGCTTTCGATTTTCCGCAGCCGTGCTTCATCCTGCGCCGCCAGAGGGGCGGGCAGCAGGGTCGCGCCCAAGCCAGCCAGCACCAGGCCGGCGACCGTCTTGCGGGTGGCGTTCCAGCCGCTCGTCATTGTTTCCAATTCCTCCAAAGAGTCCGGGCCATAAAGGTGATCTTCGCCACGCGAACCGCACCTGAACGAGGCTGCGCGCACTGTGCCAATCGGGGAATCGCTTGTCGAGGCGAACGACGCGCTAGGTTGTGGGCGAAGCGGTTGACGCCGCCGTGGCGGCGCGGCTGCGTTCCAGCAGCGCCTCCGCACTGACGGGCACGTCTTTCATGACGAAATTGGTTTCCGCCAGCCGGGGCAACTGCTGCCCGCCGACCGAGATCGACAGAGCGTCGGGGCGGCCGGTCCAAAGCTGCGGGCCCTGTGCGTCTGCCGGGACGGTGTAGGTTTCACCCTTGGCCATCAGCTTCTGCATCAGTTGCATGCCGGAGCCGTCATAGAACTTTACCCAGATGCCATCTTCAAGCGCGGTGAACACCACCGGGCCGGAGGGGGCGGCGGCAGGCGTGGCCGTGGCCCCAGAGGCGGGCGCGCCCGTGGCGGCGGCATCGGCGGCCGGTTCGATCAGCGAGGGAAGTTCGGCAGCCGGGGCGAAAAAGGTTCGCGCGGCGAAAAATACGCCGAGCAGCACGATGACGCCCGCCACGGCGGAAACCCAACCCAGCGTTCGCGAAGGTACACGCGCCGGATCGCCGGGTTCGAAACTGGCGGGACGCGAACGGGGGCGAGGTTCCTGACTGTCCAGTTCCGCCCGGACGGTTTCAGCCACCCCTTCGGCATCCAGCCCCAGAAGCCGGGCATAGCTGCGGGAAAAGCCGATCGCATAAGTGCGCGCGGGCAGGGCGGCAAAATCGCCTTCTTCTATGGTCTGAAGATGCCGCTGGGGGATGCGCGTTTCCGCCGCGACCTGGGCGATCGTGAGGCCCTGCGCCTCTCGCGCGGCGCGCAATTGCGCGCCGATGCCAGCGGCGTTCGTGATGTTCGCTTCGATTTCGTCGTCTGCCATTAACGAGCAGCCTAGAGTCCAGACCGACTGCTGACAACGGGCGTTGTCGATTTGCTGACAGGACGGCGGAAGAATGTCGTCGCGATAGTGTCTAGGCCGTAGACTCATAAACGCGGAGCCACAGGCGCACTGAGGCAAGCTGGACCATAGCAAGGAAGTTGGCGGCGAGTTTATCGTAGCGGGTAGCGACGCGGCGGAAGTGTTTCAGTGTGGAGAAGAACCGCTCGATCACGCGCCACTCGAAGTAGGTCAGGTCGTATCGGCTGATGCCGCCGCTGAATCAGAAAGCCCTTGGTTGTTGTCCTTCGCCAAAGCTGTACAGTGTGCAGATGACCGCCGCTCGCACCTTCCTGATCGAGGCTCTTCAACGTGTCGCTGATGGTGGCGACATAGATGAAGCCGAACTTGAGGCCGCCGTGCCCGACCCCTTCGCGCTCGACGATCTTGAGAAGAATGCGTGGGAAGAGTTGAGCCATTGGGCCGACGACGACGATATCCGCGCCAGAGACGAACGATATGCGGGTTACAAGCGCGACCGTATGCTCGAATGCATCGCCAAGTTCAGCGCTGAAGGCAAGTAACGGCTCAGCTCCGCCAGACCGACTTTATGAGTCGACGGCCTAGTCGGTGTCGATGCCGTGGTCTGTGGCCCATTGCTGCACCGCCGCGCGCATATCGGGCGGGGGGTTGGCGAGCCAGCCGGTCATCGCCTGTTCGATCTCAACCGTATCGACCTTGCGGACCAGTTCCTTGATCGGGCCGACCGCGGCCGGGGTGATCGAAAGGCGGCGAATGCCGAGGCCGATCAGGGCCAGCGCTTCCAGCCGCCGGCCGCCCATTTCTCCGCAGATGCCAAGTTGTACCGGCTGACCCACGGTGGATGTCACCACGCGGCGCAGGAAACGCAGGATCGCGGGGCTGAGCCAGTCGTAACGTTCCGCCAGCATCGGGTTGCCCCGGTCGGCGGCGAACAGGAACTGGGTGAGATCGTTGGTGCCCACAGAGATGAACGAGAGCCGGGGGAGCAGCAGGTCCAGCATTTCGGCCAGCGAGGGCACTTCCAGCATCACGCCGTAACGGATCGCTTCGGGCAATGACTTCTTGCAGCGCCTGAGGAAAGCGACCTGGCTTTCGAACACTTCGCGCGCGGCGTCGAATTCCCACGGTTCGGACACCATGGGGAACATCACGTTCAGCGTCTTGCCCGCCGCAGCCTCTATCAACGCGCGGGCCTGCACTTTCAGCAGACCTTCGCGTTCCAGCGCCAGCCGCAGGGCGCGCCAGCCCATCGCGGGATTTTCATCCTCGCGGCTGGTTTCGCTGCGCAAATAGGGCAGCGACTTGTCGCCACCGATGTCCACGGTGCGGAAGATCACCGGCTTGTCGCCCGCCGTATCCAGCACATCGCGGTAAAGGCGCGTCTGCCGATCACGCGCGGGCAGGGTGGCGGAAACGAGGAACTGGAATTCCGTGCGGAACAGGCCCACGCCGTCAGCGCCGGTGAGGCTGAGCATCGGCATGTCATCACGCAGGCCAGCGTTCATCATCACTTCGATCCGCACGCCGTCGCGGGTGAACGGTTCGACCTCGCGCATGGCGGCATACGTCGCCTGCTTTTCGCGACTGCGCGTCAGCCGATGTTCGAACCCGTCGAGCACGGTCTGCGCCGGGCGCACGGTAAGCTGGCCAGCATCGCCATCGAGCAGCAACTGATCGCCTTCGCGGATCAGGCCGCGGGCATTACGCACACGGCCCAGTACCGGCACGCCCATCGCGCGTGCGACGATGACGACGTGCGCGGTCAGCGATCCTTCTTCCAGCACCACGCCCTTCAGGCGGCGCTTGTCGTATTCCAGCAGTTCGGCGGGGCCGAGGTTCTTGGCGATCAGGATAGAATCGCCGCGCAGGCCCGCGCTGGCGGCAGTGCCAAGCTGGCCGGACACGATCCGCAGCAGCCGGTTCGACAGATCTTCCAGATCGTGCATCCGGTCCGCCAGCAGCGGATCCTGAATTTCGCGCATCCGCATCCGGGTGCGTTGCTGCACACGTTCGATCGCGGCCTCCGCAGTCAGGCCGGAATCGATCGCTTCGTTGATGCGGCGGCTCCACCCTTCGTCGTAAGCGAAGATCTTGTAGGTTTCGAGCACCTGTTCGTGCTCTCCCTCCACGCCGAATTCCGCCTGACCGGCCATGTGGTCGATCTGTTCGCGCATCTTGTCGAACGCGAGGTAGACGCGCTGACGTTCCGCCTCGATATCTTCAGCCACCGTCTGTTCGATGACGATGCGGGGCTGGTGGAATACGGCCTGCCCGAAGGCCAGCCCCTTCACCAGTTGCAGACCCGCCAGCACTTCCTGTCCGGAAAGGGCCGCGTCTGATGCCGCGCCGCCTTCATCATCGACAAGGCCGGCGTTGGTGATGAGTTCGGCCAGCACCATGGCGACCGTTTGCAGCGCCTCTATCTCCACCTCTTCATAACGGCGCGGTTCGGTGTGCTGCACGGTGAGCACGCCGATCGCCCGTTCGCGCCGCACGATGGGCACGCCTGCGAAGGAGTGGAATTTTTCTTCGCCCGTTTCCGGCCGGTATTGGAATTCAGGGTGGGTTGCGGCTTCCGCCAGGTTCAGCGTTTCGATGTTCTGGGCGATGGTGCCGGTCAGGCCCGCGCCGATCGCCAGCTTGGTGACGTGAACCGCGCTCTGGTTAAGGCCGCGGGTCGCGAAGAGTTCCAGCATGCTTTCGCGCAGGAGGTAGATCGAGCACACTTCGCTGTTCAGCGATTGCCCGATGATTTCGACCACCTGGTTGAGTTTACCCTGCGCGTGAGTGCGCGCAGCCATCACTTCGATCAGGCTGGTAAGGATCGAGCGGGCGGCGGAAGCGGCGGACATATCTACCGCCTATCCGATAAGTGGGCTCTTGGGAATCTTCGAGTCTCGGCGAAGTTGAGGATCTTTGACCAAACCGAAAAGGATTGAGGCCAGCGATCCGGCCTTCGCCGGGACTCGCCGATCAGGCGCGCGATCAGGTGTGCGCGATTTCTTCCTTTATTCTCAGCTTCTGCTTCTTGAGTTCCTGGATCATCGTACTGTCGGGAGCGGGCCTGCCCATTTCTTCACGCAGGCGTTGCTCCAGCCCTTCATGTTTTGCGGTGAGAGCTGTGACATGCGAGGATTCCATTTCCTTCTCCTCTGTTTGGGATGCCCCCGTGGGTCCCCTGCTGACGACTCGCGGGGGACGCCGCGCGCCGCCGATTGTCATCAAAACACATAAGCCCTAAGGCTTCAAACCCCGACTGCGACAGGGTGGCCTTGCAGGGGGATCGACGCCCGGCGCAGATCGTGCGGGGCGGCCGCTGTGGGGTCTTTCAGTTATGGGGATTTGCTTCGCGTGACCGAAGAGGAGATGCGCAAGCGCCTGGCAGGCTTGCGCGTAGAACATCGCGACCTTGACGCGGCGATCGCGGCCCTGAGCGCCCTCGACGATCCGGACCAGCTCCAGATCGCGCGGCTGAAGAAGCGCAAGCTGCGGCTGAAGGATCAGATCGCCATGATCGAGGATTACCTGACGCCCGATATCATCGCCTGACGCGGCCCGCGCGGCGACATTGGGCCCAGTGCAAGACCTGCGGGGTTTCCCGTATCCATTCGGGACAGGTCGCAGGGCACGGCGGAAAACGGCCTGCGGGAACTGGCGCGACCCCGGCCTGTTGGGGTAGCGATAGCGCCATGTCCGGAACAGCCGATCTCAGCCCGACGATCGTCGAGACGCTTTATTGCGAAGCTCTGGTGCTCGCGGATGAGGCGCGGGCCGCGTTTGACCTTTCCGGCCGCCTGACGCTGGCTCGCGAGGATGAAGACCTGGCCCGCGTGGCGCTGTCGTGCGAGGCGCTGCGAACGACGACGCGCGTGATGCACGGGATTGCATGGCTGCTGAACCACCGGGCCTATTTCGCGGGCGAGCTTTCGGAATTCCAGCTTCGCCGCAATGGCCGCCTGCCGCCGGCAACGGTCGAACCTGAAGCGGAGCCGCTGGCCCGGCTGCCCGCCGGTCTGGACGAACTGGTGGAGCGATCCAAGCTGCTCTATGCGCGGATCGAACGGCTGGATCACGCATGGCATGACCGGTTTTCGGGCGGACCGGGCGACGTGCACCGGATGCGCGACAGGCTGGGACGTGCGGTCGCCTCTCTTTGACGACGGGGCGGTTGCCCTTGCGGAAGCGGGGTGTGTGATCCAAGGGATCGGCCATGGCCCTGCCCCCGCAACCCTGGCCCACCGGCGACGCGGAACAGCTTGAACCGCTGGTCCGCCGGGTGCTGGCGCCCAATGGATCGCCGTTCACTTATACCGGCACGCAGACCTATCTGGTCGGCACGGCAGAGGGGGTGGCGGTGATCGATCCGGGGCCGGACATGCCGGAGCATTTGGCCGCGCTGGAGCGGGCGATTGCCGGTGCCCCGGTGCTGGCGATCTGTTGCACCCATACCCATCGCGACCATTCCCCCGCCGCCGCGCCGCTGGCCGCGCGCACGGGCGCTCCGGTGGCGGGATGCGCGCCGCTGGTGCTGCAAAGCGACGAGCCGCGCGCCGACGCGCCCTTCGATGCCGACTATGCGCCGGATCGGGTGCTGGCGGACGGGGAAAGCGTGACCGGGCCGGGATGGACGCTGACAGCGGTGGCGACGCCGGGTCATACATCCAACCACCTGTGCTTCGCGCTGGAGGAGAGCGGGGCTCTGTTCACCGGGGATCATGTGATGGGCTGGTCCACCACGGTCGTCGCGCCGCCGGATGGGGATATGGCCGATTATATGGCCAGTCTGGAAAAGCTGCATGGGCGGGATGACCGGGTCTATTACCCGGCGCACGGGCCGGTGGTGGCTAAACCGCGGCAACTGGTGCGTGGCATGATCGGCCATCGCCGCCAGCGGGAGCGGCAGATATTGCGGCTTCTGGCGCAGCAGCCGCAAAGCATCGCCGCGCTGGTGCCGCAGATGTACAAGGGGCTGCCGCAAGCACTGTGGCAGGCGGCCGGGCAATCGGTGCGCGCGCATCTGATCGATCTGGAGCGGCGCGGGGTGGTGGCACATTCTGGCGACATGTGGCGCGTGATCGACTGATACGCAGATGCGAGGTTGTCCGCGCGCGGCGGGACGCCTATCTCGCGCATAGGATGAGCATCGAGATCAAACCGCCCGCTGGCGTGGACCTTCGCGCTGAAATCGACCGCCTGCGTAAAGAGCGCAAGGCGGTGATCCTGGCGCATTATTACCAGAAGCCCGAGTTGCAGGACATCGCCGATTTCGTCGGGGATTCGCTGGAACTGTCACGCAAGGCGGCGGATACCGATGCCGAAGTGATCGCCTTCTGCGGCGTGAAGTTCATGGCGGACACGGCCAAGATCCTGTCGCCCGAAAAGATCGTGGTGCTGCCGGACATGGAGGCCGGTTGCAGCCTGGAAGATTCCTGCCCGCCGGAGAAGTTCAAGGCTTTCCGCGAGGCGCATCCCGATCACATCGCGCTGACCTACATCAACTGTTCGACAGAGGTGAAGGCGCTTTCCGACGTGATCGTGACCAGTTCCAGCGCGGAAACGATCCTTCAGCAGATCCCGAAGGACCAGCCGGTTATCTTCGGGCCGGACCGGCATCTGGGTGGCTATCTGAACCGCAAGTTCGGCCGCGACATGTTGCTGTGGCCGGGTGTGTGCATCGTGCACGAGGCGTTCAGCGAGCGGGAACTGCTGAAGCTGAAGGAGCAGTATCCCGATGCGCCGGTGGCTGCGCACCCGGAATGTCCGCCGCACATCATCGACCATGCTGATCACGTCGGATCGACCAGTTCGATCCTGCAATTCGCCAAGACTTTCCCCGGCGACACCCTGATCGTGGCGACCGAGCCGCACATCATCCATCAGATGGAAAAGGCGCTGCCGGAGAAGAACTTCGTCGGCGCGCCGGGGGCGGACGGCAACTGTAACTGCAACATCTGCCCCTACATGGCGCTGAACACGATGGAGAAGCTCTACATCGCATTGCGCGATCTGGAGCCGCGCATCGAGATCGAGGAGAGCCTGCGGCTGGATGCGAAGAAAAGCCTGGACCGGATGCTGGAGATGGCCAGCGGCACGGTGGGGCTGGGCGATCTGGGGCTGAGAGTTTCCTGACGCGCGACGGAGTGCCGGGCGCGGTTCAATCGCCCGCCAGATGCGCCACTACCCTGCGCCGGTGCGGGGCGCGGCGGTGTTCGGCAAGGTAGATGCCCTGCCACGTGCCGAGCAGCAGGCGCCCGTCCGCGACCGGGATCGTCAGGCTGTTGCCGGTCAGCGCGGATTTGAGGTGTGCGGGCATGTCGTCCGGCCCTTCCGCTGAATGTTCGTAGCTGCCGCTTTCGGGGGCGAGGAGGGCCAGCCAGCGCATCATGTCGCGGTGCACGGCGGGCGATGCGTTTTCCGTTATCAGCAGGCTGGCGCTGGTATGCTGGCAGAACAGCGTGAGCAGCGCCATGCGAGGGCTTTCTTCCCGCACCCAGTCCGCGACCCCGGAAGTGATTTCGTAAAGGGCCGCGCCACGGGTTTCGAATGTGAGAATAGTCTGCGCCTGCATCTGGCGATTATAGGCTGAGAAGAAGGCTCGACGCGACTTCTTTCCCACCGCGTCAGGCCGGCCAATTCATCGTGTAACGTGCATGTAACGGCGCGCTTTACTGTAATTTACTGACATCCCCTTTCGTGAGCCGCCAAGCGCTGCATCCACAAACGAGTGGACGGAGAGGGTTCCGGAATGAGGAAAACAAGAAATTCGCTGCGCAACGCGCTGATGGCCGGCGCGGCGGGCATGGCCTGTATCGCAAACCCGGCATGGGCGGACGAAGCGGCGGATGATGGCGCCGACAGCGAGATCGTGGTGCTTTCCCAGCGGATCGAGGAATCGACGCCGGCGGAATTGCAGAAATACGGATCGCGGCTGGAAGTGGTCGATGGCGAGGCGATCGACAAGGCGGGCATTCAGGACACGGCGAGCGCGCTGCGCCTGATGGTGCCGGGGCTGTACGTCGCCCCGAAAAGCGGCGCGTTCGATTATGTGCAGGTTTCGCTGACCGGATCGCGAACCAGCGAAGTGCTGTTCCTGGTGGACGGCGTGCGTATCAACAACCGCCTCTATGCGGGCACCACGCCGCTCGACACGTTGCCGGCATCGATGATCGAACGGATTGAGGTGCTGAAGGGCGGGCAGGGCCTTTACTACGGCACGCAGGCCGTGGGTGGCATCGTGAATGTCGTCACCAAAAGCTTCACTTCGGCCAGCGATGGGCAGGTGGAGATCGGTTACGACACCAACGAAGGCTATCACCTGAACACTTACGCGCGGGGCAGCGCGGGCGATCACTACTTCGTCGGTTTCATGTCGCACGATCAGGCCGAGGGCTTCCAGCCGTTCCGCGACGCGGACATGCAGCCTTCCGCATACGATCGCACGCGCGGTTACAAGGTGACGACGCTGGGCGGCAAATATGCGTTCGAGCCTTCCGACGCCTTTCGCCTGAGCGGATCGTACCAGCACACGATGGCGCGGCTCGACTTCGCAAAGGCTGAAGACAACGTTCGCAACTGGAACAAGCGGAACGAGGAAATCGCCTCGCTGAAGATCGACTGGACCCCCAGCGAACAGTTCGGCCTCTACGTGAAAGGCTACTGGCACGACTGGGATTCGACCTATCTCGATCTGCGGCCCGTTTTGGTGGCCGGTCTGCCGACCAGCGGGATCACCACGGTCAACGCGGGTGAGAAGTGGGGCTTTGAAGATCGCGGCGTGAACGTGCTCGGCGAATTCAAGGCGAGCGAGCAGATCGCGCTGGTCGCCGGTTATGACTTCCAGAAATACGACGGCTTCGACGACGTATTCCTGATCGCGCCTTCCAGCGAAACGGTCCACGCACCATTCGCGCAGGTGAAGTTCGATGCCGATAACCTGAGCCTTGCCGCGGGCGTGCGGCACAACATGCCGAGCGATGGCCAGAACGCCACGGTATGGAACGTTTCCGGCCGTGTCGGCGCGGACGAGGGCGTCTATCTGCGCGGACAGGTGGGAACGGCGTTCCGCCTGCCGACCGCCTACGAACTCTATGTGATCGATCCGTGCTGTGAGCAGGGGAACCCCAACCTTGTCGGCGAGGAAAGCCTGAACTTCGAAGGCGGGGTTGGCTTCCGCAGGTCTGGTTTCAGTGCCGAAGTGATGGGCTTTCACCGCAAGGTGGAGAACCTGATCAGCGTGACTTACGATCTGCCCGCCTATCCGGACGGATACATCATCAACACGCCGGGCGAAGTGAAGATGTGGGGCGGCGAGGCGGTGATCGCTGCACGGCTGAGCGATGTCTTCGGCGTGACGGTGGATTACACCCACACGCGGGCCAAGCAGGTCGGCACGACGGTGCAACTGGTCAACATTCCGAAGGACCAGGCCAAGTTCATTCTTGATGCCCAGTCCACCAATGGCCGGTTCGGCGGGAGTGCCTCGGTCAATTGGGTGGGTGATGTATTCGCCAACGTGTCGGCGGTCGGCCGGGTCAACCACGGCAATTATACCGTGGTCGATCTGTCGGCCTTCGCCTTCCTCGACAATGACAAGCGCCACCGCGTGAACCTGCGGTTGGAGAACGCTTTCGACGCCGACTACGACACGGCGGTTACCCGGGTGCGCGAAGATGTGACGAACGTTTCCTACGCCGCCGGTTTCCGCGGCACACCGATGACGCTGCACGTGGGATACGCCTTGTCGCTATAGGATCGATGCTGGCCTCTCTCCGGCATCGTGCGCCGCGCCCGGTCCAGCCACCGGGCGCGGCGCGACTATTTTGGGGCAGGGGCGGCGTTCCGCAGATTGCCTGCGGCGCGCGGCGCGGTTAGGTGCACGGAATGATCCGCGTGCTGCGCTTCCTGATCTGGACGGTGCTCTGGTTCGTGGGGCTCAGTTTCGCGATCGTCATCCTCTATCGCTTCGTGCCCGTGCCGATCACGGCGACGATGGTGATGGACGAGAACAGCATCACGAAGGACTGGACCCCGCTGAGCCGGATAGACCGTAACATGGTATCCGCCGTGATCGCGGGGGAGGACGGCAAGTTCTGCACCCACAACGGCTTTGATCGAGAGGCGATCGAGAAAGCGATCGAGCGCAACGCGCAGGGCGGGCGCATCCGCGGCGGCTCCACGATCAGCCAGCAGACCGCCAAGAACGTGTTCCTGTGGCAGAACGGCGGCTATTTCCGCAAAGGGCTGGAGGCGTGGTTCACGCTGCTGATCGAACAGATCTGGGGCAAGCGGCGGATCATGGAAGTCTATCTGAACGTGGCCGAGACCGGCATTGGCACTTATGGCGTTGAAGCCGGGTCGCAGCGGTATTTCGACCATTCGGCGGCGCGGATGAGCCGTTCCGAAGCGGCGAGGATGGCGGCCGCGCTGCCCCTGCCCAAGGAACGGGCGGTGGTCAGCCCGTCTGGCTTCACCCGCCGTTATGGCAATACCATTCAGGCCCGGATCGGTGTGGTTCGACGTGACGGGCTCGACGCCTGCGTCTATGAGTGACCGCGATGGGCGCGGGACATTCACATGATCATGGCGCGCATGGGGGGCACGGCCATTCCCACGCACATTCTCACGCACCGGCCGATTTCAATCGCGCGTTCGCCATCGGGGTGGCGATCAACGCGCTGTTCGTCCTGATAGAGGCCGGATACGGCATCGTTTCTGGATCGATGGCGCTGGTGGCCGATGCGGGCCACAACCTGACGGACGTTCTGGGCCTGCTGATCGCCTGGGGCGCGGCCTATATGACGAAGCGACCCGCTTCGCCCCGTTACACCTATGGCTATAAATCCAGTTCCATTCTGGCAGCGCTGGCCAATGCCGGGCTGCTGCTGGTGGCGATCGGCGCGATCCTGATCGAAACGGTGCGGCGTTTCTTCGAACCGGTTCATGTGCAGGGCACGACGGTGATCGTGGTGGCCGGCATTGGCGTGGTGATCAACGCGGCGACGGCGCTGATGTTCATGAGCGGGCGCAAGCATGACCTGAACATTCGCGGCGCCTATCTGCACATGGTGGCCGATGCGCTGGTTTCCGTGGGCGTCGTGGTGGCAGGCACGGTGATCCTGCTGACCGGCGCAACGTGGATCGACCCGCTGACCAGCCTGGTGATCGTAGGCGTGATCGGCTGGGGCACATGGGGCCTGTTGAAAGACAGCGTGAAGATGGGCCTGAACGCCGTGCCTGACGGGATCGATGAGACGGCGGTTCGCAACTGGCTGGCCGCGCGGCCGGGCGTCAGTGCCGTTCACGACCTGCATATCTGGCCGATGAGCACCACCGAAACGGCGATGACCGCGCATGTGGTGATGCCGGGCGGCCATCCCGGCGATGCCTTCCTGCGCGATCTGGCGCATGAACTGGAGCATGATTTCCGCATCGGCCACGCCACCTTTCAGGTGGAAACCGGCGCCGACGAGCATTGCGTGGATTGCGGCTGAGGCCGGGGAGGCTGACGATGGATCAGGTTCATGAAGGCGGGTGCGGCTGCGGTGCGGTGCGTTTCCGCGTTGAGGGACAGCCGATCTACGTCAACAACTGCCATTGCCGGTTATGCCAGCGGCAGACCGGCTCCACCGGCGTGGTCAACGCTTTCTATGAAAGCGATCGCCTGACAGTGCTGGGCGGCGATCTGGCGGAAAGCACGTTCACGTCCGGCAGCGGCGGGGAGCATGTGGTGAGCCGTTGCGCGGCCTGTGGGACCGCGCTGTTCAGCTATTATCCGCGCGTCGGCCGTGCGGGCGTGGGCATCCGCGTGGGCGCTTTCGATGAGCCGGGTGCGTTCCGGCCGGATGCGGTGGTGTTTACCGGAAACCGGATGCCGTGGGTGGCCCTGCCGGAAGGGATCCCGGCCTTTGAAGCCTATTACCGGCCATCGGAACTGCTGCCGCCAGAGCGGTTTGCCAGGCTGATGGCACTGGTTGAGCGGGGCAACTAATCCTCCCCGTTCCGAAGGAATGGGGAGGGGGACCGCCGCCATAGGCGGTGGTGGAGGGGTGGCGTTGGAAAAATCCGATCATGATTACGCGACCGCGCGGCGTTTGCGCCGATCCCTGTCATTGCCGGAAGTTCTGCTTTGGCGGGAATTGCGCCGCAAGGCGGGCGGTGTGAAGGTCCGCAGGCAGCATCCCGTGGGGCGTTATGTGGTCGATTTTTATTGTGCTGCCGCCAAGCTGGCGTTCGAGATAGATGGCATTTCGCATGAAATGGGCGACCGGCCCTCACGGGACGATTTTCGCGATGCGTTTCTGCGCGAGCAGGGGATAGAGGTCGCGCGGATACCGGCAAGCGAGGTGCTGCGTTCTCCGACGGACGTGGCCGACCGGGTGGCATCTATGTGTCGGGAGCGCGGTGGCTGACGCTTTACCCCTCCACCACCCGCTTCGCGGGCGGTCCCCCTCCCCATTGCCAGGCAACGGGGAGGATCTGAGGATTAAGCCGCTTCTTCTTTCTTCTTGCCTTCGCTGGAGACGACGCGGACCGGTTCCTTGCGGCCTTCGACCACGTCTTTGTCCACGACCACTTCGGTTACGTCGTCCATGCCGGGCAGGTCGAACATGGTGTCGAGCAGGATCGCCTCCACGATCGAACGCAGGCCGCGAGCGCCGGTCTTGCGCTTGATCGCCTTGCGAGCGATCGCTTCCAGCGCGTCGTCGGTGAAGGTGAGGTCCACCTCTTCCAGTTCGAACAGCTTGGCGTACTGCTTGACCAGCGCGTTCTTCGGTTCCTTCAGGATCTGCACCAGCGCGGGCACGTCAAGATCGTGCAGCGTGGCGATCACCGGCAGGCGGCCGACGAATTCGGGGATCAGGCCGAACTTCAGCAGATCTTCCGGCTCACACTTCTGCAGCATTTCGCCCACGCGGGCCTGCTGCGGATCGGCGATATGCGCGCCGAAGCCGATCGACCGCTTCTGCAGACGGTCGCCGATGATCTTTTCCAGCCCCGCGAAAGCGCCGCCGCAGATGAACAGGATGTTCGTCGTATCCACCTGCAGGAATTCCTGCTGCGGATGCTTGCGGCCGCCCTGCGGTGGAACGCTGGCGGTGGTGCCTTCCATCAGCTTGAGCAGCGCCTGCTGCACGCCTTCACCCGAAACGTCGCGGGTGATGGAAGGATTTTCCGCCTTGCGCGTGATCTTGTCGATCTCGTCGATGTAGACGATACCGTGCTGCGCCTTTTCGACATTGTAGTCACTGGCCTGCAGCAGCTTGAGGATGATGTTCTCCACATCCTCACCGACATAGCCCGCCTCTGTCAGCGTGGTGGCGTCAGCCATCGTGAACGGCACGTCGAAGGTGCGGGCCAGCGTCTGCGCCAGCAGCGTCTTGCCGCTGCCGGTGGGGCCGACGAGCAGGATGTTGGACTTCGCCAGTTCGACGTCGCCCGCCTTGCCGCTGTGCTTCAGCCGTTTGTAGTGATTGTGGACCGCGACGGAGAGCACGCGCTTGGCGCGATCCTGCCCGATCACATAATCGTTCAGCGTGTTGAAGATATCCTGCGGCGTGGGGACGCCACCGTCCTTCTTGCCGGCGATGCCGCCCTTCGTTTCCTCGCGGATGATGTCGTTGCACAGCTCCACGCATTCATCGCAGATGAACACCGTGGGGCCTGCGATCAGCTTGCGCACCTCGTGCTGCGACTTCCCGCAGAAGCTGCAGTAGAGGGTGCTTTTGCTGTCGGAACCGCTGAGTTTGGTCATATTTTCGTCCATGGCCCCGACGCGGACCGGAATTGGAGCGTCGGGGGATTCGCCCCGGGGAATGTAGCCCCGAAGGTGTCAATATCAATCGTAACAGCCTTAACACCCACGGCTTGCGCCAGCCTGAAGAGGCAAGGTTGCCAAATTGCTACAGTTTCGCGGCGGTCCGTTACCGCCCGATTCCGGGGCGAAGCCGTTATTCAGGGGCACCGCCGCTGCCGGTTTCGGCCCCGGTTTCCTCGTCCTTCGGGCGGTGAGCGAAAACCTTGTCGACGATGCCGAAGGCCAGCGCTTCTTCCGCTTCGAGGAAGGTGTCGCGGTCCATCGCCTTTTCGATCTCGGTCAGCGTCTTGCCGGTATACTTGGCGTAGAGATCGTTCATCCGCTTGCGGATGCGCAGGATTTCCTTCGCCTGAATTTCGATATCGGACGCCATGCCGCGCGCGCCGCCGGAAGGCTGGTGAACCATGATTCGCGCATTCGGCAGCGCAACGCGCATACCCGGTTCGCCCGCCGCGAGCAGGAAGCTGCCCATCGAAGCCGCCTGACCGACGCAGACCGTGCGGACCTTCGGCTTGATGTATTGCATGGTATCGTGGATCGCCATGCCGGCCGTGACCACGCCGCCCGGCGAGTTGATATACATCGAGATATCCTGGCTGTTCTCGCTTTCGAGGAACAGCAACTGCGCGACGATCAGGCTGGCCATCGTATCTTCGACCTGCCCGGTTACGAACACGATGCGTTCACGCAGCAGGCGGCTGAAGATATCGAAGCTGCGTTCACCGCGGCTGGTGCTTTCGACGACCACGGGCACGAGAGCGCCGGTCATGGGGTCGGTATGGAATTTTCCCTGGGCGCCGGAATCGCCAAACAGATCGATCATGGAAGTCCTCTCGTCATGAAGCGGCGCCTATGTCGCGCCTTGGCTGCGCTTGTTCAAGGGCGTACCGTATGGCGGATGCGGGAAAACCGTTCGTCGGACTGGATTGACCCTCCGTCGAAGCGTGCTGCACCGGTCGTATCAGGCAGATAGAACACCCTGGTAACTACATTCGTAGTCGGGGAGAATCGAATGAGGGGACTGCTCCTGTCATCCGCCGCGGTGGTTTTTGCAGCACTTCCCGCCTGCGCGATGGCGCAGGAATCCGGGGATGCGCCGCCGCCACTGGCGACCGAGGTTTCAAACGGGACGACTCGCGAGGTCTATGTCCCGGCGGACTTTGCCCGTTTCGCGCCGAACAATGCGCTGGACATGCTGAATCAGGTGCCGGGCTTTTCCATTGCGGAGGAAGATCAGGGCCGGGGACTGGGCCAGGCCAACAGCAACGTACTGATCAATGGCCAGCGGGTGGCCAGCAAATCGGAAAGCGTGTTCGATGTTCTGCGGCGGATCGCCGCCGCGCGGGTGGAGCGGATCGAGATCGTCGATGGCGCGTCGCTGGGCATACCGGGCCTTTCGGGGCAGGTGGCCAATGTCATCACCGGCACGGGCCAGATCGGCGGCCGGTTCGAATACAGGGCAATCTGGCGGCCCAATTACGCCAAGACCAGTTATGGCAGCGGCGAAATCTCGCTGAGCGGTTCCAGCCCGCGGGTTGAATGGTCGGCGGCCTATAGCCATGGCGTGGGGCGTGGCGGTGCCGGTGGAGGCGAGGGCACCACGATCACCGACGCAGCGGGTAACGTGATCGAGACGCGCGAGGGACTGATCCAGTTCGTGGGTGAATACCCGAAGCTGTCGGGCCGCCTGAAATGGAATGGGCCGGGATCGCTGGTGGCCAGCGTCAATGCTTCCTACAGCCGGACCTATACCGATTCTTCCAACGACGAGTGGCGGCATGTCGTGGGCGGGGGCGACCTGTTCCGCGATTTCAGCAATGATGACGACGGCTATGATTACGAGATCGGCGGCGACGTGGATTTCGCGTTGGGGCCGGGACGGCTGAAGCTAATCGGGATCGAGCGATACGAACGCTTCTTCGGCCCGGCTACATCGCTGCTGATCCCTGCGGACGGCAGCCCGGCCACCGGCACCCGGTTCGACCAGACGCGCGAAAGTGGCGAGCATATCGGACGGGGCGAGTACCGCTGGGACATGATCGGTGGAAACTGGCAGATGGACGCGGAAGCGGCGTTCAACCGGTATTCCGCGGTATCCTCGCTGGAGATTCTTCAGCCCGATGGTGTGTTCACGCCGATTCCCTTCCCCGGTGCGACGGGCGGGGTGACGGAGGATCGCTATGAGATGATCCTGACGCATAACCGCACGCTGGCCCCCGGCCTGACGCTGCAAGTCGGCGGCGGGGCGGAATATTCGAAGCTGGTGCAGACGGGGCCGGGCGGTCTGGCGCGCGAGTTCTGGCGGCCCAAGGGTTCGCTGACGCTGGCATGGACGGCGCGGCCGGGACTGGACGTTTCGCTGAAGCTGGCGCGCACGGTGGGGCAGCTGTCGTTCGGTGATTTTCTGGCCAACGTGGATCTGGAGGTGGAAAACGGCAACGCCGGTAATGCCGACCTGGTCCCCGAACAGGCATGGGAAGCGGATCTGGAGATCAAGAAGAACCTGCAAGCCTGGGGTTCCGCCACGCTGCGCGTGTATGGGCGGCATATCGAGGATTATATCGACATCATACCCGTCGATGGCGGCCTGGAATCGATCGGCAATATCGCGGGCGGGGCAACGCTTTATGGCGCGTCCATCAATGCCACGATCAATCTCGATCCGCTGGGCTGGAAGGGCGCGCGCATTACCGCCAACGGGCGACTGGAGGATTCATCGCTGAGTGATCCGCTGACGGGAATCGACCGGCCGTTCAGCAGCCACAATTACGCGGAAGGCGAGGTGGCGCTGCGCTATGACATTCCGGCGAGCAATTGGGCGGTGGGCGGCGGTTTCGAATGGGACCTGTACAAGCCCTATGTGCGCCTGTCCGAAGTCGGCCACGACTATGAAGGGCCGGTCTACACATACGCCTTCATCGAGAACAAGAATGTGCTGGGCCTGACGGTGAACCTGAACGTGTTCAACCTGACATCCGGCCAGAGCATGTTCGACCGCACGGTGTGGACCGGCTTGCGCGATCGTTCGGCGATCGAGTTCGTGGAGCGGCGTCGGATGTTTGTTTCGGCTATCTATCGCCTGACGGTGAAGGGCAGTTTCTAGGCCCATCCGCCTGAAAAGCAGTTGCGCCCCTGCCGTTTAGCAGGGGCGCAATTGCGATTACTTCTTGGCCGGGGCCTTCTTTGCAGCAGGCTTCTTCGCGGCGGGCTTTTCAGCAGCGGCCTCGGCCTTGGCCGGAGCTTTCTTGGCAGGAGCCTTCTTGGCCGGAGCCTTGGCTTCCTCAGCCGGAGCTTCAGCCTTCTTCGCGGGCGCCTTCTTGGCGGCCGGGGCCTTTTCTTCCTTGGCCGGCTTGTCGTCCGCCTTGGCAGCGGCTTTCTTGGCGGGAGCCTTCTTCTTCGGGGCTTCCTTGGCCGGAGCGGTCGCGCCTTCCTCGGCCTCGATCGCGGCTTCCAGTTCTTCGCGCGTTACTTCGCGGTCGGAAATTTCCGCCTTGTCGAACAGGAAGTCGACGACCTTGTCTTCATAGAGCGGGGCGCGAAGCTGGGCCTGCGCCATCGCATCCTGACGGACGTATTCGACGAACCGTTCACGATCTTCCGGACGATACTGCTGGGCGGCCTGCTGGATCAGCATGCCCATTTCCTGCGCCGTCACTTCGACGCCGTTGGCCTGGCCGATTTCCGACAGCAACAGGCCCAGACGCACGCGGCGTTCGGCGATACGCTTGTAATCGTCCTTCTCGGCTTCGATCTCGGCCAGTCCGGCAGCGGGATCTTCTTCCTTGGAGATTTCAGCCTGAAGCTGCTGCCAGATCTGTTCGAACTCTGCCTCCACCATGGTCGGCGGAACGTCGAAATCGTGATCGGCGGCCAGCTTGTCGAGCAGCTGACGCTTCATCTGCGTGCGGGTGAGGCCAGCGGTTTCCTGCTCAAGCTGGGCCTTCAGCAGGCCGGTGAGCTGTTCCAGGCTTTCCAGACCGAGGGACTTGGCGAAATCTTCGTCAACCTTGGTTTCGCCCGGCACCTTCACCTGCTGCACGGTCACGTCGAATTCGGCGTCTTTCGCCTTCAGGTCGGCGGCCGGATAATCAGCGGGGAACGTGACCTTGATGGTCTTGGTGTCGCCGGTCTTCAGGCCGGTGAGCTGTTCTTCGAAGCCGGGGATGAACTGGCCGGAACCGATCACCAGCGGCGCGCCTTCGGCCTTGCCGCCTTCGAATTCGACACCGTCAACGCGGCCGACGAAATCGATGATCAACTGATCGCCATCGGCAGACTTCTTCGTCTTCGGGGCGTCGGTGTAGCTCTTCTGGTTGGAAGCGAGACGTTCCAGCGCTTCGTCAACCTGAGCGTCGGCCACGGCTACCGTCAGCCGCTCCAGCTTGAGGCCATCGACCGAGGGCGCCTCAATCTCAGGCAGAACTTCCAGTTCGACTGTCAGTTCAGCATCCTTGCCTTCGGCATAGCCGTCGCCAAGATCAACCTTGGGCTGCAACGCGGGGCGCAGCTTCTTTTCGCGCATCAGGGTATCGACCGATTCGCGAACGCTGGCGTTGAAAGCGTCCGAGTGGAGCGCCTCCCCATGCATTTTGCGGATCAGGTTGGCGGGCACCTTGCCCGGGCGGAAACCGGGCATCCGCACCTGCGGAGCAACCTTTTTCACTTCCGCATCGATCCGTGCGGCAATTTCCTTGGCCGGGATCTTCACCGTATAGGCGCGCTTGAGCCCTTCATTGGCCGTTTCGACGATCTGCATTTCAAAGCCTTCCGAACAAACCTCAACCAAGCCAGCGCCTAGTGGAACTGGTGCGGGCGAAGGGACTCGAACCCCCACATCTTGCGATACTGGAACCTAAATCCAGCGCGTCTACCAGTTCCGCCACGCCCGCGGCCCGACGAATCCGAACAGGGCCCGGTCAATGACCGATACCTGTGAAACAGGGAAGCGCCGTTAGCGGTATGGGCTGGAAAGGGCAAGCGGCACGGCAGACGGTCTGACACGATGGAACGCGGCGGCGGGGCGGGGCGTTGCAAAAGGGAAAGGAACATGCCCCATGGACCGCTATGAAGATGCCCTTGCTGACGACGCGAACGACCGCGATGCGCCCGGTTCCCAGCCGGCCCATTTCCTGAGCGGCGATCCGAATACGGGTGGGGGCGACCGGGATAATCCGGGGCGCCAGCCGGATGAGATTGTGCCCACGCGCCGTGACAATGATCAGCCGGGACGAACACCTGACGAAGTCGCGCCCGATCAGGGGGATTTCGACCGGCCTGGTGGATCACCTGTCGAAAGCCCGCCACAGCCCGATGTGGCGCCAGCCGAAACTCCGCCGCCGGATTGATTTTCCGCCAAGGCCAGCTAAGCGCGCGATATGAGCGAAGAGACCAACACTACCGCCGCTGCCGATTTGCCACCCGAACGGATCGCTATCGATCCGGCCAGCGAGTATTTCGACGCCGAAAAGCTGCAGCGCGGCATCGGCATCCGCTTCAAGGGTGTGGTGCGCACGAACGTCGAGGAATATTCGATTCCCGAAGGATGGGTGCGTGTTCAGGCCGGCAAGACCATGGACCGCAAGGGCCGCCCGCTGACGATCAAGCTGAACGGGCCGGTCGAAGCCTGGTACGAAGATCTGGGCGAGAATGCGCCGGTAGCGAAGAAGGGCTGATCTTTCGTCAGTTCTGCTGGCGCGTTGGCAACTGACGCGCCAGCCGCAGGATCAGGTATCCTAGCACGGCGGAAATCAGCGAACCGCCAAGCACGCCCAGTTTAGCTTCCTCCACCAGCAACGGATTGTTGGGGAAGGCGAGCGCGCCGATAAACAGGCTCATCGTAAAGCCTATCCCGCACAACACGCTGGCGCCCCAGATTTGCGTCCAGGTGGACCCTTCGGGGCGGCTGGCGAAACCGAGCCGGTCGGCGACCACCACGCTGGTGAAGATGCCGATCTGTTTGCCGAACACCAGACCCGCGCCGATGGCGAGCGGAAGGGGGTCGAGCAGGGCCTTCATACCGATCTGGCCCAGCGCCACACCGGCATTGGCGAAACCGAACAGCGGCACGATCAGATAGGCATTCCAGCGCACCAGCGCGTGTTCCATGGTTTCCAGCAGGCTGTGGCCATCGCGCCGCCGCATGGGCACCGTCAAGGCGGCGGCGACCCCGGCGATGGTGGCGTGGATGCCGGAATTGAGGATACAGAACCACAGTAGTAGCGCCCCGAGGACAAACGGCCATATACGCTCAATCCGCAGGCGGTTCACCGCGATCATCGCCGCGACCACGAGAAGGGCGGCCAGCAACCAGGTGAACTTTATCGCCGTGGTGTAGAAGAAGGCGATCACTAGCACCGCGCCGATGTCATCAACGATCGCCACTGTCAGCAGGAACAGGCGCAAGGCGGGTGGCACCCGGTGGGCGAGCAGGCCGACAACGCCCATGGCGAAAGCGATATCGGTGGCGGCGGGAATAGCCCAACCGCGCTGGAGGGCGGCATCGTGACCCGCGATGAGGAAATAGACCGCGGCCGGCGCGGCCATGCCTGCAATCGCGGCAAGCACGGGGAGCCGCCGGATTCGCGCATCCGCCAGATTGCCGGCGATCATCTCCCGCTTAACTTCAAGCCCGACGACGAAGAAGAACACCGCCATCAGCGCATCGTTGATCCACAGATGCAGGTTGTGGAGCTTGGGAATGGGTGTCCACGCCAGTTCGCCGTGAAACAAATGGAAATAGCTTTCCGCCAGCGGTGAATTGGCGGCAACGATCGCAAGCACCGCGACTGCAATGAGCAGCAGACCTTCGAAAGCATCGCTGACGAAAAGCGCGCGGAATGGCCGGATGGCGCTGTCGAACGGGTTAGGGCGGGGCATGGCCCACCTTTTTCGAAATTCGACTGCGGTTGCAATCATTTCCGGCAAGTTTGCCTCTTGCCTGCGAGGCCGCCACCGTACATCAACAAAAGTTAAGGGTTATCCCGTGGGGGGATTGTGTGGGGGTTTTGACGCCGCTCGAGTGGCTGGCGCTGGCTGAGTACGAGCTGCTGCTGTTTGCGAGCGCGTTTTTTCTGATCGGCGCGGTTGATGAACTGGCGGTCGATATCGGCTGGCTGTGGCTGAAGCTGACGGGTCGCGCGGGCGTTGGGCGCCTTTCGCGCGAGCAAACCGTGGCGCGTCCGCTTTCCGGCCCGGCGGCGGTTTTTATTCCGACATGGCAGGAAGCCGGGGTAATCGAATTTACCGTGGCTCACGCGCTGTCGGCGTGGCCGCACGAAGGGTTGACGCTTTACGTCGGCTGCTATCGCAACGATCCCGAAACGGTGGAAGCCGTGATGCGCGGATCGGGCGGTGATCCCAGGGTGAGGATCGTGGTTCACGGCGAGAAGGGGCCTACCACCAAGGCGGATTGCCTGAATCGCATCTATGCCGCGATGGAACATGACGAGACCCGTATCGGGCGCGAATTCCGCATGATCGTGCTGCACGACGCGGAAGACATGGTCGATCCTGCCGCGCTGAGCCTGATAGACGAGACGCTGGAACATGCTGATTTCGTGCAGCTTCCGGTCTTGCCGGAACCGCAGCGGCAATCGCGCTGGATCGGCAGCCACTACTGTGAAGAGTTCGCGGAATCGCACGGCAAGGCGATGGTCGTTCGAGAGGCGCTTTCCGCTTCGCTGCCGGCGGCAGGGGTGGGCTGCGGTTTCTCGCGCAAGGTGATGGGCATCCTTGCGGCACAGGCAGGTGCAGGCGGACCGTTCGAGGTCGATTCGCTGACCGAAGATTATGAACTGGGCATGCGGATCCGGGCGCTGGGCGGGCATTCCCGCTTTCTGCGCATGCGCGGGGAAGACGGTGCGCTGGTGGCGACGCGGGCGTGTTTTCCAGCGCGCATCGATCAGGCCGTGCGGCAGAAGGCGCGCTGGATCCACGGGATCGCCTTCCAGGGATGGGATCGCCTTGGCTGGAGCGGCGGACCGGGCGAATACTGGATGCGCCTGCGTGACCGGCGGGGCCCGTTGACGGCGCTGGTGCTGTTCGCGGGATATATTCTGGTGCTGCTGGGCGGCGCGATGCTGGTGGCGGAGCAGATGGGATATCTCCGGCCCTTCCGCGAAGCCCCGGCGCTGAAGGCGCTGCTGGCCGCGAACATGGTGGCCTTCCTCTGGCGCGCGGGGATGCGTTTCGCCTTCACCGCGCGCGAATATGGCTGGCGGGAAGGTGTGTGGTCCGTGGCCCGGATCCCGGTGACCAATATCATCGCGATCCTTGCGGGGCGCCGCGCGCTGATGGCCTATGTGGCGACGCTGATGGGCGGGGCGCCCAAGTGGGACAAGACCTTTCATCACGCCCATCCTGCGGATTCCGGGGTGCGCGCCACGACGTGAAACACCGCGCCACTTTCCGGGGCCAACCATTGCTGTTGCTGGGTATCGTCATCTTGGGATGGCTGGCCCTGCGCGTGATGCTGTGGGAACTGCCTTTCGACCAGGCGGCGAATGGCCTGCCTCATCCCAGGCTGGCCGCACTGGCCACGCGCGCCGCGGATGCGGACGTGTCGCCGGGGGGCGCCGATGAGAGGAAGCTCCAAACTACCCATGACCGGAGCCACTGGAAAAGTTTGGCGCACACTTCTTCGCTTGCATCGCGTCGAGTGGAGGTCGTCCCCGCACCGCTGCTGCGCCCGTCGCCCCGAGGCTGGGAGAAAACTCCCGATCAGGTCGCGAACTCCCTCCCCGAATATGCGACCCGCTCTGTCCTTGAAGTTGATCCCGCGCCGATCCGGCCCTTTGCAGAGGGTTTCGACGCGGGGATATCGCGCCTGTCGATGAATATGGCCGGGCGGCGCTGGTCGTTCGACGCGTGGGTTCTGTTGCGGGGAGAGGGAGTAGAGAACCCTCTCGGACCGGGTCTGTCGAACAGGCCGGGTTATGGCCGCAGTCAAACGGGGGCGGTGGTTCGATACTCGCTGCCGCCACTGGGAGATATGCAACCCAAGGCACAGGTTCGCATGGCGCGCGCCCTTGACGATTCGGGCGAGCTGGAAATCGCTTTTGGCCTTTCCGTCAGACCCTTGCCGGCCATACCGGTCACCGTGACTGCGGAAACGCGGGTGAACGACAGCGATCAGGGCACGCGCCTGCGCCCCGCCGTCTATGCGGTTTCCGGGCTCCCGCCAGTGGACCTGCCGCTGGGCCTACGCGGCGAAGGTTATGTGCAGGCCGGTTATGTCGGTGGGGAGGCGGCGAGCGCGTTTGCGGACGGTCAGGCGAGGGTGGAACGCGATCTGGCCAATATGGGCGAGGTGGCCCTGTCTGCCGGAGCGGGTGTGTGGGGTGGGGCGCAGAAGGATGCCGCGCGGCTGGACATAGGGCCAAGCGCCGCAGCGACATTCCCGCTGGGCGAATTGCGCGTGCGGATCGCCGCCGACTATCGTTTCCGCATTGCCGGGCGCGCGGAACCGGCAAGTGGGCCTGCGCTCACCGTTTCTGCGGGTTTCTAGGCCGCGCGCCTTCAATCCGTCTCCGCGTTGAGCTAATCCGGGGCATGGACGTTTACCTCCCCATCGCGAACCTTGCGGTCAACGGGCTGGTCATCGTCCTGCTGGGGGCCGGAACGGGCATCCTGTCGGGCATATTCGGCGTCGGTGGAGGATTCCTGACCACGCCGCTGCTGATATTCTATGGCGTGCCGCCGACGGTGGCCGCCGCATCTTCCGCCAGCCAGGTGACAGGGGCCAGCGTTTCCGGCGTCTTTGCCTATACCCGGCGGGGTGGGGTGGATTACCAGATGGGCGCCGTGACCGTTGCGGGCGGCGTGATGGGCGCGGCGATGGGCGCGTTGCTGTTCCGTCTGCTGGAATCGATCGGACAGATCGATACGGTCATCAACATCCTCTATGTCGTGCTGTTGGGCACGATCGGCGCGCTGATGGGGCGTGAGAGCATCGATGCGATGCGGGCCCGAAGGGGAGAGCGGCCGCGCGCGGCCAAGCGGCGGCATCACCCGCTGGTCGCCAGCCTGCCGATGCGCTGGCGGTTCTACCGGTCGGGCCTCTACATTTCACCGCTGGCGCCGCTGATACTGGGTTTCGTCACTGGCGTTCTCACCATGCTGATGGGCGTGGGCGGTGGATTTATCCTCGTACCGGCCATGCTCTACATTCTGGGCATGAGCGCCAATGTCGTCGTCGGCACATCGCTGTTCCAGATCCTGTTCGTGACCATGGTGGCGACGATGATGCACGCGTTGACCACCAAGGCGGTGGACATCGTGCTGGCCGGACTGTTGCTGCTTGGATCCGTCATCGGCGCGCAGATTGGCAGTCGGCTGGCGCTGTCGATAAAGCCGGAGATACTTCGTCTGGCGCTGGCGGCCATCGTGCTGGCGGTGGCGCTGAGGATGGCCTTCGGCCTGGGCTTCCGGCCGGACGAGGTTTATACCGTGGTGCCGCTGTGATGGGGCGGGCGGGCCGTATCGTTCTGGCCCTGCTGGCGTTCGGCGCGCTTTCCGCCCAGCGTGAACCGATCCTTGTGCCAGAGGTTTCGCAGCACGAGATTCAGGTTCGGCAGGGATTCACGGGCACCGAACTGCTGTTGTTCGGGGCGATCCTCGACCCTCAGGGACAGCGGGTGAACCGCCCTTATGACGTGGTCGTGGTGTTGAAAGGGCCGACCGAGCCGATACTGGTGCGAGAGAAGGCGAAGAAGTTCGGCATATGGCTCAATGCCGAAAACACCGCCTTCCGGTCAGCGCCTTCATTCTTTTCCGTCGCCAGTTCGCGGCCCATCAACGAGATCGTGGATGAACGCACGGCAGCGATCTACGAGTTGGGGCTGGATTATCTGCAGCTTTCCCCGAGCGGCGCGATCGATCCGGAGGAACAGACCCGCTTCACCGGCGGGCTGGTGGACCTGCGCCGTCGCGAAGGGCTCTACAGAGAGGACGGCGCGGGCGTATCGATCAGCCAGGGCGTGCTGTATCAGGCGCGCATCGCCGTTCCATCAAACGTGGTGACGGGGCGCTATACCGCCGAAACCTTCGCCATCGTGCAGGGGCGCGTAATCGCATCGGCCGCTGCGGAAGTGGAGGTTCGCAAGCTGGGTTTCGAAAGGTTCGTGGCGGATCAGGCGGAACGATCCAGCGTGCTCTATGGCTTGTTTGCCGTGGCGCTTTCAGTGCTGATGGGCTGGGTGGCGGGGCGCCTCTTCTCGCTGGTGTGATTCTGCGCGGCGTTCGGGACGGTGTCCTTGACCCAAAATTAACCCAATAAAGATTAAGTCGGCGGACATTCCCAGAAATTTGCCGGGTGCCCGCATGAGCGAAATGCCGAAGCAGCCTTTCCAGACTTTCGATCCCGCTGAAGAGCCGGGGGCGGCCGACGTTTCGCGCGTGCCGCGAACAGCGCGGGGGGCGGACAATACCGGCCAGCCGATCGGCGTGGTGCTGGAAATCGCGGGATCGGGATCGCAGATCGCTCTCGACCTGCAACGCCTGAACGAGTGCATGGATGACGACGATCCGTCGATCGCCCTTGCCGGGCAAGTCGGCAGTCAGCTCAAGATCAAGACCCGCGACGGCTGGCTGCTGGCCAGCGTTCGCGACCAGCGGCAGGATCGCCGGGCCAATGGCATTCTGGCCACCATCGATTTCATGGGTGAGGGCCGGGAAGAGAAGCTGACGGGCAAGATCCGTGGCTTCCGGCGCGGCGTCACCCGCTATCCGGTTCCGGGCGCGTTGATCTATCCGGCCTCTACCGAGGATCTGCGCCAGATCTATTCATCCGACGGGCGCAGCGCGGTGGAGATCGGCACCGTTTATCCCACCAGCGATATCCGGGCCGGGCTGTATATCGACGCGATGCTGGGCAAGCATTTCGCGCTGCTGGGTTCCACCGGCACCGGCAAGTCCACCAGCGCGGCGCTGATCCTGCACCGTATCTGCGACAGTGCACCGCAGGGCCATATCGTGATGATCGACCCGCACGGCGAATATTCGGCCGCGTTCAGGAATACCGGGGTGATCTTCGACGTCGGCAACCTGCAGATGCCGTACTGGCTGATGAACTTCGAAGAACACTGCGAAGTGCTGCTGACCACCAGCGGCAACGACCGGCAGGAAGACGCGGATATTCTGGCGAAGTGTCTGCTGAAGGCGCGGAGCAAGAACCGGCTGGCGGAAAGCCTGGGCAAGATCACCGTCGATTCGCCGATCCCCTATCTGTTGAGCGACCTGACGAACATCATTCAGGACGAGATGGGCAAGCTGGACAAGGCCAGCACCAGCGCGCCCTATATGCGGATCAAGACCAAGATCGAGGAATTGAAGGGCGACCCGCGCTATCAGTTCATGTTCTCCGGCATGCTGGTCGGCGATACGATGGCGGCGTTCATCTCCAAGATCTTCCGCATGCCGGGCGATGGCAAGCCGATCTCCATCATCGACGTGTCAGGCGTGCCGTCGGACATCACTTCCACCGTGGTGGCGGTGTTGAGCCGTATGGTGTTCGACTTCGCGATCTGGGGGCGCGAGGAGAAGACGCGGCCCGTGCTGCTGGTTTGCGAAGAGGCGCACCGGTATGTTCCGAGCGAGAAGAACGCCGATGGATCGTCAGTCGGCCGCATCCTGAGCCGCATCGCCAAGGAAGGCCGTAAATACGGCATCAGCCTGGGCCTGATTACCCAGCGCCCGTCAGACCTTGCGGAAGGTGTGTTGTCGCAGTGCGGCACGATCATATCGATGCGCCTGAACAACGACCGGGATCAGGCCTTCGTGAAAGCGGCGATGCCGGAAGGTGCGCGCGGCTTCCTCGATTCCATTCCCGCGCTGCGTAACCGCGAATGCATCATCTGCGGTGAAGGTGTGGCCATCCCTATGCGCGTCAGTTTCGACAACCTTGAGGAATCGAAACGCCCGGCGTCGGAAGATCCGAGCTTCAGCGAGTTGTGGAACGAAAGCGGCGGCGAGGAAGAGCGGGTTATCCGCACCGTGCAGCGCTGGCGGGCGCAGGGGAAGTAACCCCCGCGCCCACCGCCCCACCGCGTCAGAAACGCGCGCGGGCGCTGAGGAAGAACCGGCGGCCCGGTTCCGGGAATCCGTCGGTCAGCACATAGAGATCGTCGAAGGCGTTACGCACACCTGCGCCGATCGTGACCGTTTCCAGGATATCGTAGTCCACACGCAGGCTGGCCTGCACGTAGCTGCCGGTGCGGTAGTAGTTCGTGCCGGCCGTGTTCACCGTCCAGCGGCTGGAGGCGATTTCCACGCTGGGAAGGATGTGCAGGGCCGGAACCGGGCTCCATTCCACGAATGCGAAACCCTTGTGCGAAGGCACGCCGGTCGGTTCGAACGCCGTGTTGGACGGATCGTTCAGATCGCGATGGATGTAGCTGTAGTTCGCCCCGGCCGTGAGCGTCGAGTTGAGCCGCGCATCCAGCGACAGTTCCGCGCCGTAGTAGTCGCCGCTGCCGACGTTGCGGCTCTGCGAAACGGCTTGTCCCTCGTAAATGAAGGGGAACGAGACGATCGCGTCGGAAACGTGCGAGTAGAATACCGAGCCGGCGGCACGCACGGCGCCGAAATCACGCGATGCCCCCAGTTCCAGATTGGTGGCCCGCTCCGCCCGCAGATCGGGATTGGAGACAGCGCCGCCGAAGCGCGAACTGAACCGTTCGAACACGGTCGGGAAGCGGGCGCGTGACGATACGCTGGCATAGACGCTGGTCGCATCTGCCGGGCGCCATTCCAGACGGCCCTGCGCGTTCCAGGCGTCCGCATCACGGATCGGATAGCTGAACAGGATCGGGGCCGACCCCTGCCCGGGAACCGTGCCATATTCCTCTGCCCGCTTCAGATTGCGCCAGTCATAGCTGGTGCCGAGCGTGAGGGTAAGCGTGGGAGACAGGGCGCCGGCGTATTCCACCGCTGCGCTCCAGGTATCTTCCTCGTTGGTCTGCGGCGGCTCGGTCGTGCCTGCGGGGAAGCTTTGCTGGTATTCGACATGTTCGTCGTTGCGATAGTGCAGCGCGAAGGCCAGCCGATCCGTACCGCGCACGGCGATAGCCAGTTCTGCCGAGGCGCCCCATGCTTCATCATCGTAGTACGAGTTGAACGCGCGACCTTTCGTCTGTGTCGTCTGCGTGGCGTCGTCATAGGCGCTGAGCAGGTTGTCGAAGGTGTTGCGATAGACGCGGGTCTTCAGCGTGATGTCATCCGACAGCGCGGTGGTGGACAGGAAGTAGATGCTTTCCAGGTTCCACCACGGCCATGTCCAGTTACGCTGGGTGCTGACGGGATCGACGGTGCTGAGCGGGGCGTTCTTTGACCCTTCCTGCCGGGTGTAGCTGATCGAGTATTCGTCGGTCGCGTTGGGCGTGAAGCCGAACTTGGCGTTGACACGCCAGTCTTCCGTCTTGCTGAATTCGCGTTCGCCGCCGTCTTCGCTGGCGGTGGGCACGAAGCTGCCGGGCAGATCCCAGTGATCCTGCTCGTTACGGGCGTAGCTGGCCTGTGCGTACCACTTGTCCTGCCGGGTGCCGAGCATGGCGAAAGCGGTGTAGCCTGCGTAATCACCATCGCGATCCAGTTCCAGCACGCCGCGGGCTTCGCCTTCCAGCGCCTTCGTCGGCTTGCGGGTGACGAGGTTGACCGCACCGCCCATCGCGCCGGGGCCGTCGAGCACTGAGGCATAGCCCTTGGCCACCTGAATCTGGGCGACGTCGGGCGTCAGGAAGCGGCCGTAATCAAGCCGGTTGTCGGCGGGCAGATAAACGCGGATCCCGTCGATCGAGAGCGGCACCTGAAACCGGTCGGACCCGCGCACGAACAGCAGCCGTTCGTTGCGCGATCCGCCGGAGTTGGAGGCGGTGACGCCCGGCAGCAGGTTGGCCGCATCGTCCAGCGTGTTGCGGTTGAACGCTTCTATCGCGTTCTGATCCAGCGTCTCGCTGCCGATGGTGGTGTCTTCCGACACATCGGCGCGCACGACGATCTGCCCCAGTTCGAAAGCGCCCTGATTCTGGCCCGAGTCCTGAGCCAGCGCGACGGCCGGGAGGCAGGTGGAAAGGCATAGTGTGGCAAGCGAAAGAACGCGCAAGGATGTTCCCCTCAAATGACATGATGGGCCCCGCCGCGAGGGCGAGGCCGATAAGTGCGGGGCGCTATATACGCGTCAATATAGCTATCGAAAGGTCTTCGTCGCGCCGCCCCTGCCAAGGCGGCGAAGGCGTGGCGCTTTGGTCACATATCCGGCGCGGGCGCGCTGACCGGGGAGGGGGCGGCGGTTTCCGAACCGGCTTCCTTGCGCCAGTTTGAATAGCGGTAGAACCACCAGCCCAGCCCGAGCCCGGCAAGCGCGCTGACCGGGAACGACCACCAGATCGCATCCGCGCCCAGCCAGCGATAAGTCAGATAATAGAAGCCCAGCCGCACCGGGTAGAGCGCGACGGAGATCACCGCCAGCGGCACCCAAACCGCACCGGCAGCGCGCATGGTGGCGGTATAGATCATCGTCATGCCGAACAGCACGAAGCTCCACACGGCGATAAGCTGGATGTGGCGGCCCATTTCCACCGCCGGGCTGTTCGCACCCAGAAACAGGGCCAAGGCCGGGCGATCGAAGATCAGCAGCAGAGCGGTGAGAGCGCCCGTCATCCCCAGATTGACCAGCACACCGGCCTTCGTCACCTGATCCAGGGTGTGCCATTTGCGTGCGCCGATGAACTGCGCCGCCATGGCGGACACGGCGCCGCCGATGGCCATCGCGGGCATCTGCACATAAGTGAACAACTGCATGGACGCGGCATAGGCGGCGGTGGTGAGCAGCCCTTCGCGATTGACCAGCCCGACGACTATGATGCCCGCTGCGCTCATCACCAGCATCTGCGCGCCCATCGGGAAGCCCTTGCCGATGATGAAGTGAAGTTCATCCCGCCGGGGCTTGAGATAGGCGAGTTCCGCGCCGCGCAGGCGGAGCGGCAGATCCTTCGCATAGACGTAGATCACCATGGCCACGAACGAGATCATGCTGGCGATGATGGTGGCGATGGCCGAACCGGCGATGCCCATTTCCGGGAACGGGCCGATACCGGCGATCAGCACCGGGTTCAGCACCGCGTCTATGGCGACCGTAACGCCCATGAAGATCAGCGGAGTGCGGGCATCGCCCGTGCCGCGCAGGCCCATCGTCAGGATTACCGATACCATCATGAACGGCATCGAGAGGAAGATTAGCCGCAGGTAGGTGAGCGCCAGCGGATAGGCGTCACCGGGCGTTTCGAGCACGCGCAACAGAGCCGGAGCGGCGGCGAAGCCGAGGGCGGCGATTGCGGCCATCAGCACGGAGGAGAAGCCCACCACGCTGCCGAAGGTGCGCCGCGCCCCGCCGATGTCGCGCGCGCCATATCGCTGGCCGATGCGGACGGTGCCCGCCATGCCGAAGCCGAAGGCCGCGCCTGCGACGAGGAACATGATGACGTTGGCGTTGGCCGTGGCGGCCAGCGCGTCTTCCCCGATCAGGCGGCCGACCCAGATAGAGTTGACCGTGCCGCTGAGCGACTGGAGAATGCTGCTCATCAGGGCAGGCACGCTGAACATGATCAGCGTGCGCATAACCGGCCCTTCGGTGAGATCGCCGCGCATTGGCGGCGCCCGCCCCGTCATACGGGTATCCTCTCTCTCAAGTTCCTCTGGTGTCCCCGTAGAGGTGGATGTGCAAACGCCCGGACAGAGTCAATTCATGGTCGAGGCAAAGCTGTGCAAGCCACGCCTCGCGCCCATGCAGCGTGGCCGCATCGGTCCCTTCCGCCATGAGATAGATGCGTTCCGCCGGGATCGAGTGCCGATCTGCCAGGGCGAGGACTTCATCAACATCGGCGGGCGCGGCGATGACGAATTTGAAGAAGGCGCGCGGTTCCGCCGCCCAGTGGGCCAGCCGTTCGGGCACCAGCGCCAGATCGGCCGGGTTGCCTGAATGAGCCAGCTTGGGGCTGACGTTGAACTGATGGACCAGCGCGTCCAGCGCGGGCGGCGGGGCGACGGAGCCGTTGGTTTCCACCTCCACCCGGATGCGCGGGGCGAGCGCGGCCAGATGGGCCAGCATGCGGGCAAGGGCGGGGGCCTGTAGTAGCGGTTCCCCGCCGGTGACGACGAGGCGCGGCTGGCCGAGTGCGGCGATGCGCGCGGCCACATCCTCTTCCGCCAGCGTGACCTGATTGTCGGCGCGTTCGTATGTCTCGCCACCCCGATGCGGGCGGTTATCGCCGGTGAAATGCCAGGTGTAGGGCGTGTCGCACCAGCGGCAGGCGAGGTTGCAGCGCGAGAGGCGCACGAAGGCGCAGGGCTTGCCCACACTCGGCCCTTCGCCCTGAAGGGAGGCGAAGATTTCCGGCTCCCCCGGTGTGGTGGTGGCGAGGACGAGGCTCATCGCAAGGTGACAGGCGTTGACACTGTTGACACGGTCCAGAGCGGAAACGCGGAATCCGTCACCTTGGCGCAACCTTGCCGCCACTTTGCGGCCTGCCAGTGTCGCTTTGCAGCTAGAGGGCGTCGCTTTGCAGCCAGAGGGCGTCGCTTTGCGGGCAGAGAGTGTCGCTTTACCGGCAGAGTGTCGCCATCCGCGCGGCGGGCGTCGCTTTCCCGCGCGCAAGTGTCGCCTTGCGGGCGAAAGTGACGGACGAAGGCGGTGAGCCGGGCCATCGCTGCGCCTTGTCAGAAATGAGAGCTATAGGAAAGGAAGGCGTTGGGGCGGCGCAGGCACCGCCCCGCATCCATTATCCCAGCCGGGCCAATGCAGCCTCCAGCCGCTGCGCCTCTGCCGCGTGGAGGGCGTGGTCGGCGCGGGCCTTTTCGACGGCTTCGGGCTTTGCCTTTTCGACGAAAGCCGGGTTTTCCAGCCGCTTGGCGAGGGAATCGCGTTCCTTCAGTGAAGTTTCGCGCGCCTTGGCCAGACGGGCCTTTTCCGCTGCGATGTCGATCACGCCTTCCAGCGGGATGACGAAGCTGTCCACTCCCACGCCGATCTGCATCGCCGCGCCAGCAGGGGCGGGGCCTTGCGTGATGGAGGAGAAGCGGGCGAGCCGTTCCACCGCCGCGCCGCTGCCTTCGATCACCTTGCAGGCGGTGGCGCTGGCGTTTTCGATATAGGCGTCCAGCTTCGCGCCGGGGGCGATGCCCAACTCGTTCTTCGCCGCGCGGATGCCGGATGTGAGCGCGATGAGCCATTCGACTTCGGCCTTCGCCGCCGCATCCACGCTGGCGTTCGGCTGCGGCCACTTCGCCAGGATCAGCTCGTAAGGACGGTCGCCCTGTGCGTGCCACAGTTCTTCCGTCACGAACGGCATGAACGGGTGCAGCATGACGAAGATCTGATCGAGCACCCAGCCGGCGACGGCGCGGGTTTCATCGTCCATCTGGCCCTTGATCAGTTCCAGATACCAGTCGCAGAACGTGCCCCACGCGAACTGGTAGATCGTATTGGCCGCCGCATCGAAGCGCAGTTCGGCCATCGCCTTGTCCAGCGCGGCCAGCGTTTCGACGACTTCACCTATAATCCAGCGGTTTACCGCGGATGTTGCAGGTGGCGCGGCAACTGAGTTGCTGGCGCCGATGCCGTTGGACTGGCAGAAGCGGGTGGCGTTCCACAGCTTCGTGGCGAAGTTGCGATACCCCTCCACCCGGCTTTCATCCATCTTCACGTCACGGCCCTGGCTTTCCATGGCAGCCATGAAGAAGCGCAACGCGTCCGCGCCGTATTTGTCGATCAGCCCCAGCGGATCGACCACGTTGCCTTTCGACTTGGACATCTTCTGCCCGTCCGCCGCGCGGACAAGGCCGTGGAGATAGAGCCGCTTCCACGGCACCTGCCCATTATTGAAGTGCATCCCCTGCATGGCCATGCGCGCATCCCAGAAGAACAGGATGTCGAAGCCGGAAATCAGCAGGTCGTTGGGATAGTGGCGCTGGTACAACGAAGCCCTCTCCCCTTGCGGGAGAGGGTTGGGTGAGGGGGTGGCGGCAAGAGCCGCCGCTGGTGCGGCGGACCCCTCTCCCTCCGCGCCTGACGGCGCTCCTCCCTCTCCCGCAAGGGGAGAGGGCGCGTCTTCCGGCCAGCCCAGCGTGGCGAAGGGCCACAGGGCGGAAGAGAACCATGTGTCGAGGACGTCGTTGTCTCGAATTACGGGAACTTGCCTGCCATCCCGACCGGGATGATTCTCATTTGCCAGAACATCTATCCACCAGATTCGGTACGCCTCCCAACTGTCACAGAGGCAGAAGTCGACGCCCGATGGGTAAAGACCCTTGAATTGGGTCAATGCCCCGTCGATTGTTTCAGCCACAACGACATTGGGGTTTGTCATCACGGGCGGATTATCTCCGTCAATCGTGAAGCCGGAAAGGTAGGTTGTCTTACCTCCAACCGAAGTAACTTTGGGAGCATACCACGCCGGAATCCGGTGGCCCCACCATAGCTGGCGGCTGACGCACCACGGCTGGATGTTTTCCATCCAGTTGAAGAAGGTCTTTTCCCACGCCTTCGGGACGATCTCTATGCGCCCGTCGCGCACGGCCTGCATTGGCGGCTGGGCGAGGGTTTCGGCATCGACATACCACTGGTCGGTCAGCCACGGTTCGATCACCACGCCGCCGCGATCGCCATAGGGCGTCTGGATCGTGCGCGGTTCGGCGTCGTGTTCGGTCTCGTTGCCTTCCTTGTCCTTGGTGACGTGCGGGATCAGGAAGCCGAGTTCCTTCATACGCTGCACCACCAGCGCGCGCGCATCGAAACGGTCGAGGCCGAGGTATTCCTGCGGGATCAGGCCATCGGCGGTCTGCACCACCTTCGCCTCTGCATCGAGCATGTTGAGCATGTCGGCAGCCTTGATCCCGGCGCGCCTGCCCACTTCGAAGTCGTTGAAATCGTGGCCGGGGGTGATCTTCACCGCGCCGCTGCCCAGTTCCGGATCGGCGTGTTCGTCCGCCACAACCTTGAACCGGCGGCCGGTGATCGGCTGGAGGATGTCCTTGCCGATGACGGAGCGATAGCGTTCGTCATCCGGGTGGACGGCCACGGCCATGTCAGCCAGCATGGTTTCCGGCCGGGTGGTGGCGACTTCGATATAATCCTGCCCGTTTTCGAGCGTGACGCCATCGGCCAGCGGGTATTTGAAGTGCCAGAAGCCGCCCTGAACCTCTCGCGTTTCGACCTCAAGATCGCTTATCGCGGTTTTCAGGCGCGGGTCCCAGTTCACCAGCCGCTTGTCGCGATAGATCAGGCCCTGATTATACAGGTCCACGAACACCTTCACGACCGCCTTCGTAAAGTGCGGGTCCATGGTGAACTGTTCGCGGCTCCAGTCCATCGAACAGCCGAGGCGGCGGAGCTGGCGGGTGATGGTGCCGCCGCTTTCGGCCTTCCATTCCCACACCTTGTCCACGAACTGTTCGCGCGAATAATTCGTGCGCTTGTCGCCCGCCGCTTCAAGCTGGCGTTCCACGACCATTTGCGTGGCGATGCCCGCGTGATCGGTGCCGACAACCCACAGCGCATCCTTGCCCCGCAGCCGTTCGTACCGGATCACAATGTCCTGCAGAGTGTTATCAAGCGCATGGCCGATATGCAGGCTGCCCGTTACGTTGGGGGGAGGATTGACGATGGTGAAAGGCTGCGCCTCTGGCCGATCCGGGCGGAACAACCCGTTACCTTCCCAGTGGGAATACCATTTCGCCTCTATCGCGGCGGGGTCGAATGTCTTGTCAAGCTCGCGGGTCATGATGGGATCGGCCTTTGCCAGCGTGCCGGGCAGAGGGCAACGCCCCGCTTTGCCTTGCCGCAACAGCGATTTGCCCGCATAGCTGCCTGAATGCGCGAATGGGCCGACTTCACCGTACACGAGGCAGGCGGGCGCACGACCCTGAAGGTCGAAGGTCCGCTGCTGATTTCCACCGTGGGCCTGCTCGATCGCAAATTGCGCGAGCATGACGATGCCGTGCAGTTCATCGACCTGTCGGCGGCGGGCGATATCGACACCATCGGCGCGTGGACGATCTGGCGTTTCGCACAGGCGCAGAACGCGCGGATAACGGGTGCGAGCCAGCAGGCCGACAAGCTGATCGCGACCGTGGGGCAGAACGCCAGCACCGCGCCGATTCGGGCGGAACGGCCACCGCTGCCACTGCGCGTCGCCAACGATACCGGGGAGAAGGTGATCGCCTTCGGCCACGGAGTCGTCAGCTTCATCAGTTTCCTGGGATCGATGATCGTGGCGTATGGCACGCTGCTGATTCATCCACGCCGCTTCCCGTTCCGCGCGCTGGTGCGCCAGCTGGAGATGGTGGGCGTATCGGCGCTGGGCATCATCGCGCTGATGAGCTTCCTGATCGGGATCGTCATCGCCCAGCAGGGCGCGGCGCAGCTTCGCCAGTTCGGTGCCGAAATCTATACCATCAACCTGACGGGCCGGCTGGCGATGCGCGAGCTGGGCGTGTTGATGACCGCGATCATGGTCGCGGGCCGTTCCGGTTCCGCCTTCGCCGCGCAGCTCGGCACGATGAAGCTGACGGAGGAAATCGACGCCATGCGCACGATCGGCGTTTCGCCGATGGAAGCGCTGGTGATCCCCCGCGTGGCCGCGGCGGTGCTGATGATGCCGCTG
>Ga0182736_1000386_pt1 | contig 72393 bp, 59 predicted proteins | sample eDN5th30CKraftBY_FD_128882 | JGI IMG/M metagenome (GOLD analysis project Ga0182736, IMG submission 128882) | Enriched backyard soil microbial communities from Emeryville, California, USA - eDNA 5th pass 30_C Kraft BY (version 2) (version 2) | ecosystem: Environmental > Terrestrial > Soil >... | reverse complement strand
GCACGAGCGATGAGCGACGGCGTCGGCGATTGCTGTCCCGGATGAGCATTCAGACCAAGCTGATGCTCATCTTGCTGCTGACCAGCATCGCGTCGGTCGCGGTGGTGGGATTCGTCGAGTTCCAGTACGGCGCAGCCGAACTGCAGCGCACAGCGACCAGCAAACTGGTGCAGGCCCGCGAGGCGCAGCGCCGGGCGGTGACCGGTTTGTTCACCGAGATGACGAATTCGCTGATCGTTCTCAGCGGTGGAGCGACCGCGGCCGGCGCGCTCAAGGCGTTCAGTGCCGGATTCTCCGAATTAAGCAGTGCCACAGTCACTCCCGAACAGCAGCGGGCCATCGTGGCCTACTACAGGGATCAGTTCGTCGGAGCCTTGGGCGAACGGACCGGAGAAGAGGCCGACACCGCGGCGCTGATGCCGACATCGACCGCGCAGCGCTACCTTCAGGCCAACTACACGGTGGGCTTCGCCGAGGGAGCGACGAAGCCGGGCGACGCCGGCGACGGCAGTGCCTGGTCGGCGGCGAACGCCGAGTTCGACGGCTTCTTCGCCGAGATCGTCAAGCGCTACGAGTATCAAGACGCCTTGTTGTTGGACACCCGCGGCAACGTGGTCTACAGCGTGAACAAGGGTGTGGATCTGGGTACCAACGTGTTGACCGGCCCCTACCGCGAATCGGTGCTGCGCGACGCGTACCGCAAAGCGTTGGCGTCCAACGCGGTCAACTTCGTGTGGATCACCGACTACCAGCCTTATCAGCCCTATCTGGATGCGCCCACCGCCTGGCTGGTCTCGCCGGTCGGCAACAAGGGCACGGTCGAGGGCGTGTTGGCGCTGCCGCTGCCCAGCGCCAAGGTCAACCGGATCATGACCGCCAATCGCAACTGGAAGGCGGCCGGGCTGGGGCGCACCACCGAGACCTACCTCGCCGGGCCGGACGAGCTGATGCGCTCGGACTCGCGACTGTTCTTGGAGGACCCCGAGGAATACCGCCGCCAAGCGGTGGCCGCCGGGACCGCGGAGGCGACGGTGGAAAAAGTGCTGAAGCTGGGGACCACCACCCTGGTGCAACCGGTCGGTTCGCCGGGCCTGCGTGCCGCGCAACGCGGCCAAACCGGCACGCTGAATACCGGATACGACTATCTGGGCAAGCGCGAACTAGTGGCGTATACGCCGCTGACCATACCCAACTCGGACCTGCAGTGGTCGCTGCTGGCGACCAGGGACTACTCCGACGCCTACGCCGGGGTCACCTCGTTCAGCAAGCGGGTGGTGCTGGCCACCACGGGGGTCATCTTCGCCATCTGTGTGCTGGCGATGCTGCTGGCCCGGCTGTTCCTGCGACCGATCCGGCGGCTGCAGTACGCCGCCCAGCGGATCAGTGCCGGCGATTACAGCGCCGCGATCTCGACCCGGACGGACGATGAGATCGGCGATCTCACCATGGCATTCAACGACATGAGCCGCAGCCTGCAGACGAAGGAGGCGTTGCTCGACGAGCAGCGAAAGCAGAACGACGAACTGCTGCTGTCCCTGATGCCCGAATCGGTGGTGCAGCGTTACCGCGGGGGCGAACAAGCCATCGCGCAGGAACATCACAACGTCAGCGTGGTCTACGCCGAACTGCACGGGATCGACGAATTGTCCTCCGAGGTCTCGGCGAACGAATTGGTCACGCTGGTGGACGACTTGGTCAGGCAATTCGACGCGGCGGCCGAAGTCGTTGGCGTCGAACGGATCCGCACCATGTACAACGGCTATCTCGCCGGCTGCGGCCTGACCACCCCACGGTTGGACGGGGTGCACCGGATCGTTGAGTTTGCGTGCGAGATGCAGCGCATCGTCGATCGGTTCGACGCCAAAACCGGTCACCGGCTGAGCCTGTGGGCCGGCGTCAACACCGGGCAGGTTGTCAGCGGTCTGGTGGGCCGCTCCGGCGTGACCTACGACCTGTGGGGCTCGGCGGTCAACCTCACCTATCAACTGCGCAGGGCCACATCGGAACCCGGAATCTACGTCACGGCCGTGGTGCGCGACATGCTCGGTGACAGCCAGGAGTTCGTCCCGGCGGGCACGGTGACGATCGCGGGAGCCGAGGAGCAGACCTGGCGATTGTCGGAGAAGCTGTGAGCATCCTGGGGCCCTGGTTCTACTGGGCGGTCGGGGTGGCGATCGGGCTGCCCGCAAGCCTGATCCTGCTCACCGAATGGCATGTGGCGCTGACGCGCCGGGGCAGCTATCTGGCCCGACCGGTGGCGCTGGTCCGCAACTATCTGGTGCCGCTGGGGGCGCTGCTGGCACTGCTGGTGCCGGTGGCCGAGGTGTCCGACCGGGATCCGATGGTGCGGGTCGTCTATACCGCGTTCGGCTTCATGCTGCTGGTGCTGTTGCTGTCCGGGCTCAACGTCACCTTCTTCCAAAGCGCCCCGAAAGATTCCTGGCGAGGCCGGATCCCGACCATCTTCATCGACGTCGCACGATTCCTGCTGATCGGTGCCGGTCTGGCGCTGATCCTGTCTTACGTCTGGGGCGCCAAGATCGGCGGGCTGTTCACGGCGCTGGGCGTGACTTCGGTCGTCATCGGCTTGATGCTGCAGAATTCGGTCGGTCAGATCGTCTCGGGTCTGTTCATGCTGTTCGAACAGCCGTTCCGGATCGGCGACTGGCTGGTCACCCCCGCCGCGCGGGGTCGGGTCGTCGAGGTGAACTGGCGTGCGGTGCACATCAGCACCTCCAGCGGGCTGCAGGTGACACCGAACTCGGTGCTGGCCGGAACCTCGTTCACCAACATCAGCCGATCCGGCGGCGTGCACCGGGTAGCGGTCACGACGACGTTCGCCGTCGGCGACCCGCCGGACCGGGTCTGCGCGTTGCTGTCGCGGGTCGCCGCGGCTCTGCCGATGCGAACCACCGGGGAGAAGCCCGTCGCGGTGGCGCTGGGCGGCGGTGAATACCGGACCACGATCGCGCTCGACAGCCCGGGCGAGGACGGTGCGGCGCAGGCCACCTTCCTGCGGTGGCTCTGGTACGGCGCCCGGCGCGAAGGCCTGCATCTCGATGACTGCGACGACGAGTTCTCCACCGCCGAGCGGGTGGCCGAGGCGCTGCGGACGGTGGTGGCACCCGCGTTGCGGCTCACCGACGAGGATCAGCAGGCCCTGGCGCCCTACGCCACCGTGGTGCGCTACGGCAGCGACGAAACACTCGAACAGGCGGGCCATGTGCCGACCGCGATGACCTTCCTGACCGAAGGCAGTGTCCGGATCACCTGCGCGGATCCGGCCGTACCGGACGCGACGCTGCGGCACGGCGCCTTTCTCGGCGTCACCACGCTGACCCGGCAGGCCAGCCAGTTCGACGCCTACGCGCTGGAGGAAGTGACCGCGGTGGTGATCGAGCGTGAACACATCGAAGAACTGGTGATGGCCAAGCCGCTGCTGCTGCAGGAGTTGGGGCGGATCATCGACCAGCGCCGCCGGACGTCCTCGGTCGGGGCAGTTTCGTCGGATTCGGCGTTCGCCGATACCCTGGGACAATGAGCGTCCCCGTGCTTCCCGACCTGCGCCAAGAGGTCCACGACGCCGCTCGCCGGGCCCGGGTCGCCTCCCGGGCGCTGGCGTCGTTGTCGACCGCGGCCAAGAACAATGCGCTGAACGCCGCGGCCGACGCGTTGCTGGCCCACTCGGACGACATCCTGGCCGCCAACGCCGAAGACCTGGCCGCCGCCAAGGCCGCCGGAACCCCGGAGGCCATGCTGGACCGGCTCGCGCTGAACGCCCAGCGTGTCAAGGGCATCGCCGCCGGACTGCGCCAGGTCGCCGGGCTGGCGGACCCGGTCGGGGAGGTGCTGCGCGGCTACACCCTGCCCAACGGGCTGCAGCTGCGCCAACAGCGGGTTCCGCTGGGCGTGGTGGGCATGGTCTACGAGGGCCGCCCCAACGTCACCGTGGACGCGTTCGGGCTGACGTTGAAGTCGGGCAACGCCGCGCTGCTGCGCGGCAGTTCGTCGGCGGCGCACTCCAACCAAGCCCTCGTCGACGTGCTGCGCGGCGCCCTGAAGGCCGAAGACCTGCCCGCCGACGCGGTGCAGCTGCTGTCGGCGGTCGACCGCGCCACCGTCACCCACCTGATCCAGGCCCGCGGGCTGGTCGACGTGGTGATCCCACGGGGCGGCGCCGGGCTGATCGACGCCGTGGTGCGCGACGCGCTGGTACCGACCATCGAGACCGGAGTCGGCAACTGCCACGTCTACGTCCACGAGGCCGCCGACCTCGCCGTCGCCGAACAGGTGCTGCTGAACTCCAAGACGCGCCGGCCCAGCGTCTGCAACGCCGCCGAAACCCTGCTGGTCGATCGGGCCATCGCAGAAACCGCCTTGCCGCGGCTGGTGGACGCGCTGACCGCCGCCGGGGTCACGGTCCACGGCGACGCCGACGCCGCCGCCGCCGAGGACCACCTGCGCCGGGAGTACCTGGCGATGGACATCGCCTTGAGCGTGGTCGACGGCCTCGATGACGCGATCGATCACATCAACGAATACGGCACCGGCCACACCGAGGCCATCGTCACCACCAACATGGCCGCCGCGCAGCGGTTCAGCGAGCAGGTCGATGCCGCCGCGGTCATGGTCAATGCCTCGACGGCGTTCACCGATGGCGAGCAGTTCGGCTTCGGCGCCGAGATCGGCATCTCCACCCAGAAACTGCATGCACGCGGTCCGATGGGCCTGCCGGAACTCACGTCGACCAAATGGATCGTGTGGGGTGACGGCCACACCCGTCCCGTCTAAGGAGCCGTAACCCGCATGGAGAAACCTGCCGTTCCCGCCAGCCCCGCTCAGCATTCCTCGCTGTTCTCCGATATCGACGACGTGGCCCGCCGGCTGGCCGAGACCGGCTACCTCGCCGATACCGCCACTACCACCGCGGTGTTTCTGGCCGACCGGCTGGGCAAGCCCCTGCTGGTGGAGGGGCCGGCGGGCGTCGGAAAGACCGAACTGGCCCGCGCGGTGGCCGCCGCCACCGGGGCCGGGCTGGTCCGGCTGCAGTGCTACGAGGGCGTCGACGAGGCCCGGGCGCTTTATGAGTGGAACCACGCCAAACAGATACTGCGTATTCAGTCCGGCAACGCCGCCGGTCCGGGCGGTGACTGGGACGCCACCAAGATGGACGTGTTCTCCGAGGAGTTCTTGCTGTCGCGCCCGCTGCTGACCGCGATCCGGCGCACCGATCCCACGGTGCTGCTGGTCGACGAGACCGACAAGGCCGACATCGAGATCGAGGGCCTGCTGCTGGAGGTGCTCTCCGATTTCGCGGTCACCGTCCCGGAACTGGGCACCATCGCCGCGACCCGGACGCCGTTCACGGTGTTGACCTCCAACGCCACCCGGGAGCTGTCCGAGGCCCTTAAGCGCCGCTGCCTGTTCCTGCACATCGACTTCCCCGACCCGGATTTGGAACGGCGCATCCTGCTCTCCCGGGTGCCGGAGTTGCCCGAACACCTGGCCGCCGAACTCGTGCGCATCATCGGCGTACTGCGCGGCATGCAGCTCAAAAAGCTTCCCTCGGTGGCCGAGACCATCGACTGGGGCCGAACACTGCTGGCGCTGGGCATGGACACCATCGACGACGCCACCGTGGCCGCCACCCTGGGGGTGGTTCTCAAACACCAATCCGATCAAGTGCGCGCGTCCGGGGAATTGCGGCTGAACTGATGGTTCGCCGAGTCCGCCCTCCGCAGCCCCTTGCCCCGCACGGAATCCCGGGGCACCTGGTGGAATTCGTCGAAGCTCTGCGGGGGCAAGGGATTTCGGTGGGCCCGTCCGAGACCGTCGACGCCGGGCGGGTGCTGGCTGCGCTCGGACTGGGTGATCGGGAGGTGCTGCGCGAAGGCTTGGCCTGCGCGGTGCTGCGCCGGCCCGACCATCGCGACACCTACGACGCCATGTTCGACCTGTGGTTCCCCGCCGCGCTGGGTGGACGCACCGTCGTGGTGTCCGACGATCCGCAGTCGGCCGACGACGTGCCGCTGCCGGAGGACGCCGAGGACATGCGGGCGATGCTGGTCGACCTGCTGACCGCTAATCCCGATCTCGCCGATACCGATCCGCGGTTGTCGGCGATGATCGCCGCGATCGTCGGCGCCTACGGGCAGTACCGCTCCAGCCGCGGCCCGTCCTACTCGGCCTACCAGGCGCTCAAGGCGCTGGCGCTCGACGAACTGGAGGGCAGGCTGCTGGCCGGGCTGCTCGCGCCCTACGGCGACGAGCCCACCCCCACCCAGGAGCAGATCGCCAAAGCGATGGCCGCGCAGCGGATTACGCAGCTGCGCAAGCTCGTCGACGCCGAAACCAAGCGGCGCACCGCCGAACAGCTGGGCCGCGAGCATGTGCAGATGTACGGCATCCCGCAGCTGAGCGAGAACGTCGAGTTCCTGCGTGCCTCCGGTGATCAGCTGCGTCAGATGCGCCGGGTGGTGGCGCCGCTGGCCCGCACGCTGGCCACCCGGCTGGCCGCGCGCCGCCGACGCTCACGTGCGGGCACCATCGACCTGCGCAAGACCCTGCGGAAATCGATGTCCACCGGTGGGGTGCCGATCGACGTGGTGCTGCGCAAGCCGCGTCCCGCCCGGCCCGAACTGGTGGTGTTGTGTGACGTGTCCGGCTCGGTCGCCGGGTTCAGTCACTTCACGTTGCTACTGGTACATGCTCTGCGGCAACAGTTTTCCAGGGTCCGTGTCTTCGCGTTCATCGACACCACCGATGAGGTGACGCACCTGTTCGGTCCGGAGGCCGACCTGGCGGTGGCCATCCAGCGGATCACCCGGGAATCCGGGGTCTACACCCGCGACGGCCACTCCGACTACGGTCACGCCTTCGGCTCGTTCGTCGAGAAATACCCGAGCGTGGTCTCGCCGCGCAGTGCGCTGCTGGTGCTCGGCGACGGTCGCACCAACTATCGGGACCCCGGGGCGGACGTGCTGGGCCACCTGGTGACCGCGAGCCGCCATGCGCACTGGCTCAACCCCGAGCCTCGGCATCTGTGGGGCAGTGGGGATTCCGCGGTACCGCGGTATGAGGATGTCATCGCCATGCACGAGTGCCGGTCGGCCAAGCAATTGGCCGGGGTCATCGACCAGCTCCTGCCGGTCTGAACCCCTTGGCCGGCGGGCCGGACAACCGCGCTCTCTCCCCGGGACGGGTAAGCAAGCGGGCTTTCTCTGAGAAAATAGAGTAGTCCGTTACTCTATGAACCCCCTAGAGCATCGAAATAGCCTAAGGCGTCTTAGCGAGCTTTAAGCATCTCGTTGTCATGGGGAGGTCTGTGATGTCTGACAGGAACCGCACGGGGAAGCGGAACGCCACATGCAAGGGCAAGGCGCGTCGCGCCAGCCGTGTCGCCGGTGCTGGCGCGGCGGTAAGTGCGTTCCTGACCTTCGGGATGACGCCATTGGCGCTCACACCGCAGGCCCACGCCGACGACTTCGGTCTGGATGACCTGTTCGACCCCTCACTGTGGGCGCTGCCATACGACGGCATCGACTGGGGCTCCTTCGTCGACCCGGTGGCCTGGTCGTCGTTGTTCGACGCCTCGGCGTTCGACGACGTCGCGGCAGGCGCCGCGGCGGCCGACCCCTTCGGGCTGGATGCTGCGTTCAACTCGTTCATGAGTGACGTCAACTCGTGGATCAGCACCAACTGGATCGGCACCGAGTTCGGCGACTGGGTGGACAACAACCTGATCAACCCGCTGGGTGCGGCATGGGCGTCCGCGGACAGCTGCGGATTCATCTGCAACGGCACGGACGGAACGGCCGCGGACCCGGACGGCCAGGACGGTGGCTGGCTGTTCGGCAATGGTGGTGACGGCTGGGACAGCACGATGGCCGGTATCGCCGGCGGCAACGGCGGCGACGCCAACTTCTGGGGCGACGGCGGTAACGGCGGTGACGGCGGTGCGGGCGCGGACGGCGGTGACGGCGGCGCCGGCGGCTCGATCTTCGGCAGCGGTGGCGACGGCGGTAATGGCGGTGCCGGTATCGCCGGTACCGATGGCGTCAATGGCGTGTGGGGTGTCGCCGGCAGCGGCGGTGTCGATGGCGCCGGCCAAGACGGTGGTGACGGCGGCAACGGCGGTGCCGGTGGTGCCGGCGGCGCCGCCACCGGGTGGCTGAACTTCCTCGGAGGCCACGCCGGCAATGGCGGCAGCGGCGGTATGGGTGGCTCGGCCGGCAACGGCGGCGACGGCGCGCTCGCCACCGCCGCTCACATCAATGGCGGTAACGGCGGTGACGGCGGCGAGGTCGGTAAGGGCGGGGCCGGTGGGGCGGCCGGCGCCGGTGGCGGTGGCAAGGCCGGGACGGCCGGCGCGGACGGAACCGGCGGCGGTAACGGTGGTGATGGTCAGGACGGCTTCAGCCCGACCACTCCAGGCGCCGCTGGCGGGGCCGGCGGTAACGGCGGTGACGGCGGCTCGAAGGGCAACGGCGGTAGCGGTGGTGCCGGTGGCGACGGTGCAGATGGCGCAGCAGGGCAGATCGGTGGTGCCGGTGGTGCCGGCGGCGACGGTGGTCTGGGCGGCGCGCTAGCCGGCAATGGCGGCAACGCCGGTGCGGGCGGTCAAGGCGGCGCCGGCGGTGACGGCATGCAGGGCAACACCGGTACCCAGGGCGTGGCCGGAGTGAACAACGGTGCCGGCGGTAACGGTGGTGCCGGCGGTGACGGCGCCGATGGTGGCGCCGGCGGTGCCGGCGGTAACGGCGGCCAGGCTCAGGCTGCCGGGTACAGCGACGGCCTCAACGGCGACGGCGGTGACGGCGGTGCCGGCGGTAACGCCGGCGCGGCCGGCAACGGCGGCGACGGCGCGGCCGGCATCTGGGGCGTCAACGGGCAGTACGGCGACGGGTCGGGCGGTGCGGGTGGTAACGCCGGCACGCCGGGCACCGTTGCCGGTAACGGCGGTCAAGGCGGCGCGGCCGGAACCGGCGGCGTCGGCGGCAGTGCCGGTAACGACGGCGCCGACGGCGGCGTGCCGACACCGGGCCTGGCACACGGTGGTGCCGGCGGTGCGGGTGCCGCCGGCAACGGTGCGCATCTCGATGGCGGCCATGGCGGTGACGGCGGCACGGGTGGGACCTACGGCAACGGCGGCACCGGCGGCGAGGGCGGTGACGGGTTCCAGGGCGTGACCGGTGGGGTCTTCTCCAACGGCAACGGCATGGTCGGCGGTACCGGCGGCACCGGCGGTGACGGCGGTAACGGTGGTTTGGCTGGCACCTTGGCCGGTTCCGGCGGCCACGGCGGTAACGGCGGTGACGGCGGTACCGGTGGCACCGGTGGGACCGGCGCCAACGGTGAGCCCGGTACCGGTGATGACGGCGGCGACGGCGGCGACGGCGGCATCGGCGGGGCCGGTGGACACGGCGGTGATGGCGGTGGCGTTCCCGTCACGAACCTCACCGGCGGGCTCGGGATCGGCGGCAACGGCGGCAACGGCGGGAATGCCGGTGCGGGCGGCAACGGCGGGGACGGCGCCACCAACGCCACCCCGGGTGGTGACGGCGGCAGCGGCGGTCACGGCGGGGACGCCGGCACGACCGGCGGTGCGGCCGGTACCCACGGTCAGCACGGCGGCAGCGACGGCAGCGCCGGCGGGGTCTCTCATGTCGCCGGTAACGGCGGTAACGGCGCGGTGGGTGCGGACAACTCCGGGGTCGGTAACACCGCCGGTGCCGGCGGCGACGGCGGCGACGGCGGGGCCGGGGGCACCCTGGGCCAAAACGGTAACGGTGGTAACGGCGCCAACGGCGGTACCGGCCTCAGCGGTGCGAACGGCGGTGACGGCGGCAACGGCGGTAGCACCGACATCGGCAACGCCGGCGACGGTGGTGACGGCGGCAACGCCATAGGCCTACCGACGGTGGGCGCGAACGGCGGCAACGGCGGCAACGGCGGTACCGGCGGCCACGTCACCACCCTCGGTGACGCAGGCGACGGCGGCGACGGCGGCAACGGCGGCAGCGACAACGGCGGGGCCACCGGCGGGACCGGCGGTAACGGCGGTGACGGCGGCTACATCGACACCTTCGGGAAGGGCAACGCCGGCAACGGCGGCGCAGGCGGTGGCGGCGGCGTTGGTGGCGCCTTCGGCGGCCAGGGCGGCGACGGCGGTGACGGCGGCTACAACGACGGGTTCAGCCCGGGCAATGCCGGCAACGGTGGTGATGCCGGTGCAGGCGGCGTCGGCGACGGCTTCAACAACGGCGGCGTGGGCACCGGCGGCGCCGGTGGCACCGGCGGCGCCGGCGGCAACATCACCTGGTTTGGCATCCACGGCAACGCCGGTAACGGCGGTGACGGCGGTGACGGCGGGTTGGGTACCGGCGCCGGTGGCAGCGGTGGTGACGGCGGTGGCGCCGGCGCCGGCGGGAGCACCGTCGGCACCGGTAACGGCGGCAACGGCGGTGACGGCGGTGACGGCGGCGGGGGCATCAACGGCGCGGACGGCGGCAGCGGCAACCTCGGTGGTGCCGGCGGCGGCGCCGTGACCGGTAACGGTGGCAACGGCGGTGACGGCGGGTCCGGCGGCAACAGCGCCGGCGGTGTCGCCGGCGCCAGCGCGGCGGGCGGCGCCGGAGGGAACACCACGACCGGCAACGGCGGTAACGGCGGCAACGGCGGTAACGGCGGCAGCGGCACTGCGGGCAACAGCAACGGTACTGCCGGCAGCATCGGCGGCCAGGGCGGGACCGCGGTGGTCGGCAACGGCGGTGACGGTGGTGACGGCGGATCCGGCGGTAGCGGATTCGGCACCGGCAACGCCGGACCCGGCGCTGACGGCGGTGCCGGCGGCGCCACCACCACCGGTAACGGCGGCAACGGCGGGGACGGCGGCGCCGGCGGCGACGGCGGCGTGAGCGGCTTCGGTGGCGCCGGGGGCACCGGTGGTGCCGGCGGCGGTACCGCCACCGGCAACGGAGGGTCCGGCGGCAAGGGCGGCAACGGCGGCGACACCGGCTTCAACTCGATCACCGGGGATGGCGCGTTAGGTGCCACCGGCGGCGGCGGCGGTGACGGCGGTGACGTCAGTATCCAAGGCAATGGCGGCGCTGCCGGCGACGGCGGTGACGGTGGAGCCGGCGGCAACGGCGGTCCGGTCGCGGCCGGCACCGCCGGACACAACGGCGGCACAGGCGGCGCTGCCGGTTCCGGCGGTACCGGCGGTGATGGCGCGGGCACCGGCAACGGTGGCGCCGGCGGGAACGGTGGCGTCGGCGGTCTCGGCGGCAACGGCAGCAACGGCAACTCCGGTGCCAACGGGCCCGGCCAGAACGGCGGTAACGGTGGTGACGGCGGCACGGCCGGCGGTGGCGGTACCGGTGGTGAGGCGCTGGGATCCGGTAACGGTGGCGCCGGCGGCACCGGTGGCATCGGCGGGCAGGCCGGCAACGGCGGCAACGGCTCGAACGCCACCAACGCCAGCGGCAACGGCGGAACCGGCGGTGACAGCGGCTACGGCAGCGCCGGCGGTACCGGCGGTACCGGCGGCAACGCCAGCGGCACCGGGACCGGCGGGGTCGGTGGCACCGGCGGTGTCGGTGGCCAAAGCGCCAACGGCGGCAACGGCGGCAACGCCGCCGGCACCGGCAACGGCGGCGACGGCGGCTTCGTCCACAGCGCCGGTGACGGCGGTGACGGCGGTGTCGGCGGCGACTCGGTCAACGGCGATGGCGGAGCCGGCGGTGTCGGTGGCACCGGCGGTAACACCGGGACGACCGCGGGTCACGGCGGCAATGCCGCGAACGCCCCCGGGACCGCCGGTAACGGCGGCGACGTCGGCTCTGCCGGCGATGGCGGCGGCGGCGGCCTCGGCGGCAACGCCCTCGGTGCGACCGGAAGCGGCGGTGCCGGCGGGCACGGCGGGAACGGCGGTGCCACCTTAGCCAGTGGCGGCACCGGCGGTAACGGCGGCGCGGCCACCGGGGCCGCCGCGGGCACTGCCGGCGGGGCTGGCGGTGACGTCAGCGGCGACGCCGACGGCGGTGACGGCGGGGCCGGCGGTAGCGCCGCCGGATCCGGCACCGGTGGGGCTGGCGGTGACGGAGGCAACGGCGGGATCAACAGCGTCGGTGGCCACGGTGGCAACGGTGGCAACGCCTCTGCCAGCCAGGTGGCAGGCAACGGCGGTGACGGCGGCGACGGCGGCACCAGCGACAGCGACGGCGGCCAGGGCGGTGCCGGCGGAGACTCGCTGAACGGTGACGGCGGGGCCGGCGGTAACGCCGGGGTCGGCAGCGTCGGTGGGCTGGGCGGCAACGGCGGCCAAGGCGGTGAAGGTAACGCTGGTAACGGCGGCCAGGCGGCTGGCACCGGCGGTAACGGCGGCCAGGGCGGATTGGGTGGCGACGGCCTATCCGGCGGCGTCGGCGGTAACTCCACCGGAACCACCGTGGCCGCGACCGGCGACGGCGGGGCCGGCGGTAACGCCGGCACCAGCGCCGCCGGCGGCACCGGCGGCAAGGGCGGCACCGGCGGTGCGGCCGCGGCCGGCACCGGATTCGGTGGCGACGGCGGCCAGGGCGGTGCCGGCGGTCACGCCGGCGTCGGCAGCACGGGCGGTGACGGCGGCGACGCCTATGGCACCGGTAACGGTGGCGACGGCGGTACCGGCAGCACCGGTGGCGCCGGAGGTAGCGGCGGTGCCGGGGGCACCGGCGGTGCGGGCGTCAACGGCACCGGCGGCGGCAAGGGCGGCAACGGCGGCGACGGCCAAGACGGTGGCGACGGCGGGGACGGTGGCGCCGGTGGGGACGCCGTCAACGCCGCGCTCGGCGGGGTCGGCGGTCACGGCGGCTCGGGCGGTGCCGGGGGTGCGGTCGGCGGCGGCGGTACGGGCGGAACCGGGACCGACGGGGGTGGAAACGGTTCCGGCGGCAGTTCCGGTACCACGCCGGGTGACAACGGCGCGGCCGGTCCTGACGGCACACCGCCGCCGCCCGCATGATGGTCGGCTGAGGCCGGCAACACGACCACGGTCGTCGGAAACTCGAATCCGGCGACCGTGGTCGCATCATGAGTGCCGGCGGTATCGGGTTCAGGCCTCCGACTGGACGCAGTTGAGCAGCCGGATCAGCTGGTCGCGCCGCTCGATCCCGAGTTTGGCGAACATCCGGTACAGATGCCCATCGATGGTGCGCACCGAGACCGAGAGCCGGGCGGCGATCTCACGGTTGGGCAGGCCCGCGGCGACCAGCATCGCGATCTCGCGCTCGCGGGCGGTTATCGGCAGGGGCTGGGCCGCCGCCGCGACTGCCGGAGTGTGGATATCGCCCTGACCGGCCAACCACTGGGTTCGGGTCGATGCCTCCAATTGCTTGCTGCGTTGGCCGCTGCGTGCGTACTCGGCCGACGCCTGGGCCGCCGCATCGGCGGCGAATGCGAACGCCCCCATGGCCGCGAATCTGTCCGACGTGGTGCTCAACAGGTCGCCGTTCTGGTCGGCCAGGCCGCGAGCGTGGGCAGCAATCGCCTCCGCCAACGGGGTGGCCAACGTCTCGGCGAGCTCTGCCAACCGATCCGCATGTGTCGGGTCGCCGAATCGAACCGCGGTGTGCAACGCCCGCAACTCCACAGCGAGCATCCCGAATCGCCGGGCGCGCTGCGCCGCCCGCAGCGCGTGGGCTCGCCCCTCAGACGTCTGGCCGTGCGATGCCCGTTCCCAAGCTCGGGCCAGCTCGAGTTCCGGCTGGAATGCGGCGATTTGCGGCCCGTAGGCGTTTTCGCAATGCCGTAGTGCGACCGAAGCCGACACAGCGTTGCCCCGGGCCGCTTCGGCTTGGGCCGACCAAGCGGAAGCCAGCATCGGCCACATCGAAGGGGCAGCACCCGACAACACCGGCGCCGAATCCTCAAGCACCGAACACGCCAAGGGCAATTGGCCCCGTGCCAGGTGCACCAAGCCGAACAGTACCCCGGCCATCGCATCCGGTTCGGGCACGCCGGCGGCCATGGTGGCATAGCGTTCAGCGACCGTCTCGGCCCTGCAGTAGTCACCAGCGGTGACCAGCGCCATGACTTCGGCGATACCGAGGCTGAACCGAATCGTGCCCGCGCGACCGCGTGCGGCGGCCCGCAAACCTATGTCGGCGATCCTGGCGACCTCATCGAAGCGCCCCGCTTTGGCCAGCGCGTGCGCGGTTGCCAGGGCAAGCAATGCCGTTGCCGCCGGCGACAATTCCTCCGCGCATAACGGCGGTTCGGACCGCATCGTCATGGTGATATCGCCGGTGAAGAACGCGAAGGCCGTTTCGAGGGCGTGGATCAGCTCGACCCCCACCTCCGAGTGGGCACGATCCCGTACCTCAGCAAGAACCCGCCCCGCGGAATCGATTTCACCGCAGTTCCAAAAAAGGTTAGACGCGCGAACACAGGCCCACTGGACTACCGATGATTCATCGACGCCGTCGTTTGCGACATCGGTCAGTACCTTTTCGGCGTCATCGCCCCGGCCCTGCCAACACAGTGCGTGCCCGAGAACGAGTGCTGCGGGCAAGCCGCCGTCGCGGTCAAAGACGAAGCGGGCCAGTTCTTCTGCGTGACCCAAGTTGGACATAGCCGCCGCCTTCACCGCCGCGCCCAAGATCAGATCAACGTCGGGTTCCAGGTCACTGTGAATCATGAATTGGGCCATCCGGATCTTGCCACGCACGTCAGGCAACCGCAGGCGTCGGCCGCCTTTGCGGAAATATTTGTCGAAGGCATCGAACAGCACACCGTTGAGGCGGCGCGCGCGCACCACCCCGACACGCTCCAGCACCGCTTCGCCGAGAATGGGATGGTTCACCTGCACCAGCGTTCCCCGGCCGTCGGAAGCCAGGTGAATCAGTCGCTGATGTTCCAACTCGGAGACGACTTCCGGAGAACAGAGTTCGCGGAAGACCTCCCAATCCAGCAACTCGGCGGTCGCCAGGATCTCTAGTGCCTCCAGTTGTTCCGGAGTGAGGGATTGGAGTCGCAACTCAAGCAGGACCGACAGTTCCTGGTCCGGGTGCAGCGAACCCTTGAGCTGCCAGCCGTACTCGTCTTCCACCAGGACGCCGTTCTGCCGCCCGCCCCGCAGCAGCCCGCGCAGATACAGTGGACTTCCGCCGCTTCGGTCGTGCAGCCGGCTGATCACTTGCGGGCTGACCACACCACCGAGGACCCGGCGTGCCAACTCGCCGGTCTGTTCGCGGGTGAACGGGTTGATACGCATGTTCCGCAGCAGCCGTTCTTTGAGCAGTGCGGTCACCGCATCGAGAAGCCTCTCGCCCGATCGGACCACCAGGATCAGTTGCGCCGTGCCTTCGGCGGCAAGCTGGTAGACCAGGGTGGCCGACAACGGATCGAGCAGCTGAGCGTCGTCGACGACGATCAGCGGATTGTCCAAGACGGCGAAATTCTGGTGTGCCGTCGCCAACATCGCCGCCGGCTCGTGGGCGACATCGACCGTCACCGACCGGGAGAACGCCCCCAGCGGTACATCAAGCCCGGTCCGGGTGCCCAGCACGAATCGGACGGTGCGCCCCTCCTCGGTGAGCCGGGCCCCTAGCGCACGGGCCAGCGTCGATTTGCCGACCCCGCTATCGCCGACCAGTGCGACGCCCTGAAACCCCGAATCCGGTTCGAGGGCCGCTAACGACTCACGCAGCTCGCTGTCGCGGCCGATGAACGGCCACGCGGTAGAAGATTCAGCCGTCGTGCGCAAAATTATCCACCTCCCCGGACAATTGCGTGTGAACCAAGTTACCCGCGGTTCCCTCGGGGCGAGGATTTTTCCAGCGTCAAATAAATCGTTACGAGAGCGTCAAATACGATGCGCGCCAGGCCTCAAAGGCGGCTACTCGCCGGCGGGTCAGCGGGTCCGCTCGAAGACCAGCCAGCGCAACTCGATCGGGCTCTGTTCGCGTGTGGTCCGGAAGGCATCGAGTCCACTGACCCAGTCGGTGTACCAACTGGTGGGTGGCCAGGCGCCGGCGGGCAGATGCGCCTGCTCGTACTCATACACCGAGTCGTCGGCAAGGAGCGCAAGCGGTAGGCCTGCCGCCGCGGCGGAGACTTCGTCCCGGGTGAACAGGCTCGAGTACACCTGCTGGCACAATTCGCGCGCTGCCGCGTCGGGGTGGTAGCCCTCACGCGCCAGGAACACGTTGAATACCAACCGCCCACCGGGCTCCAGGCGGCGCGCGGCGAGTTCGAACAGGCTGCGCAACTGGTGTGTCGACCGGAAATCGGTCACCACCTCTGAGAGCACGATCAGCTGGTAGTCGTCGCGCAGGTCGTCGGCGTCGACGAAGACATCCCGCACGATGACACGCACGTCCAACGCATCCCGGACCGCCTCACCGGTAAGGATCTCGGCGAACTTCGGGGTCATCTCCACCACGTCGACCGGATGCCCGCGACGTGCCAGCGCCAAGGCGTTACGCCCGGTGCCGGCGCCGATTTCGAGCACGCGGACAGCGGCCGGATCGCCCGCTTCGGACGCCAGCTGCCACACCCGGGCGTCGGGTTCGGTGCCGAACAGCGGTGGCTCCCGTGTCGCCAGCCAGCGCTCGTAGGCCTCGGAGATCGAGGCCCATTCGGCGCGGACCGTGTAGCTGAGGGTGGGACCGATCGGAGCCTCGTAGGAGATGATGATGTTCGAGCGTGGCGATGCCGTGTAGGCGGCGGTCAGTTGGCCCTCCAGCACCTCGCGGAGATGGGCGAGCTCGGCGTCGTTGAAGCGCTTGCCCAGGCCGGCGAACACTTTGTCGCACATCGACACGTATTCGTCCAGCATGCTCGGGACGGCGGGCAGCACGATCTGGCCACCGATCCGCGCCCGGGTGTAGAAACGCCGCAGCATGGCGTCCCTGGCCGCCTGTGCGACATCGCCCCGTGCCGGCGGAAAATTTTCCACAGCCCTCTTCTACACGATCTCGCAGTGTTTTGCCTCAGCAATGGCGCCGAGCTGTCGGTGACCGGCTGGCGACGGCCGTTTCCGCTGGTCCAGTAAGCTGGCGAACCATGCATGACGGGCTACGCCGGCTGGGGGTGATGGGCGGGACCTTTGATCCCATCCACTACGGCCACCTGGTCGCAGCCAGCGAGGTCGCCCACAAGTTCGCCTTGGACGAGGTCGTGTTCGTGCCCAGTGGACAGCCCTGGCAAAAGGACCGGCACGTCTCGGCGGCCGAGGACCGGTACCTGATGACGGTGATCGCCACCGCGTCCAATCCCCGCTTTTCGGTGAGCCGGGTCGACATCGACCGCGCCGGCCCCACCTACACCCGCGACACCTTGCGGGATCTGCACGCGCTGAACCCCGATTCGGAGCTGTATTTCATCACCGGGGCCGACGCGTTGGCCTCGATATTGTCCTGGCAGGGTTGGGAGGAGCTGTTCGACCTGGCGCGTTTCATAGGGGTCAGCCGGCCCGGATTCGAGCTGCGGCACGACCACATCACCGGCGCGCTGGGCGAACTGGAGGAGCACGCGTTGACCCTGGTGGAGATCCCGGCATTGGCAATCTCGTCGACCGACTGCCGCCGGCGTGCCGAGCAGCGGCGCCCGCTGTGGTACCTGATGCCCGACGGCGTCGTGCAGTACGTGTCCAAGCGCAGGCTCTACCGCGGCGACGATGGCGGGAAGAAGGCAGTCGGCCAATCGACTCGCCTGGGCGCCGGGAACAACACATGACCGCCACCCCGGAAGCGATCGAGATGGCGACGGTGGCCGCGGCGGCCGCCGCCTCCAAGCTCGCCGCCGACGTCGTCGTGATCGATGTCTCCGCCCAGCTGGTCATCACCGACTGCTTCGTCATCGCCTCGGCGTCCAACGAACGTCAGGTCAACGCCATCGTCGACGAGGTGGAGGAGAAGATGCGGCTGGCCGGTTACAAGCCGGCGCGCCGCGAGGGCACCCGGGAGGGGCGCTGGACGCTGCTGGACTACGTCGACATCGTCGTGCACATTCAGCACCAGGACGAGCGGGACTTCTACGCGCTGGACCGGCTGTGGAAGGACTGCCCACTGGTGCCGGTGGACTTGGGGAGCTCAGCCGCCGAGCCGGCGCCGGAGGATGCCTCGTGAGGATCCGCCGGCTGATCCTGTTGCGGCACGGCCAGACCGAGTTCAACGCCGACAGCCGGATGCAGGGCCAGTTGGACACCGTTCTGAGCGACCTGGGCCGCGCGCAGGCGGGCGCGGCGGCCGACGTATTGCGCAAGCGGCACCCGCTGTTGATCGTCTCGTCGGATCTGTGGCGCGCCTACGACACCGCCACGGTGTTGGCCGAGCACAACGGCCTGCAGGTCCGAGTGGACACCCGCCTGCGCGAAACGCATCTGGGTGACTGGCAGGGCCTGACCCACGAGGAGGTCGACGCCATGGCGCCGGGTGCCCGGCTGGCCTGGCGTGACGACGCCCGGTGGGCTCCGCACGGCGGGGAGAGCAGAGTTGATGTGGCCGCGCGCAGCGAACCGCTGGTCGCCGAGCTGGTGGCCAGCGAGCCGGCCTGGGGGAGCGCCGACAACGGCGACCGGCCTGCGGTGCTGGTCGCCCACGGTGGCCTTATCGCCGCCCTGACCGCGGCGTTGCTACGCCTTCCGGTCGAGAACTGGCCGGCGCTGGGCGGGATGGCCAACGCCAGCTGGACCCAGCTCAGCGGGTACTCCGATGACGATGCCGACGCCGGCGACTTCGCCCAGGTGCGATGGCGCCTGGACGTCTGGAACGCCTCAGCGCAGGTGGCCGGCTGTGAATTCTGAATCACCCACGGAACCCCCGATGTCTACCGAACCGCGCCGGACGCTGCTGATCTTCGCTGATTCGCTGTCGTACTACGGGCCCACCGGCGGGCTGCCCGCCGACGATCCGCGAATATGGCCGAACATCGTTGGGGCGCAACTGGGCTGGGACGTCGAGTTGATCGGACGGATCGGCTGGACCAGCCGGGACGTGTGGTGGGCGGCCACCCAGGACCCGCGCGCCTGGGCCGCGCTGCCGCGGGCGGGGGCGGTCATCATCGCCACCGGCGGGATGGATTCGCTGCCCTCGGTGTGGCCGACCGCGTTGCGCGAGTTGATCCGTTATGTGCGCCCGCCCCGGCTGCGACGCTGGGTGCGCGACGGTTACGGCTGGCTACAGCCCCGACTGTCACCGCTGGCCCGAGCCGCCCTGCCGCCGCGCCTGACCGCCGACTATCTGGAAATGACCAGGGGGGCAATCGATTTCAACCGCCCCGGGATCCCGATTGTGGCCTGCCTGCCTTCGGTCCACATCGCCGAAACCTATGGTCGCGCCCACCAGGGGCGCGAGCCCACGGTGCGGGCGATCACCCAATGGGCGCAGCGGCACGACGTCGAGCTGGTCGACCTGAAGCTGGCAGTGGGTGAAGAGGTCATGAGCGGGCGGGCAAACCCCGATGGCATCCACTGGAATTTCGAAGCGCACCGTGCCGTCGCCGAACTGATGCTCAAAGCGCTGGCCGAGGCCGGCGTGACCGGACAGGCGGAATGACCGGCCCGGCCGTCGTCGTCGTCACCGACTCGTCGGCGTGCCTGCCTGCCGAGCTGCGCGAGCGGTGGGGTATCCGGGTGGTGCCGTTGCACATTCTGCTCGAGGGCGCCGACCTGCGTGACGGTATCGATGACGTGCCGGAGGATCTCTACGCCCGCGACGGCGTCAGCACCTCCGGTTCCAACCCGGAGGAACTGACCGTCGCCTACCGCAACGGGTTGGCGGACAGCGGCGGTGCCGGCGTGGTGGCGATCCACATCTCCGCGGCGTTGTCGGGCACGTTCGGTGCGGCCGAGCATGTCGCTGCCCAGATCGGCTCAGGTGTGCGGGTTATCGACTCGCGATCGGCGGCGATGGGTACCGGGTTCGTAGCGCTGGCCGCCGCCCGAGCCGCCGCCGGCGGCGCCGATCTGGACGGTGTGGCGGCCGCCGCGGATACGGCGGTGCAGCGCAGTCGCGCCTACCTTGTCGTGCACCGGCTGGACAACCTGCGGCGCAGCGGCCGGATCGGCAGTGCGGCGGCCTGGCTGGGCACCGCGTTGTCCCTCAAACCGCTGTTGGCCCTGGACGATGGGAAACTCGTGCTGGCCCAACGCATCCGCACCGTCAGCAAAGCCATCGCATCGATGATCGACCGGGTCTGTGATGTGGTGGGTGACCGTCGGGCCGCGCTGGCCGTGCATCACGTCGCCAATCTGCAAGGGGCGCATGATGTGGCCGGTGCCCTCGCCGAGCGGTTGCCGGCCTGCGATCCGGCCTTCATCACCGACCTGGGCCCCACGTTGGCGCTACATGTCGGGGCAGGCGCGGTGGCGGTGTGCGTGGACTTGGAGCCGGGAGGGGCTCCGGGTCTGGCCCCGCACAACTGAACCGCTACGGCGTCTGTGCGGCGAACCTGTCGGTGTCGGCGCTGGACGGCCCATCGTGTGGCGTGTGTGCCGCGATCCCGCGGATGTTCTTGTTGGGCCCCCACGGCCGGACCACCTGCGGCCACCAGAACCACTTGCCCAGCAGGGTCGCGATCGACGGCATGAAGAACGCGCGGACCACGAAGGTGTCGAGCAACAACCCGATCGCCACGGTGGTGCCGTACATGCCGATCGCCTTGAGATCACTGAAGAACATGATGCCCATGGTGGCGGCGAACACCATTCCGGCCGAGGTCACCACGCCACCGCTGCCGGCCATCGCCCGGATATAGCCGGTCTTGAGCCCGGCGTGAATCTCCTCCTCGAAGCGGGAGACCAGCAGCAGGTTGTAGTCCGAGCCGACCGCCAGTAGCACGATCACCGCCAGCACCAGGGTTACCCAGTAGATGTGCTGGCCGAAGATGTGTTGCCAGATCAGCACCGAGATACCGAAGGACGCGGCGATCGAACTGGATGCGGTACCCAAGATCACCGCCGCGGCCACCAGACTTCGGGTGATCATCATCATGATCAGGAAGATCAGCGTCAGCGACGCCACCACCGCGATCAGCAGGTCGTATTTGGCGCCGTTGCTCATGTCTTCATACAGCGCAGCCATTCCGCCGACGTACACCTTGGCATCCGAGAGCGAGGACTGCTTGAGCGCCTCCTGGGCGGCGATGCGCTCGGGCTCCACCCGGGCGATGCCCTCCTCGGTGGCCGGATAGGTCTGGTGGGTGACGAAGAAGCGCGCCGACTTGCCATCCGGTGACATGAACAGCCGCAGCCCGGTCTGGAAGTCCTTGTTATCGAACGCTTCCGCGGGCAGGTAGAAGAAATCGTCGTTCTTCGAGTCGTCGAAACTCTGGCCCATCATGATCTGGGTGTTGCTCAGATCCTCCATCTGGTCGACGAACGCCGAGAACGTGGAATGCACGGTCAGAACCAGTCCGCGCATGATCTTCATGGTGTCGACCACGGCCGGGAGCAACTCGACCGCCTGCGGCAGCAGGCGCGCCGTCTTGGTGATGTCGGCGGACAGCTCGTGCAGATGCTCGGTGAGCTGGTCGACGCCGTCGGTGGTGTCGAAGGTGCTCCGCAGCGCCCAGCACATCGGGATGTCGAAGCAGTGCGGCTCCCAGTAGAAGTAGCTGCGCAGCGGCCGGAACTGGTCGTCGAAGTCGGCCAGGTGGTCGCGGATCCGGTCGGAGACCTCCACGGTGCGTTCGGTGACCTCGGCGGTGTCGTCGAACGTCCGGTCGACCTCCTGCAGGTAGCCGTACATCTGGATCAGCAACTCGATGTCCTTGTCGAGCTGCTGGGAGATCGTGTCGATGTCCTTGATCCGGTCCTTGAGCGTCTTCATGTTCTGGATCATCAGCTGATTGGACGCACTGAGCTGGAAGGGAACCGAACTGTGCTGCAGCGGAATCCCCAACGGGCGGGTGATGTCCTGGATCATGGCGATGCCGCGCACCCGCATGATGTTCTTGGCGACCCGATCCAACACGAGCATGTCCGCCGGGTTTCGCATGTCGTGATCCGAGGTCACCATGGTGATATCGGGGGCCATCCGCGCGGCCGAGAAGTGTTTCTCGGCAGCGGCATAGCTGACGTTGACCGGAGTTTCCTTCGGCAGGTATTTGCGGTCGTCGTAGCCGGGCTTGAACCCCGGCAGGGCGACCAGCCCGACCATGATGATCGCCAGGCTGGCTACCGCGATCGGACCCGGCCAGCGCACCACCGAGACTCCGGCGCGGCGCCAGAACCCGCCCGGCTTGGCCTTTTTGGGGTCCAGCAGCCCGAAGCTGCTGACCACGACCAGCATGGCCGGTCCCAGGGTGAGCGCCGCGGCGACTACGACGATCATGCCGACCGAGACCGGGATCCCCATGGTGTGGAAGTAGGGCAGCCTGGTGAAGTACAACACCGCCGACGCCCCGGCGATGGTGAGTCCTGACCCCAGCACGACGGGGGTGACACTGCGCACCGTGGTGTAGTACGCGTCGACCCGATCTTCGCCGGCCAATCGGGCCTCGCGATAACGGCCGATCAGGAAGATGCCGTAATCGGTGCCGGCGGCGATCGCGAGCATCACCATGATGTTGACCGCGAATGTGGTCAGGCCCATCACGTTGTTGAACCCGAGGACCGCGACGACGCCGCGGGCACAGATCAGCTCCAGCAACGTCAGGAAGAGCTGGGTCAGCATCGCCGCGATGGACCGGAAGACGATCAGCAGCATGATCGCGATCGCGGCGATGGTGAACAGGGTGATCTTCACCAGGCTGGCGTCGCCGATCTGCCGAAGATCCGCGGTCAGCGCTGCCGGTCCGGCGACGTAGGCCTGCACCCCGGGCGGGGCGGGGGTGTCGTCGATGTGCTTGCGGACCGCCACCACCGAGTCGTTGGCTTCGGTCATGCCCTGGTTACCGACCAGGTTCAGCATGATGTAGGCGGCCTTGGCGTCCGAGCTCTGCACGCCCGCCGCGGTCAGCCGGTCACTCCAGAAGTCCTGCGCGTGCTCGACGTGCTCTTTGTCGGCGACCAGCTTTTTGACGATCTCGTCGTAGTAGTGGTGAGCGTCCTCGCCGAGCTCGTCTTCGCCGACCACCACCATCATCACGGTGCTGTTGGAGTTGTACTCCTGGAAGTTCTCGCCGACCAGCCGACTGGCGATCATCGACGGCGCGTCTATCGGCGCCAGCGGCGCGGAGTGCTCCTCGGAGATCACCTCCAGCTGGGGCACAAGCACATTCACCAGAACGGTGAACACGATCCAGACGATGATGATCGGCACCGCGAAGATGCGCAGCATGTGCGCAAAAAAAGGCCGTTTGACGTGCGGGTCCTGCTTCTTGTCGAGCTGCGCCCGGATACGTTTGATCATCCGGATTTCACCAAGCAGAAGGTCTGGGCGTTGAGCCCGGAGGCGCGTCGCTCGTCGAGCAGCCGGTCGTCGATCTTGATCCGGCAGCCGATCTCACCGGTGTTGCCCTGCACGATCATGTTGGCCTGCACGGCGGGAAGCACCGTGACGACGGTGTAGGACCACGGCAGCGGCACGTCGTTGAGCTGATGGACGTTGGCCTCGGCGTCCCAGTAGTTGATGTCGGCGCGGGTGCCCGGCGGGCCGAACGCCTCGTAGGCGACGTACTTGGGGTTGAACTGCACGATCTCGATACCGGCGCCGGCGTGGGGATTGAGGTCCTGGGACGCGAACACCTTGTGCAGCCGGGTGACGATCACCGTCGATATCACGATGACCACGATGAAGACCAGCGGAATCCAGTGCCTTTTGAGTATGGCGGTGATCGGGATCCGTTTCATATCACCGCCTTCTGCTGATCCATAGTGCGGTCGAACGCCGACAGCGGACAGTTTGTTCCGGCCTGGCCGGAGCCGTCGAAGGCTGCCACGAATTTCGCCCCCGGCAGCATAACCTTTGCTTGGCTAAGGATCGCAAGGGGTGCCCGGGCCGGGCGTGCCGACCGGCTAAGTGCCCGGTCGGGCGGCAGCGTCGCCGGGGTTTCAGTAGCATGGCCGCTGATGCAGGGACTGGTGAATGGCGTCCGTTTCGGCGCAGTGGTCGTCGTGGTAGCACTGGCACTGGCCAGTTGCAGCGGCAATGGTAGGTCCGGCGCGAAGTCAGGGGAGTCGACCACGCCGGGGGCGTCCTGGTCGCGCCCGGAGGCCCCGCCGGATCCGCACACCCTGCTGCGTGCGGGTGACCTCGCCGTTTCCCAGGTACCCGCAAGCGTGCTGATCTTCATCGAGAGCCAGACCAACGACGCCGACGCCTGGAAGGCGCGAGTGGTCACCTCCGACGGCACCGAACGGCAACTCAAGATCGGATCCGACGGGGTGTCGGTGCTGGTAGGACCCACTGTCACCGATGACAGCGACGCCGACAAGGCCAAGCGTCGCGCCAACGTGGACGGCGCCCACCTGGATTACCGGGCCGCGGTGCACAAGGTGCTGGCCGAGGTGCCCAACGGCTCGATCACCGAGCTGAGTCTGCTCGACATGAACGGCACCGTGGTGTGGGACGCCGACGTGTGGGACACCGACCTGGTCGAACGCGACGTCACCATCGATGCTGCGTCGGGGGCGGTCACCACCAACCGGCCGGTGTGATCGGTTCGCTCAGCTTGCGGCGCTGCGGCCGGTGATCGGTGGCAGGTCTGCCAGGGTGACGATTCCCGGCGCGGCCGCGACCACCGCCGGCACCGCGTTGGTCACCGGCATGGCCGTGTAGATCGAACCCAGACCGTTGAGGTTCGGCTCGCTCCAGTCCTTCGGCGGTAGGCAGTTGATCACGGTGCGCATGTTCGGCAGCCCGAACACCTGGATCACATGGCCGTGGGCCACCGGCTTGGGCGGGGTGACGTGGCTGCCCATGATCCAGTTGAATCCCACGCTCACCACATTGCGCTCACCGACCCAGCCGCGGTGATAGCCGAACACGCTGCCCACGGTTCCGGCCGGGATCTTCATGAAGCCCAGGTCGCTGTCGCCGGTCGCGGCGGTGAACTGCACGTCGAAGGTGATCTTGTCCAGCTGCGCACCGATCGCGTCGGCCATCATGGCCGCGGACTCGGCGAACACCTCGCTTTCCCGGCGGACGCTTTCGGCCAGGCCGGGCGTGGCCGGAGCCTGCCCGAATCCCATCGCCGCCATGGTGGCCGCCGACTCATACGTCGAGCAGTCCACCGATTCGGTGATCCGGATCTCGTCGACGCGTTCGCACGCCCCCGACAGCACCATGCCGACCATGTTGGTCAGGCCCGGGTGCGCGCCGCTGCCGAACATCGTGGAGTTCCCGGCCCGACAGGCGTCCTCGATGCGCTTGAGGTCCTCACGGGTCTGCTTGCCGCCGGTGATCCAGGCGGCCGTGGAACACACGTTGACCCCGGCTTCCAGCAGGCGGACCAACTCGTCGATGCTCGGCCACAGCGGGTTGTAACAGCACGCGTCGGGTTTGAGTGCGATCAGGGCGTCGATGTCATCGGTGGCGGTGACCCCGGTCGGCTCCTGCCAGCCGGCCAACTCGGCGGCGTCCACCCCGACCTTGTCCTTGCCGTGGGCGTAGACACCGACCAGTTCCATGTCCGGACGGCCGATGATGGCGTGCAGCGAGCGCTGCCCGATGTTGCCGGTGGTCCATTGGATGACGCGCAGCGGTGTGCTCATGGCTCCACACCTTATTGGGATGCGGCGTGCCGCCGGTTGTGGCACCGTCGAATTCCGTGACCGATGTGACCGTGCGGACCGCGAGGGACGACGACTGGCCGGCGATCTTGTTGTTGGAGGCCGCCGGCTTCGGGTCGTTCACCCACCCGGACCAGATCGAGGCCATTCGCACCTTGGTCCCGCCCGAAGGAGCGGTGGTGGCCTGCGAAGGCGGCGAGGTGATCGGCGTGGCTTTCTACCTCGACTTGCGGCTCACGGTTCCCGGCGGGGCGGTGCTGCCGGCCGCAGGCATCAGCGGCGTGGTCGTTGCGCCCACCCACCGCCGGCGCGGCGTGCTGCGCGCCATGTACGTCGAATTGCACCGGCGCATCGCAGATTCCGGGTATCCGGTGGCGGCGCTGACCGCCAGCGAAGGCGGCATCTACGGGCGCTTCGGTTACGGCCCGGCCACCGTCGACCAGGAGCTGACCATCGACCGGCGGTTCGCGGTGTTCCACCCCGACGCACCCGACCCCGGCGGCGTGCGGCTGGTCCGGGCCGGTGACCACCGCGACGAGTTCGCCGCGATCTACGACCGTTGCCGCGAGCGCACCCCCGGTGGGCTGGTACGCCCGACCCCGCTCTGGGACGACCTGCTCGCCGACCGGGAAGGCGACCGCGACGGCGGCACCGCATGGATGGCGCTGCTGCACCCCGACGGTTACGCCCTGTACCGGGTGCACGGGGCGAAGCCCACGACGGTGCGGGTGGCGGAGCTGCGGGCCGTCACGCCGCAGGCGCACGCCGCGTTGTGGCGTGCGCTGTTGGGCATGGATCTGATGCAGACCGTCGTCATCGGCACCTACCCGGACGATCCGCTGCCCTATCTGTTGACCGACACCCGGTTGGCCCGCACCACCGCACGCACCGACGAGGGCTGGCTGCGGTTGATGGACGTCCCGGCCGCATTGGCGGCCCGCGGCTACGCCGCAGACCTGAGCGTGGTGCTGGAGGTGTCCGACCGGTTCCGCGGCGATGGTGGCCGATTCGCGCTGGAAATCCGCGACGGCCAGGCGCAGTGCACCCGCTGCGACGCACCCGCGGACGCCGAACTGGATCTCGACGTGCTGGGCAGCCTCTATCTGGGAACCCACCGTGCATCGGCGCTGGCCGCAGCGAACCGGTTGCGTTGCCAGGGCGGGCTGGCACCGCGGCTCGATGCGGCGTTCGCCAGCGCGGTGCCGGCTCAGCTCGGCTTCTTCTTCTGAAGCGGCTACAGCTTCGCCAGGTCGTAGCTGTCCAGGTTATCCATCAGCACGTGCAGCTGATCCTGCGACGAGCCCAGGGTGTGCTCGATCGCGGTGAGCCGGGCCGCGTAGTGGCCGACCGGGTATTCCCACGTCATCCCGATCCCGCCGTGCAACTGGATGGCCTCCTGGGCGATGTGCCGCCCCGAGCGGCCGATCTGCAGCTTGGCGCGGGCCGCGATCACCGGGTCGAGGTTGCCGTCGGAGATCGACATGGCCGCGTACAGGCTCATGCTGCGGGCCAACTCCAGCGAGACGTACATGTCGGCGGCGCGCTGGGTCAGGGTCTGGAAGGTGTTGAGCGTGACCCCGAACTGCTTGCGCGTCTTGAGGTATTCGGTGGTCAGGCGCAGAGCCTCTTCCATCGCGCCGACCGCCTCCGCGCATAGCGCCGAGGAGATGCGGATGATCGCGTGCTCGATGGCAGCTGTGGCGTCGGTGGACTCACCGAGCGGGGTGCCCGCTGTCTTGTCCAAATCGACCTGGGCGCCGCGCCGGCCGTCGAAGGTCCGGTAGGGCCGGCGGGTCAATCCGTCGGCGCTTCCGTCGATCAGGAACAGCCCGGTCCCACCGTCGGGCAGCGCGGCGCTGACCACCAGCGTGTCGGCGCGGTCTCCGGCCAGCACAGGGTTCTTGCGCCCGCTCAACAGCCACGAATCGCCTTGCTGCACCGCCGTAGTGGTCACCTTGCCGGTCTCGCTGCGCATACCCGGCTCGGTGTGGGCGAACGCCAGGATCTGATCGCCTTCGGCGACCGCGTCGAGCAGTTTGCGCTGCTCGGCATCGCCGCGTTCGGCGATCAGCGCACCGGGCCCGAGCGCTCCGTGCACGACGGGCTCAGGGGCCACTCGGCGGCCGATCTCGGTGAGCACCACCATGATCTCCAGCGGACCGGACTCCTGCGGGTCGAATCCCAGGCCGAGAATCCCGGTGTCGGCCAGCTGTTTCCACACTTGCGGGTTGTAGCCCGGATCGGTGTCGACGACCTTGTTGCGGGTCTCGGTGTCGTAGCCCGACAACATCGAACGCGTGGTGTCGCGGAGCAGGACCTGCTCGTCGCTGAGTTGAAAGTCCATGACCGTCGTACCTCCTACAGGCCCAGAATGGTGGACGCGATGATGGTGCGTTGCACCTCGTTGCTCCCGCCGTAGATGGATGTCTTGCGGTAGTTCAGGTAGGTCGGAGCGGCGTGCTGCGCCCACTCCGGAGAGGCGATGCCCTCACCGGCCTCGAACGGCAGCGCGTCGGCACCGGCGACCTCGACGAACAATTCGGTGACGGCCTGCTGCAGTTGGCTACCGCGCAGCTTCAGCACCGACGAAGCCGGGTTGGGCTTGCCGTCGGCCGAGTCACTCGACACCCGCATCTGAGTGAGTTCCAGTGCGAGCAAATCGTTTTCGACCTCGGCCAGCCGCGCCGCGAACAACGGGTCATCGAGTGCGCCGAGCGCCTTGGCGCGTTCCTTGACCTCGGCGAGCCGCACCTTGGTGCGGGTCACCCCGGCGATCCCGGTGCGCTCGTTGCCCAGCAGGAACTTCGCATAGGTCCAGCCGTGGTTCTCCTCGCCGACCAGCTGATCGGCGGGCACCCGCACGTCGGAGAAGAAGACCTCGTTGACCTCATAGCCGCCGTCGATGAGCTTGATCGGCCGCATGGTGACACCCGGCGTGTTCACCTCGAACAACAGGAAGGAGATGCCGGCCTGCTTCTTGGGCGCCTGCGGGTCGGTGCGCACCAGGCAGAAGATCCAGTCCGCGTACTGCCCGAGCGTGGTCCAGGTCTTCTGCCCGTTGACGATGTAGCTGTCGCCGTCACGTACCGCCGTGGTGCGCAGCGACGCCAGGTCGGAACCGGCGTCCGGTTCGGAAAACCCTTGACACCACCAGATATCCAGGTTGGCGGTGGCCGGCAAGAAGCGTTCCTTGATGGCCTGGGAACCGAACTCGGCGATCACCGGGCCCACCATCTTGGCGTTGAAGGTCAGTGGCTCGGGCACCGATGCCAATTGCATTTCGTCGAGCCAGATCTGGTGCTGGGTCAGGGTCCAGTCCTTGCCGCCCCATTCCACCGGCCAGTTGGGCACCGCCAGACCGTTGGCGTTGAGGATCTTCTGGGTGGCCACGATGTCGTCGGGAAAGATCGAGTGGCCCGCCCGGCCGCGCTCCCGGATGTCCGCGGGGATCTCGGTGGTGAAGAAGGCGCGCATCTCATCGCGGAACGCAGCCTCCTCGGCGGTCAGTGCCAGTCTCACGTCGACCTCCCGGTTGGTTGGGTGAACACAGGTTGATATGCACCCTAATCCGAACCCGCTGCGGGGTGCGGTCCCGGTCCGGAAACTGCGCGGAAACCCGCGGCCGCGGGCGCTACCGTGCGCTTTTGTACGCTAGGGGTTATGAGACGGTCGCTCGTCGCACTGGGTGTCCTGCTGTTTTGCGCGGTGTCGTGTTCGGCGGAGCCGGCCGAGGAATCCCGATCCGCGCCGTCGGCTTCGGCGCAGCCGAGCGCGCCGGCCCGACCGGCCGCGCACATCGGCCAGACGTTGGACCTGATGCGGATCGGCGGGCAGAAGATCGCGGTGACGTTGACCGACGTCATCAATCCGGCCACCGTCCCCAACGGCTGGGGCGAACCCGGCAAGACCTACATCGCGACCAAGCTGCGGATCGAGAACGCCGGGACGACGACCATCGTCGGCAACAGCAACAGTGATGTCTCGGTGGTCGGCTCCGACGACCAGCGCTATGAGGCAGATTTCGCCACCGTGACCGAGTGCCAGGACTTCGGTTACGGCTGGTTCCTGATCGCCGCGGGTTCATCGAGCACCGGTTGCGTCGTGTTCGCGCTGCCGGCGGGGGTCACCGCGACGAAGGTGCGCTATGCACCGTCCTCGGGCATCTCCCATGACGTCGGGGAGTGGCTGAACCCGTAGCGACTTCTGCACAGTCGCGCGTTGATCCACAGTTCCGGCCGCGGCCGCCGTCGGACCGACTCCACTGCCGGGGTGAGGCCTTAGCGTCGGCCCATGGCCCCAGAACTACCCGGCGAGCGGCTGCAGCGTCGCCTCGGCCTGCTGCCCGAGCCCGACCGCGGCGACGACGCACCCGAACCGGATGACGACGCCGACCCCAATTCGTTGTTGCCGCGCTGGCTGCCCGACGGCACCGCCGATGCCGGGTTGCTCGCCAAGGTGCGGGCCGACCCGGGACGGGCCGGCGCGATCGCTCTGGCGGTGATCGCCGCGGTCGCGGTCCTCATCACCGTGTTCACCATGATCGGCGACCGGCCCGCGCCGGTGCGCAGTGCCAATCTTCCTGCGGTGGAGATGGTTTCGACCGCAAGCCCGCGCGCTGACGAGTCCGCCGCGGCGCCCGGAGCCGACCAGGTGGTGGTCAGCGTGGTCGGGTTGGTGCACAAGCCGGGGCTGGCCACGCTGGCGCCCGGTTCCCGCATCGCCGACGCCCTCAGGGCTGCCGGCGGTGCCCTCGACGGCGCCGACACGATCGGGTTGAACCTGGCCCGCCCGTTGGTCGACGGCGAACAGATCGTGGTCGGGCTGGCGCCGCCGTCTGGCCCGCCGATACTCGGCAGCTCGGTCGGCGTGGCACCGCCGGCGCCGGAAGCCCCTCGCACCAGCACCGCGCCGACGGGAACCGGCCCGGCGCCCAAACCCGGCGAGCCGGTCAACCTCAACACCGCGACTGTCGAACAGCTCGACGCGCTGCCCGGTGTCGGACCGGTGACCGCGGCCGCGATCGTCGCCTGGCGCGAAGCTCACGGCAAATTCACCGCCGTGGACCAACTCGGCGACGTCGACGGAATCGGCCCGGCCCGGCTGGAGAAGCTGCGTGCCCTGGTCCGCGTCTGACGGTGACCCCGCCCGCGGCCGCCCAGCCGTCGGCGGCCCGGCTGGATGTCCGGCTGGTGCCGGCCGCGCTGATCGGCTGGCTGGTCACCGCTGCGGGGATCCAGTGGCGGATCGGCGGCACCCTGGCGATGCTGTGCGCAGCACTGGGTGCCCTGTCGGCTGCGCTGGGCCGGTACGCCGGACGCAGACGCCGGCCCGGTTGGCGAGTGGCCGGTGCGGCCCTGGCAGCGGCGTCGTTCGTGGGGGCAGGGTTCGGGTGGGCGGTTGCGCTGCGCACCGAGTCGGTCCTCGAGCACCCGATCACCGCGGCGTTCGGCCACACCGCGGCGGTGACGGTCACCCCGAGCGAAAGCCCGATGCCGGCCGGTGCCCGGCGGCTGATGTTCCGGGCCACCCTGCAGCGTGTCGACGGTGCCGAATCCTCAGGCCGGGTGGTGGTTTTCGCGTCCGGCCTGGAATACGGCGAGGTGATAGTCGGCCAGTCGATGGCGTTTCGGGCCAAGATCGCCCGCCCCTCCCGGCGTGATCTGACGGTCGCGACGCTGACCGCAGCCGGCGAGCCGACGCGCGGCCGGCCCGGACTCGTCGCGCGCACCGCCCATCAGGTTCGCACCCGGTTTGCCGCCGCCGCCGGGCGAGTGCTGCCCGGCGAGCAGGCGCGGATGCTGCCCGCCCTGGTCCTCGGGGACACCTCGGCGATCACCGCCGCCACGGGCCGAGAATTTCGGGCCGCGGGCCTCACACATCTGATGGCGGTCTCGGGTGCCAACGTGACGATCGTCTGCGGTGCGGTGCTGTTCTCGGCGCGACTGGTCGGGCCCCGGGCCGCGGCGGTGCTGGCCGGGATGGCGTTGGTGGCGTTCGTGATCGTCGTACAACCGACGGCCAGCGTATTGCGGGCGGCGGTGATGGGGGCGATCGCGCTGCTGGGGGTGCTTTCGGCGCGCCGCCGGCAGGCGATTCCGAGCCTGGCCGCCAGCGTGTTGGTGCTGCTGGCACTGGCCCCGCACCTGGCTGTCGATGTCGGATTCGCGTTGTCGGTGGTAGCCACCGCAGCGCTGGTGGTGATCGCGCCGGTGTGGTCGGCGCGTCTGGTGGCCCGCGGGTGGCCGAAACCGTTGGCCGCCGCGGTCGCCGTGGCCTGGGCCGCCAACCTGGTCACCGCGCCGCTGATCGCCGGCATCTCCGGTCGGCTCAGCCTGGTCAGCACGCTCGCCAACCTTGCGGTGGCGGTGCTGGTGGCGCCGATCACCGTGCTGGGCAGCGCGGCGGCCGTGCTGTGCGGCTGGTGGCCGGCGGCCGCCGAACTGTTGATCCGCTTCACCGGGCCCGAACTGTGGTGGGTCTGCCACGTCGCGCACTGGACCGGCGGGGTCCCGGCGGCCGCCGTGCCCGTGCCCGCGGGGGTGGCCGGGGTGTTCGGCGTGGGCGGCCTCGCGGTGCTGATCGTGGTCTGTTGGCGGTGGCGGTGCTGCCGGCGGGTGCTGGCCGCGCTGGCGCTGTGCGTGCTGGCCTGGTCGGTCTCGGAGGTGCTGACCGGCTGGGCGGATGTCGGGGCTGCGTGACACGATTGGCGGGTGAGCCCACCGGTTTCGCCGCTGCATCTGATCCTCGGTGATGAGGAACTGCTGGTCGAGCGGGCGGTGGCGCAGGTACTGGCGGCGGTTCGGGCCCGGGCAGGCAGCACCGACATCCCGGTGGACCGACTGCGGGCCGGCGAGGTCGAGGCGGGTGAGCTCGCCGAGCTGCTGAGCCCGTCACTGTTCGCCGACGAACGTGTGGTGGTGCTGGAAGCCGCCGGTGAAGCCGGCAAAGATGCCGCGACCCTGATCGCGTCGACGGCCGCCGATGTCCCGGCGGGCACCGTGCTGGTGGTGGTGCACTCCGGCGCCGGGCGAGCCAAGGCGCTGGTGGGGCAGCTGCGGGAACTCGGCGCCGAGGAGCACCCGTGCGCCCGCATCAGCAAGCCCGGCGAACGCGCCGATTTCGTTCGTGCCGAATTCCGCCGGCTCAAGGTGCGGGTGGACGATGCCTGCGTGACGGCGTTGCTGGACGCGGTGGGCTCCGACATCCGTGAGCTGGCGTCAGCCTGTTCGCAGCTGGTCGCCGACACCGGCGGCCACGTCGACGCCCTGGCGGTGCGCCGCTATCACAGCGGGAAAGCCGAGGTGAAAGGCTTCGATGTCGCCGATCGGGCCGTGGTCGGCGACGTCGAAGGCGCCACCGAGGCGCTGCGCTGGGCGATGATCCGCGGCGAACCGCACGTGGTGCTCGCCGACGCGCTGGCCGAAGCGATCCATACCATCGCCCGGGTCGGCCCCAAGTCCGGCGACCCCTACCGACTTGCCGGCGAATTGGGTATGCCGCCCTGGCGGGTGCAGAAGGCGCAGAAACAATCCCGCTACTGGTCGCGGGAGTCCGTGGCCGCCGCGGTGCGGCTGGTGGCCGGGCTCAACGCCGACGTCAAGGGCGCCGCCGCCGACGCCGACTACGCGCTGGAGGCCGCGGTCCGCCGAGTCGCCGAGCTGGCCGCCCGCTAGGGCGGCTACGGCAGCACGAAGGCCCCTGTTCCGGGTGGAATCAGGGGCCTGCGTTCGCGGGGCGACCCGCCAGGTCAGAGCTTGTTGAGGGCCTGCGCCAGCGCCGACTTCTTGTTCGCGGCCTGGTTCTTGTGGATCACGCCCTTGCTCGCGGCCTTGTCCAGCTTGCGGCTGGTCGACACCAGCAGCTCGCCGGCCTTCTCCTTGTCGCCGGCCTCGGCGGCCTCACGGAAAGCGCGGATCGCGGTGCGCACCGCCGACTTCACCGACTGGTTGCGCAGCCGGGCGCGCTCGTTGGTCCGGTTGCGCTTCACCTGCGACTTGATGTTGGCCACGGAGTAGTTCCTTCTTAAAAGCTTGAGTTGGGTTCGCCTCCCGACGCGGGGGCAACGGCTGTTCAGGTTACCAGCTGGGCTGTCAACTCCCCAACTTGGCTCACCTGCGGTCCCGTGGTCAGCCTCCCGCCACCACCTCGACGCGGTGCAGGTCGTCGCCGAGCTCGATCGGCCCGTCGAACTCCGCGGCGGCCAGCGCTCGCCACTGCTCCTCCTGCCCGGGCGCGATGGCGGGCACGTAATGGGTCAGCACCAGGGTGCCGACCCCGGCGCGCCGGGCGGTCGCGGCGGCTTCGGCCACCGAGGAGTGGTAGTCGCAGATGTCGCGGATCCGCTGCTGGGGGAGCGCGGCGATGAGGTCCTTGCGGATCACCGTGTGCACCAGCGCACCGGCTCCGGCGGCCAACGCGTCGAGACTGTCGCAGGGCACGGTGTCGCCGGCCAGCACCACCGAGGCGGTCCCGGACCCATCGGCGTATTCGACCCGGAACCCGATCGTGGGCGTCACCGGCCGGTGGTCGGTGGGCGCCACGGTGATCTGCACGCCGTCGCGATCCCAAACCTGGCCGGTGGTGTGCTCGCGGACCTCGACGGGAGGCGGTGTGGTCAGGTCGGCGTGGTGGGCGATCCGGTAGTCGATGTCGTGCCCGAAGGCCCGCAACGTCGCCTCCACGACCTCGGCGGTTCCCGGCGGGCCGATGATCGGCAGTGGTGGGGGGTCGGGCGTGAACGTGGTGACCCACCGGGTGATCAGCAGGTCGCCGAGGTCGGCGATGTGGTCACTGTGCAGATGGGTGAGCAGCAGTGCCGACAGCGTGTTCGCGGACGCACCCGCCGCGGCCATCCGCTGTAACACCCCGCGCCCGCAGTCGATCAGCAGCGCCTGGCCACCCGCCCGGATCAGGGTCGACGGTCCGGCGCGGTTCGGGTCGGGGATGGGGCTTCCGGTGCCCAGCAGGGTGATCTCGATCGTCATGACGTCACATATGCCACAGATGCGCATCGCGCGGTGGGCGATCGGCAGAGTTTCGAACATCGCCGCCCGGGGTCGGGAGAAATGGCCTAGCCTGGTGTGAAGCAGATCACTGCGGCGGGAGGCTTCAATGCGGATCGCGGATGTATTGCGGAACAAGGGCGCGGCGGTGGTGACCATCCACCCGGATGCCACCGTCATGGAGTTGTTGGCCGGTTTGGCCGAGCACAACATCGGCGCCATGGTGGTGATCGGGCCCGACGGCCTGCAGGGGGTGGCCTCCGAGCGTGACGTGGTCCGCCAGCTGCACGTCCACGGCGCCAGCCTGCTGGCCCGGCCGGTGTCGGCGATCATGACCACGGTGGTAGCGACCTGCACCAAATCCGACACCGCCGACGAGGTCAGCATGCTCATGACCGAGCACCGGGCGCGCCACATACCGGTGCTCGAGGACGGCCGGCTGGCCGGGATCGTCAGCATCGGCGACGTGGTGAAGTCGCGGATGGAAGAGCTGCAGGCCGAGCAGGCGCAGCTGCGCTCCTACATCAGCCAGGGATAGCTCAGCTCCACGCGTAGTCGCTGCGCAGCCGCGCGGCCACCACCTCGAACACCGAGCGCTCCAGGATGGCGCCCTCGCGCCGTATCGACTCCTCGGGCACGTCGAGCACCCGGTCCAGTCGTACCCAGCTGAGCCGCTGGGCCTCATCCCAGCTACCGGCGCCGATACCGAGCCAGTTCGCGTCGTCGGCGTGCCGCGGCTGGCTGGACAGCATCAGTCCCAGCAGCATGCTGCGGTCGCGTCCGACGACCAGCACCGGCCGGTCCTTGCCCTGGCCCGGATCATCCTCGTAGGCCACCCAGGTCCAGACGATCTCGCCCGGGTCGGCCCGGCCGTTGAGGTCGGGGGCGTAGACCAGGCGACGCGCGCGGTGCGCGGTGGGGACGCTGCTGTTCGTGACCGGCCGACCGGCCGGGATCGCCGGCGCCGCATCCGGTGTCGCGCCGCTCAGTATCTCCAGGCCGATCTTGATGCCCTGCTCGATGCCGCGCTGAATGCGCTGTTGCACCAGCGGTGTCTGCTCGAGCTGGCGGATGAGCCGTGGAGCTTCGTTGAACACCAGGTTTTCCGCGAATCGCTGCACCGTCTGCCAAGGGGTCTTCCGCGGGGAAGCCATGATCGCAGCATAGGCGAAGTGGGCGTTGGGCACCGATGTCCTGCTTCCGGTCACCGTCTCGGCTGGACACGATCACCGAGCCTGTCTGAAATCTGATGTGGCGCTTGCATTGTCCCCAGTGGCACATCGGCGTAGCGTCGAAGATCACACCGTCATGTGAGGGTTTGAGAACGGCGGGGTGCTGGGGCGGCGGGGTTTTCGCCGCACCGGGGGCGTTGTCGCTGCCCGATTGTGCGACACCAGGGAAGTGAAGTCATGGAGGATCGCAACAGCCTTCGGCGCGGGGTCGCCCTCGGCGTTGCGATCTTGACCGGACTGTCCGCGGCCGCTCTCAGCGTGGTCGGCATATCCGAACACGCGGACCGGACCGCCCAGCGCGGTGTAACGCTGGTCAGCACCGCTGACGCCGCTCACAACGACCTGATACTCGCGCAGGCGGAACAGAACGACAGCCTTTTCAACCAGGATGTGGCGTTACAGCAGAGCATCTACTCCTGGGCACTGGAACCGACCACCAGCGGTGGCCTGGGCCTGCCGGACGACTCGTTGCTGTTCCCGGGGGACCCTGCCGACCCGGCGGACAGCCTCTTCAACGGCGCGTTCTCCCGGTTCACCGAGGCGGACCTGGTCGGTCAGGCGCTGATGCAGGCTCAGCTGGACGACGTGCTGGGGCTGAACCAGACCCTGGGGGACGGCGGTTACGAGGCGGCGATCGCGGCGAGCCTTTATGACAACCTCAGCGGCGCGGCCATCGATCCGGACTCGGCTCTCTACGCTGACCTGCAATTCCTGGCGCCCGACTCGGACATCTTCACCGCCGCCGGCGGCTTCCAGGATGCCCTGGGCACCCTGCAGGGCGACCTGATGCAGGCCGCCTGGGCCGACCTGTTCGGCATGTTCAGCCTCGCCGATGTGACGCCCTAGCTAAGGCTCGCTAAGAAGGCCCCGATGTGTCCTTTTGATCTCGTTCAGCTGGGAAAATTCTGGCAAGAAATGCGCCGACTGATATCCAACTGAGCAAACCGTTGTGCTCAATCACAGGTATCTGTTAGATTTGACGAGCTTTGCAGCGGACGGTGCTGGGGGAGCATCCGGTGGTGGCAATCCGCCGGTTGGACATCGTGAAAGGCAAAAGACTATGAGCATTCGCAAAATCGGCGTGGTGGGGAGCTTGGCTGCGGGTGCGGCATTCGCATTGGCGCCGCTGGCGGTCGCGGAGGGCCCCGACTTCAGCAGCATCCTGGTGGCTGAGGTCGAGTCGATGAACTGGCTCTTCGGGACCCAGGCCACGCTGGCGGCTGTCGACCCGGACCTGATCACCAACGGCGCGCCGACGCCGGAAAACCCGCTGTCGTTCAGCACCATCTCCCACGATGACTTGGTGGACAACACGGCCTTCGCGGCGCTGTTGTTCGGCGTGAACTGGGAAGATGAGATTTCCAGCGACCCGGGCTCCTACAGCCTGTTCAACGGCGCGGTCACGCAGTTCGCCGACGCGAGCAACGTGATGCTCTACGCGCTGATGACCGCTGGCGGCGAGATTTCCCTCGAAGACGCCGGCAGCTACCTGTTCGGCTCGGAAAGCGGGATCGAAGCCGGGCTGGCCGGGGACGGCTTCTTCGCCGACTTCACCAACTTCTTCAACGCGGGCGTGGCCGACCTGGGCGGGTACTTCGGGCTCGACGGAATCGACGTCTGATCATCGTTGGAAACGCAAACCCCCGGAGGTGCGCCTCCGGGGGTTTCGTTTTGCGGCCGTCGCCTCGCTACCCTGACTAGACAGTAGGCAGGCACCCCCGCACCACCCGCTCACCAGGAGATTCCCATCAGCAGTTTCGCCGACCAGACCTTCACCGCGCCGGCGCAGATACGGAACTTCTGCATCATCGCCCACATCGACCACGGCAAATCGACCCTGGCCGACCGGATGCTGCAGCTCACCGGCGTCGTCGACGATCGCTCGATGCGCGCCCAGTACCTGGACCGGATGGACATCGAGCGGGAACGCGGCATCACCATCAAGGCCCAGAACGTCCGGCTGCCCTGGACGGCCAACGGTGAGCGGTATGTGCTGCACCTGATCGACACCCCCGGCCACGTCGACTTCACCTACGAGGTGTCCCGGGCACTGGAGGCCTGCGAGGGCGCCATCCTGCTGGTCGACGCCGCCCAGGGCATCGAGGCCCAAACCCTGGCCAACCTGTACCTGGCACTGGATCGCGACCTCACCATCATCCCGGTGCTCAACAAGATCGACCTGCCCGCCGCCGACCCGGAGCGCTACGCCGCCGAACTGGCCCACATCATCGGCTGCGAACCCACCGATGTGCTGAAGGTGTCCGGCAAGACCGGCGAGGGTGTGGCCGAGCTCCTCGACGAAGTCGTCAAACAGGTGCCGGCGCCCACCGGCGACGCCGACGCGCCCACCCGGGCGATGATCTTCGACTCCGTCTACGACATCTACCGCGGCGTGGTCACCTACGTCCGTGTCGTCGACGGCAAGATCACCCCGCGCGAGAAGATCGCGATGATGTCCACCGGCGCCACCCACGAACTGCTCGAAGTCGGCATCGTCTCCCCGGAACCCAAGGCCTCCAAGGGACTTGGCGTCGGCGAGGTGGGGTATCTGATCACCGGGGTGAAGGACGTGCGCCAATCCAAGGTCGGCGACACCGTCACCACCGCCCGGGGCGGGGCCACCGAGGCGCTCACCGGCTACCGCGAACCCAAGCCGATGGTGTATTCCGGGCTGTACCCGGTGGACGGCTCGGACTACCCGAACCTGCGTGACGCCCTGGACAAGCTACAGCTCAACGACGCCGCCTTGACCTACGAGCCGGAAACCTCGGTGGCGCTGGGGTTCGGGTTCCGCTGCGGCTTTTTGGGTCTGCTGCACATGGAGATCACCCGCGAACGCCTGGAGCGCGAATTCGACCTGGACCTGATCTCCACCTCGCCCAACGTCGTTTACCGGGTGATCCGCGAGGACACCGCCGAAATCGTCGTCACCAACCCGTCGGACTGGCCCGAAGGCAAGATCCGCGCGGTCTTCGAACCGGTCGTCAAGACCACCATCATCGCTCCCAGCGAGTTCGTCGGCACCATCATGGAACTGTGCCAGTCGCGGCGCGGGGAACTCGGTGGCATGGACTACCTTTCGCCGGAACGTGTCGAGCTGCGTTACACGATGCCGTTGGGCGAGATCATCTTCGACTTCTTCGACTCGCTGAAGTCGCGCACCCGCGGCTACGCCAGCCTCGATTACGAGGAGGCCGGCGAGCAGGAAGCCGACCTGGTCAAGGTCGACATCCTGTTGCAGGGCGAGGCGGTGGACGCGTTCAGTGCGATTGTGCACAAGGATTCGGCGTCGGCCTACGGCAACAAGATGACCACCAAGCTCAAGGAGCTGATCCCGCGCCAGCAGTTCGAGGTGCCGGTGCAGGCCGCGATCGGCTCGAAAATCATTGCCCGCGAGAACATTCGGGCCATCCGCAAGGACGTGCTGTCCAAGTGCTACGGCGGTGACATCACCCGTAAGCGCAAGCTGCTGGAAAAGCAGAAGGAAGGCAAGAAGCGGATGAAGACCATCGGCCGCGTCGACGTGCCGCAGGAGGCGTTCGTCGCGGCACTGTCCACCGATAGCGGCGGAAGCGCCGGGTCGGGCGGGGAAAGAGCCAAGAAGTAGTGGCCGCCCGGGCTGGCAGAACCGCGGTATGCGCGGCGGCGCTGATGCTGGCCAGCGGCTGCACCACGGTGGTCTCCGGGACCGTGAGGCCGGCACCGGGATTGGCTCCCACCCCGGTCACCGGCATGGCGGTCCGGCAGGTGCTGCTCGACGACGCCGAGCTCTCGAAGCTGGTCGGCCAGCCCTTTCACAGCGACCCCTCGCTGCCGCCGCGGTTCGGCGGCGTCGACGAGCTGCCCGACGCCTGGGACGACGCCGAGCCGAAAGACTGCGTCGGCGCCGCGGTGGGCGGCCAGAAATCGGTCTACGACTCCGCTGGCGTCCAGGATGTCGCCCACGAGTTCTGGGACAGAAACTCCACCTCCGACGACTCCCAGCTGACCGGAGTGGGTGAGGCCGTGGTCGCACTGCCCACCGCCGCCGATGCCGATGCGCTGTTCGAGAAGTTCGCGCAGCAGTGGGGCAACTGCGACGGGGTAACGGTGGTGCGCCCCGGTGGTGACAGCAGCGAGGCCAGCGGTGAAATCATCGACGTCTCCACCGGCGACGGGATGCTCACCGCGACCGTGCGGACCAGCGTGGGCGGCGAGGTGGGCCTGCGGGTGACGCGGGCCGTGGCGGTGCGGGTGAACTGCCTCGTCGACGTCGATGTGTTCTGGTTCGTCGACGACGATGACCACGCCGACGCGCCGCCGCCCGGGGACACCACCGCCGCCGACCTGGCACGGGCGATGCTGGACAAGGTCCGCGGCCTCAGCGGCTGACCCGCCCGCCGCGGTGAGCCCTAATTGGGTGCGTTCGCGGGTTGGAACCCGCCGGTGGAGTCGGCCTCTTCCTCGGCGCGGATCACGTGCACGACGGCGTTGATCAGCGCCAGGTGGGTGAACGCCTGCGGGAAGTTGCCCAGGTGGCGTCCCGTGCGCGGCTCGATCTCCTCGGCGTAGAGGTGCAGCGGGCTGGCGAACGACAGCAGCCGCTCGCACAGATGCTTGGCCTGACTGACCTCGCCGATCTCCACTAGCGCCGAGACCAGCCAGAACGAGCAGATGGTGAAGGTGCCCTCGGTGCCGGACAGCCCGTCGTCGGTCTCCTCGGTCCGGTAGCGCAGCACCAAACCGTCTTCGGTGAGTTCTTCGGCGATCGCCATCACGGTCGCGCGCACCCGCGGATCGTCGGCCGGCAGGAACCGGGTGAGCACCACCAGCAGCAATGAGGCGTCCAACGCATCGCTGCCGTAACTCTGGGTCAGCACGCCGCGCGAATCCACCCCGTTGGCCAGCACATCGGCCTTGATCTCCTCGGCGATCACCCGCCACTGCCGGGCGTAGGACACCTCGCCCTGCAGTTCGGCCAGCTTCGAGCCCCGGTCCAGCGCCACCCAGCACATCACCTTCGAGGAGGTGAAGTGCTGCGGTTCGCCACGCACCTCCCAGATGCCGCGGTCGGGCTCGCGCCAGTGCTCGATCGCCTCCTCGACCTGACGCTTGAGCACCGGCCACAGGGTTTCGGGGATCTGCTCGCGGGATTTGGCGTGCAGGTAGACCGAATCCAGCATGGTGCCCCAGATGTCGTGCTGACGCTGGTTGTAGGCGCCGTTACCGATCCGCACCGGGCGAGCGTTGTCGTAGCCGGAGAGGTGCTCGAGTTCTTCTTCGGCGAGTTCGTGTTCGCCGCCGACGCCGTACATCACCTGCAGGGGACGCTGCTGGCCGTTGTTGGCGCCGGACACGTCGGCGATGAACGAGAAGAAGTCGTCGGCCTCGCGGTCCAGCCCCAGCGTGTAAAGGCCCCACAGTGCGAACGTCGAATCCCGCACCCAGGCGTAGCGGTAATCCCAATTGCGTTCGCCCTGAGGCGTTTCCGGCAGCGACGTGGTGGCCGCGGCCAGCAGGGCGCCGGTCGGCGAATAGGTCAGCCCCTTGAGGGTCAGCGCACTGCGCTGCAGATAGACCCGCCAGGGATGGTCGGGGAAGTTACCGATGTTGATCCACTGCCGCCAGCACTCGGTGGTGTTCCACATCTTGTCGGCGGCTTCGGCGTAGGTCTGCGGCGCAGGGTGTTTGGACCAGCTCAACGCCACGAAGACGTCGTCGCCCTCGGTCAGCCGGGTGCGGGCCCGCGCCTCGCGGCCTTCCAGACCCAGCCGCAGGTTGGTCGTCAACCGCAGCGTCGGGTGGGCGTCGGGGTTCTGGCGGGCTCGGGCGATCGCCTCACCGTAGGCGTTGGCCGAGTACTCCCAGGTGGCGCTGGTGCGGTGATAGTCGAACGCCGGCTCGCAGCTCATGGTCAACTCGACCGTGCCGCTGACGCAGCGCACCGTGCGCAGCAGGATGTGCTCGGCGTCCCAGTCCATCGGGGTACGCCGATGAGTCTGCGACCGGGTTTCGATGTCGTGCCACTTGCCCATCACCAGCGCGTCCCGCACGATCAGCCAGCCGGTGTGGGTCTGCCAGGTGGTCTCCATGATGGGGCTGCCGGGCAGGTAGCGCCGCGCCGCGGGCACCGCGACCCCGTACGGCCCGAGCCGAAAGTGCCCGGCGCCGCGGTCCAGGATCGAGCCGAAGACGCTGGGGGAGTCCGGCCGCGGCACACACATCCACTCCACCGAGCCCGCCGCCGAGATCAGGCAGTTGGTTTCACAGTCCGACAAGAACGCGTAGTCGGCGATCGGCGGAAACGAGTTGCGCACCTGGCCCGGCGCCGCCGAATAGGGCACCGGCGCGGTCGCCGACAGTGGCGGGGTCGACTTGGCGGCGAAGCGGCCGTCCGGGGCTTTTCCGGTGACGTCGGGAGCGGTCTTGTCGGGTGCATCGCCCGGAGGGGTGTGCAGGACCATGCCGACATCATCTCTGGCGGCCCGCCGCACGTCTAGCTGACCCACGCTGCGCCCGGCTTCGCCGCGCTTGCGATCGGCGCTGTGCTGTTGGCGCCGACCCGCTGCGCCCGGCTTCGCCGCGCTTGCGATCGGCGCTAAGGTGATCGGGATGGTTGGGTTCCTGAGCTGGTGGGATGGCGTTGAGCTCTGGCTGTCCGGGCTCGGTTTCGTAGTCCAGACCGCCGTGGTGATGCCGGTGGTGCTGGCGCTGGCCTATGGCCTGGCGGTGGTGCTGGACGCGGCGCTGGGGCAGGGAATCCGGGTGCTGGAACGCGTCCGGCACGACGAGGGCGGGACGCACTGATGCCGCGCTCGCAGGTGACGTTGATTCTGGTCGGTCTGATCGTGCTGGTGATCGTCAGCTGGCTCCTGACCCGCTGAACCTCCTCCGTCGATCCTCGCTGAACCGCGGGGTTCTGTTACGCTTCCCGGCATGCTCGCAGCGTCCGGCAAAGGAGAGAGCCGCGTCTTGGCCCTCTCGATGAATATTGCCGTGGGTAATTGCGCTGTGGCCGACGTGCACTGTTGTCGCTGAACACCCGATCCGTCGACGCTTTGGTGTCCTGATGCCCGGTATCTCAGCGATTGGGCAACCATCTTCGCGAAGCGACGGGACCCAATTCCTCAGTCTGCACTGAAAGGTCATCAATGCTCCACTCCGTCAAAGTCGCCGCCCTGGTGCTGGCCACTGCCTTGATCGCCGGCTGCGGAGGCGGGCCCAGCGACGTGGTCGGTGGTGCCGAACGGTCCGATGCGCACACCACCTTGACGCTGGTGGCCTACGCGGTGCCCGAACCCGGCTGGAGCAAGGTCATCCCGGCCTTCTACGACACCGAGGAAGGCGCCGACGTGCAGGTCGTCACCTCCTACGGCGCCTCGGGGGATCAGTCTCGCGGGGTCGCCAACGGCAAACCCGCCGACATCGTGAACTTCTCGGTGGAACCCGACATCACCCGGCTGGTCAAGGCCGGCAAGGTGGCCGAGGACTGGAACGCCGACGTCACCAGGGGCATCCCGTTCGGATCGGTGGTGACCCTGGTGGTGCGGCAGGGCAATCCCAAGAACATCACGGACTGGGACGACCTGCTGGCGCCGGGTGTCGAGGTGATCACCCCCAGCCCGCTGAGCTCGGGATCGGCCAAGTGGAACCTGCTGGCTCCCTACGCCGTCAAGAGTGAGGGCGGCAAGGACCCGCAGGCCGGTCTGGACTTCGTCGACAAACTGGTCAGCGACCACGTCAAGCTGCGGCCGGGCTCGGGGCGGGAGGCCACCGACGTGTTCCTTCAGGGCAGCGGCGACGTGCTGATCAGCTACGAGAACGAGGCGATCGCCGTTGAGCGCAAGGGCAAGGCGGTGGAGCACGTGAACCCGTCACAGACCTTCAAGATCGAGAACCCGCTGGCGGTGGTGACCTCCAGCAGACACCTCGACACCGTCACCGCGTTCAAGAACTTCCAGTACACGACGGTTGCGCAACGCCTGTGGGCGCAGGCCGGCTTCCGGCCGGCCGACCCCGGTATCGCGGCCGAGTTCCGGGAGCAGTTCCCGGCGCCGGACAAGCTCTGGACGATCGCCGACCTCGGCGGGTGGGACATTGTGGACACCGGCCTGTTCGACAAGGACAGCGGCACCATCATCAAGATCTACACCCGGGTCACCGGATGACGGCGATCGTGGTGACCGAGGCGACCCGGCCGGGCGAGGACGGGCCACCCGGGCATACCGGATTCCGGCGTGAAGGCGTCTCGCTGCGGGTGGGCGCCGCGGTGATATGGCTGTCGCTGATCGTGCTGGCCCCGCTGGCCGCGATCGCCTGGCAGGCCGCCGGCGGAGGGTGGCAGGCGTTCCGGCTGGCGATCACCTCGCACTCGGCGCTGGAGTCCTTCCGGGTGACGCTGACGATCGCGGCCGGAGTCACCGTGGTCAACCTGGTGTCCGGACTGCTGATCGCCTGGGTGTTGGTGCGTGACGACTTCGTCGGCAAGCGGTTCATCGACGTGATCATCGACCTGCCGTTCGCGTTGCCCACCATCGTCGCCAGCCTGGTGATGCTGGCGCTGTACGGCCCGGCGAGTCCGGTACAGCTGCATCTGCAGCACACCGCCTGGGGCGTCGGCCTGGCCCTGGCGTTCGTCACGCTGCCGTTCGTGGTGCGCGCTGTGCAACCGGTGCTGCTGGAGATCGACCGGGAGGTCGAGGAGGCCGCCGCGTCACTGGGCGCCTCCGGCGCGACGATCTTTCGCACCGTGGTGCTGCCGTCGCTCACGCCGGCGCTGCTGACCGGGGCGGGCCTGGCGTTCTCCCGGGCGATCGGCGAGTTCGGCTCGGTGGTGCTGATCGGCGGGGCGGTGCCGGGCAAGACCGAGGTGTCCTCCCAGTGGATCCGCACCCTGATCGAGAACGACGACCGCACCGGTGCCGCAGCGATCTCTCTGGTGCTGCTCGGGATTTCCTTCCTGGTGCTGCTCGTGCTGCGGGTGCTGGGTGCGCGGGTGACCAAGCGGCAGGAGCGGTCGGCATGACGCCATCACGCAAGGTCCGCTACCTCCTCCGGTTCGTGGCGCTGGTCTATGTCGGCCTGCTACTGATCGTTCCGGTGTCGTTGATCCTGTGGCGCAGCTTCGCCCCGGGTTTCGGGCAGTTCTTCGCCTACATCTCCACCCCGGCGGCCATCTCGGCTTTGCAGCTGTCGCTGCTGGTGGTGGCGATCGTGGTGCCGCTCAACGTCATCTTCGGTATTCCGACCGCATTGGTGCTGGCGCGAAACAGGTTCCGCGGCAAGGGAGCACTGCAGGCCATCATCGACCTGCCGTTCGCGGTCTCGCCGGTGATCGTCGGTGTCGCGCTGATCGTGCTGTGGGGGTCGGCCGGGCTGCTGGGCTTCGTGGAGAACGACTGGGGCTTCAAGATCATCTTCGGCCTGCCGGGCATCGTGCTGGCCAGCATCTTCGTCACCCTGCCGTTCGTGATCCGGGAAGTCGAACCGGTGCTGCACGAATTGGGCACCGACATGGAGGAAGCCGCGGCGACGCTGGGATCGAGCTGGTGGCAGACGTTCTGGCGGATCACGCTGCCCTCGATCCGCTGGGGGTTGACGTACGGGATCGTGTTGACCGTGGCGCGAACCCTCGGCGAATACGGCGCGGTGTTGATCGTGTCGTCGAACCTGCCCGGAAAGTCCCAGACGCTGACGCTGCTGGTGTCCGACCGTTACAACCGCGGCGCCGAATACGGCGCCTACGCCTTGTCCACGCTGCTGATGACGGTGTCGGTGCTGGTGTTGATCGTTCAGGTGGTGCTCGACATGCGGCGGGCCGGAAAGGGGAGCAGATGACCAACGCGATCACCGTACGCGGGGCCAACAAACGCTACGGAGACTTCGTCGCACTCGACAACGTCGACTTCTCGGTGCCGTCCGGTTCCCTCACCGCGCTGCTCGGCCCCAGCGGCTCGGGCAAGTCGACGCTGTTGCGGGCGATCGCCGGCCTGGACCACCCCGACAGCGGCACGGTCACCATCAACGGCGCCGACGTCACCGGGGTCCCGCCGCAGCGGCGAGGCATCGGATTCGTGTTCCAGCACTACGCGGCGTTCAAGCACATGACGGTGCGCGACAATGTGGCGTTCGGGCTCAAGATCCGCAAACGGCCCAAGTCCGAGGTCAAGGAGAAGGTAGACAACCTGCTGGAAGTGGTGGGGCTCAGTGGTTTTCAGACCCGCTACCCGAACCAGCTCTCCGGCGGGCAGCGGCAGCGGATGGCGTTGGCGCGGGCGCTGGCGGTGGATCCGCAGGTGCTGCTGCTCGACGAGCCGTTCGGTGCCCTGGACGCGAAGGTCCGCGAGGATCTGCGGGCCTGGCTGCGACGCCTGCACGACGAGGTGAACGTCACCACGGTGCTGGTCACCCACGATCAGGCCGAGGCGCTCGACGTCGCCGACCGGATCGCCGTGCTCAACCAGGGCCGCATCGAGCAGCTCGGCAGCCCGACCGAGGTCTACGACGCCCCGGCGAACGCATTCGTGATGTCGTTTTTGGGCGCGGTCTCGTCGCTCAACGGCGCCCTGGTGCGCCCGCACGACATCCGGGTCGGCCGCACCCCCGAGATGGCGGTGGCCGCAGCGCGAGACGCCGGCGGCGCCGAGGCATCCGCCGTGGTGCGTGCGGTGGTCGACCGGGTGGTGGCCCTGGGCTTCGAGGTGCGGGTGGAGTTGACCAACGGCGCCACCAAGGTGCCGTTCACCGCGCAGATCACCCGCGGCGACGCCGAGGCGCTCGCCCTGGCCGAAGGCGACACGGTCTACGTGCGGGCGACCCGGGTGCCCCCGCTGCAGGACGCGCCCGCCCCCGGCGCACCGGTATCGGTGTAAGCCGGCCCCGACGCGGAGCCGCGAACCCGGGGATCAGGCGGCGGCGTGGCCCGCGGCCAGGGCCGCCTCCACCCGGTCCAGCACGGTCGCGGCCACCAGGCGGTGGGCACCGAGTGGCTCGGCCATCGCAATCCCGGCTCGCGCGGCGTAGGCGGCGATCCCGTCGGTGATCCTGCCGTGGGCCAGAAACCACGGCGCGATCATCAACCTGGTGGCCCCACGGGCCTTGAGACGCTCGACGGCTTCGGGCACCGAGGGCCCCTGGGTGGCGAAGGCGACTTCTACTCCCGCCCAACGGGTTCCGCGGGACAGCGGCGCGGCGACGCGGGCGGTCTGGGCATTGGCGGCAGCGTGCGAGGAACCCACCGCGACCACCACCACGCCCAGTTCGGGGTCGAAGCGGGAGGCGCCGGCGGCGGTGAGCCGCTCACCGAGCACCTGCACCAGCCGGTCGTCTTGGCCCAGCGTGGGAGCCACCTGCACGGCAGCCCCGGATCGCGCGATCACGCCCGGGATGTCGATGCGGGCGTGGTAGGCGCTGGCCAACAGGAACGGGACCACGACGGTCCGGTCGGTGCCGGCCGCCACGGTGTCCAGCACGTCGTCCAAGCCGGGCGTGCTGTGCTCGCAGAACGCCACCCGCACCGTGAATTCCGGTGCCACCCGGCGCAAGTGCCCGGCGATCGCACGAGTGTTGGCAGCCGAGCGCGGATCCCGGCTGCCGTGCGCGGTCAACACCAGCGTTGTAGCGGGAGCCGTCACGAAGCGTGCAACCCGCATTCGGTCTTGGCCAGACCCGCCCAGCGTCCGCTGCGCGGATCGGCGCCGACCGCGGGTTTGGTGGTGCACGGTGCGCAGCCGATCGACGGGTACCCCTCGTCGATCAGCGGGTTGACCAGCACATTGTTCGCGGCGATGTAGGCGTCCATGTCGTCGTCGGTCCAGGCGGCGAGCGGGTTGACCTTCACCAGACCGAACTGCTCATCGAAGCTGATCAGCGGGGCGTTGGCGCGGGTCGGCGCCTCCACCCGGCGCAGCCCGGTCACCCACGCCGAGTAGCCGCGCAGCGTGCGGGCCAGCGGCTCGACCTTGCGCATCTGGCAGCACAACGCCGGATTGGACGCGAACAGGTCTTTGCCGTGCGCGGCGTCCTGCTCTGCCACGGTCAGCTCGGGGGTGACGTTGACCAACTGGATGTCATACATCGCCTCCACCGCATCACGGGTGCCGATGGTCTCGGCGAAGTGGTAGCCGGTGTCGAGGAACAGCACCGGAACCCCCGCGCGGGCCTTGGCCGCCAGGTCCACCAGCACCGCGTCGGCCATGTTGGAGGCCACCACATAGTTACAGGTGGCGCCGCCGCGGGGGCCGTGGACTCCGCCGAAGTTCGCGTCGGTCCACTCCAGCAGTTCGGTGGCGGTGGCGCCGTCGAGCTCCGCCGCGCCGCGGGCAGCCAGCTCGCGCAGCTCCGCTTCTTCGTGGGGCCTCATCGCAGGTCGTCCTCCTCGGCCCGCACCGCCCACTGCGCGAATCGCTCACCGGCGTTGCGGCCCTTGATGAAGTTACGCACCACCCGCTCGATGTAGTCGCCGAGGTCGTCGCTGAACACCTTGTGCTGGCGCAATTTACGACCGAATCCACTGTCAGCGCCCAGGCTGCCGCCCAGGTGAACCTGAAAGCCCGGAACCGAATTGCCGTTGCCGTCGTCGATCATCTGGCCCTTGAATCCGATGTCGGCCACCTGGATTCGGGCACACGAGTTCGGGCACCCGTTGATGTTGACCGTGACCGGCACGTCCAGCAGTGCGTTGAGATCATCGAGGCGCTTCTCGAGCTCGGGGACCAGACTTTGCGCGCGCACCCGCGTCTCGACGAACGACAGCTTGCAGAACTCCAGGCCGGTGCACGCCATCAGGTTGCGGCGCCACGGCGACGGGTTGGCCGGCAGGCCCAGCGCATCCAGCTCGGCGAGCAACCCGTCGAGCTTCTCGTCGGGAACGTCGAGAATGATCAGCTTCTGGTACGGGGTGAACCGGGCCCGGTCCGACCCGATCTGCTCCATCAGCTCGGCGATCTTGAGCAGGGTCGCGCCGCTCACCCGGCCGGAGATCGGGGCCACCCCGACCGCGTTAAGGCCGTTGCGGGTCTTCTGCACCCCGACGTGATCGATGGTCGCGGTGGGCTGGGCGGGGGCCGGTCCGTCGATCAGTTTGCGGCCCAGGAATTCGGTCTCGAGAACTTCCCGGAACTTCTCGGCGCCCCAGTCCTTGAGCAGGAACTTCAGCCGGGCCTTGGAGCGCAGCCGGCGGTAGCCGTAGTCGCGGAACAAGCGGGTGACCGCCTCCCAGACCTCGGGCACCTCTTCCAGCGGGACCCAGGCGCCGAGGCGCTGCGCCAGCATCGGGTTGGTCGACAGGCCACCGCCCACCCACAGGTCCAGGCCGGGGCCGTGCTCGGGGTGGTTGACGCCGATGAACGAGATGTCGTTGATCTCGTGGGCGACGTCGGGCAGGCCCGACACCGCGGTCTTGTACTTGCGCGGCAGGTTGGCGTAGTCGGGGTTGCCGATGTAGCGCCGCACGATCTCGTCCAGGGCGGGGGAGGCGTCGAGCACCTCATCGAGCGACTCCCCGGCCAGCGGCGAGCCCAGCATGCCGCGGGGGCAGTCGCCGCAGGCCTCCATGGTCTGCAGCCCGACCGCGCTCAGCCGGTCCCAGATCTCGGGAACCTTCTCGATCTCGATCCAGTGGTACTGCAGGTTGTTGCGGTCGGTGATGTCGGCGGTGCCGCGGGCGTACTCCTCCGAGATCTCGCCCAGGGTCCGCATCGCGGTAGCCGACAGCGCCTTGCCGTCGCAGCGCACCCGCATCATGAAGTAGCGGGCCTCCAGCAGGTCGGCGTTCTCATCGCCGGTGAAGGTGCCGTCGTAGCCCTGTTCGCGCTGGGTGTAGAGCCCCATCCAGCGGAACCGGCCGCGCAGGTCGTCCTTGGCGATCGAGTCGAAGCCCTGCTTGGAGTAGACGTCGAGGATCCGGGCCCGGACGTTGAGGGCCGGGTCGTCCTGCTTGAACTGCTCGTTGTGGTTGACCGGTTCGGTCTCGCCGAGCGCCCACTGGGCTTCGCTGCGCTTGCGCGCTGCGCCCGTGGTGCTGGACGCAGTCGATGTGGCGGTCATCGATTCTCCTTCAACAGAGGAGCTGGCGGGATGGAGCGCGGGTAACCGGCGACTGTCTCCGGCGGCGCAGATCCGGCGGCCAGCTGGAAAGTACAGGTGGGCGGTTCTACGACATCAAGGCAGACAGCGACAGCTACAGACCCGCTTCAGATCGATGTGCCGCCGAGCCACCAGGGCAATCCCGGAGGCGGTGCAGTAGGCGGCAGTCACCCGGCCGATTATGCCATGGATGCCGAAAATCTTCCTTACCGGCGCAAAGTTGTGATCAGCATGCGCAAAACTCATTTGGGGCCCGACGGCGAGGCGGTCGGGACGGGAGGGCCGGACCAGGACAGGCCGGGACCGTGCGGACCGATACGTCGAAGTCGCACAGCAGCGGAGCGGAAGGCGGGTGGGGACAGGTGAGCGTCGTCGACTTCGGGTGGGAACCGGTGTGGGAACCGCCACCGGTACCCGAACCGCCCCCGCGGCCAAATGGACGCGCCCTGATGCGGCGCTGGCTGGCGATCGCGACTCTGATGGCCGCCGTGGGCGGCGGCGGATGGTTGGCCGTTCAGCACTACCAAACCCATCTCGCCGGCGAACAGGCGTTGCAGGCCGCTGAGGCATATGCGTTGCGGCTGACCGATATCGACGCTGATGACGTCGACCGCAACTTCGCCGACATCGCTGACGGGTCGACCGGTGAGTTCAACCGAATGCACACCCGGTCGGGGGCGAAGCTGCGCCAGGTGCTGATCGACAACAAGGCGACCGCGCGCGGCCACGTCACCGAAGCGGTGGTCAAATCCGCCGACCGGAGCCACGCCGTGGTCGTGCTGCTGGTCAACCAGGCGGTGCGCAACACCGACAACCCCGAGCCGGTGATGGACCGCAGCCGGATCCGGATGACTATGGACAAGGTCGACGGCCGCTGGCTGGCCAGCAAGGTGGAGTTGGTATGAGGAAATTCACAGTGCTGGCCGCCGGTGCGCTGCTGGTCGGGGCCGCCGAACTGACCGGCGCGGCCCATGCCGATCCGATCAACTGGGAAGCCATCGCCAAATGCGAATCCGGTGGAAACTGGACGGCCGACAGCGGCAGCGGCGACTACGGCGGTCTGCAGATCAGCGCTGCCGCCTGGGACGCCAACGGCGGGATCGGATTGCCCTCGCAGGCCAGCCCGCAGCAGCAGATCGCCGTCGCCAAGCGGATCATGGCGAGTCAGGGGCCCGGCGCCTGGCCGGCGTGCGCGTCGCGCGGCGGTTCTGCCACATCGGGTGCCGGGGCGGCCCCGGTCGGTTCGCTGACCCACTATCTGTCGGCGTTGCTCGAGGACGCCGACGGCGTGGAGGCACAGGCCTACTGAGGCGCCGGCGGGCGGCATCGCCTGCGACACCGTGGGATGATCGGCCGTTATGACCACCGCGACCGCGGTAACGCTGCCCGACGTGGCACCGGACCGGCTCGAATCCCCGGGGCCGTTCGGGGTGTATGTGCACGTGCCGTTCTGTTTCGCCCGGTGCGGCTACTGCGACTTCAACACCTACACCCCGGCGGAGCTCGGAGGCGCCAACCCGGACGCCTGGGTGGCGGCGCTGGCCCGGGAACTGGAATTGGCCTCCGCTCGCCTGGGCGGCCCGCGCGCCGACACCGTGTTCGTCGGCGGCGGCACGCCGTCGCTGCTCGGTGGCGCGCGGTTGGCGCTGGTACTCGATCACGTGCGGCAACACTTCGGCCTGGCCGAGGACGCCGAGGTCACCACCGAGGCCAATCCGGAGTCGACGTCGCCGGAGTTCTTCGACACGATCCGTGCCGCCGGCTTCACCCGGGTGTCCTTGGGGATGCAGTCGGTGTCGCCGCGGGTGCTGGCCACCCTGGATCGCATCCATTCACCGGGCCGTCCGGTGGCCGCCGCCCGGGAGGCGCGCGCGGCCGGATTCGACCACCTCAACATCGACCTGATCTACGGCACCCCCGGCGAGACCGATGATGACCTGCTGCGCTCGGTGGACGCCGCGCTGGAGGCCGAGGTCGATCACGTGTCGGCCTACAGCCTGATCGTCGAGAGCGGCACCGCCCTGGCCCGTCGGGTGCGGCGCGGGGAACTGCCCGCCCCCGACGACGACGTGCTGGCGCATCGCTACGAACTGGTCGACACCACCCTGCGCGCCGCCGGGATGGACTGGTATGAGGTGTCCAACTGGAGCCGGCCGGGCGCGGCCTGCCGGCACAACCTGGGTTACTGGGGCGGTGGCCGGTGGTGGGGCGCCGGCCCGGGTGCGCACAGCTACGACGGCGCGCTGCGCTATTGGAATGTCAAGCACCCCAACGCTTATGCGCAGATCTTGGCGGATATGACGCTGCCGGTGGCCGGTTTCGAGGAGCTCTCCGAGTCCGACCGGCACACCGAAGACGTGATGCTTCGGCTGCGGATGCGCGAGGGGTTGGCGCCGGCGGCGCTGGATCCGGGCGAGCAGGAGCGTGCCGCCACCGCGGTCGGCGACGGCCTGCTGCGCATCGACGGCGAACACCTGGTGCTGACCGACCGGGGCCGGCTGCTGGCCGATGCGGTGGTGCGCTCCCTGCTCGGGTAGCCCTACCGGATTGCCGGCGGCAGGTCAGCCGCTGAACCAGCCCCGGCCGCCGTCCCAGCTGCCGCAGATGCCGTTGAAGCAGCCGTGGCCGAAGCCGCCCTGGCCGGGGATGAAGCCGCCGCAGCCCTGCCAGCCGGCGTCGTGGCCGCACCCGCTGCCGCCGCCGTTGCCGTCGGGGCCACCGGAACCGTGCGGTTGGGCCACCACCGAGGGGCTGGTCGTGCCCTCCGGCGCGGCGGCGAGCATCAGGCCGGTCGGGGCGACTGCGATCGCCGCCGCGGCGCCGGCTACGAACATCGATCCAACGAGCTTACGAATGCTTAGCATGTCTCTATATTCCATACCGGTGCCGGTGCTGCCAACCGTTGTGTGGTGACTGATACCGAATTGTGAACGCCCGTAACCAGATCACCACCAACGCCCCGAAGTGGCCGGCGTCACGGGCGTCCCGAGCCGCGCCGGAAGCACCGGCCGGATCCCGGCCCGGCGATTTCCCGGGGCGGAGCGCGCGCGGTTACGTAGGTTAGGCTACATTTACTAGCTGTGTCCGATCTCGGTGTCGAAGCAGTCCCCGAAACTTCGCTGTCGGTGCCGCTGCCGCCGGGCGTCGGACCGGCCGATCTGGCGGCGGGGCTCGCCGCGGCCCTGTCCGAACCGGACGGCGAGGAGTACCTGCTCTATGAGCGGTGCGGAAGCTGGACACTGGCCACCGGCGTGCGCGCGGCCGTCGAACTGGACAGCGATGAGCTGCGCACCGTCCGCGACGGAGTGGTGCGCCGCCAGCACTGGCGCGGCCACCCGGCCGCGGTGCTCGGTGAGGCCGTCGACCGCTTGCTGTTGGAGACCGACCAGGTGTTCGGCTGGGTCGCCTTCGAGTTCGGTACCTACCGCTTCGGGCTGCAGGACCGGCTGCCCCCCGGGACCGCGCTGGCGCGGGTCTTCTGGCCGCGGACCCGCATCGTGGTCACCGCCGAGAAGGTCGAGCTGTTCGACGCCGGCGAGCGCGAGGCCGCGGTGCTCGACCGGCTGCTGGCCGACGGTGTCCCCAGCCTCGCCGATCCGTCCGGGATCGCGGTGGACGCCGACGCCGCCGGCTATCGCGACCGGGTGGCCACCGCCGTCGGCGAGATCTGCGCGGGCCGCTACCGCAAGGTGATCCTGTCGCGCTGCGTCGACGTGCCGTTCGCGCTGGACTTCCCGTCGACCTATCGGCTGGGGCGGCGGCACAACACCCCCGCCCGGTCGTTCCTGTTGCGGCTCGGCGGGATTCGGGCACTCGGTTACAGCCCGGAACTGGTAGCCGAGGTGCGCGACGATGGCCTGGTGCTCACCGAGCCGCTGGCCGGGACGCGGGCGCGCACCGGCGACCCCGGGGTGGACGGGCCGGTCCGTGCCGAGCTGCAATCCGACGCCAAGGAGATCGTCGAGCACGCGATCTCGGTGCGCACGTCGATGGATGAGATCGCCGAGATCGCCGAACCCGGCAGTGCGGCGGTGACCGACTTCATGACGGTGCGGGAGCGGGGGAGCGTTCAGCACCTGGGCTCGACGGTGTCCGGGCGGCTGGACCGCTCGCGGGATCGGATGGATGCCCTGGAGGCACTGTTCCCGGCGGTCACCGCGTCCGGCATTCCCAAGCGCGCCGGGATCGACGCCATCCTTCGGCTCGACGAGTGCCCGCGGGGCCTGTATTCGGGCGCGGTGGTGATGTTCACCGCCGCCGGGGGCCTGGACGCCGCGTTGACGCTGCGCGCCGCCTACGAACAAGACGGGCGGACCTGGCTGCGGGCCGGGGCGGGCGTCATCGACGTGTCCCGTCCCGAGCGGGAGTTCGAGGAGACCTGCGAGAAGCTCGCGACGCTGGCGCCGCACCTGATCGCCCGCCACTGAGTTCCGCCGGTGCGATACCCCGCCGGGTATCATGGTGTTTTCGCCGAGAGGAGCTCACGTGGTTGGCGACGACGAAAGTATGAAGGCGGTGTTGAACCGGTTGCGCCGCGCCCACGGTCAGCTCGCCGGCGTGATTGCGATGATCGAGAGCGGCCGCGACTGCAAGGACGTGGTGACTCAACTGGCCGCGGTCTCGCGTGCGTTGGACCGGGCGGGTTTCAAGATCGTCGCCAGCGGGCTGCGACAGTGCCTCACCGGGGAGTCCGCCACCGGCGATGCTCCGCTGACCGAGGACGAACTGGAGAAGCTGTTCCTCGCGCTGGCCTGAGACGGCGAAGCTGGGACCGCCGCGTCAGTGCAGCAGGGACTCGGCGAGCAGGCCGGTGACCATCGACTCGATGGTGGACTCGATCGAGGACGCCAGGGTGGCGGTGACGGATGCGACGGCCTGGGTGCGGAACCGCACCAGCATGCCGATCAGCTCGGCGATCTCGGTATCTGCCGGCAACGGCGCCCCGGGCTGGATCTTGGTCAGCACGTGTTCGGCACCGGCCCGCACCAACATCTGGCTGATCGCGTCGATGTGCGGCAGTGTCTGCTCGTAGAGGTCGATGAGCTTGTCGACGGCGATGCCGTAGCCGCGGATCTCGTTGAACGCCTCGATCAGTTTGGGCCGGGTGATGGTGGCCCGGGAGCCCTCGGCCCCGTCCAGGCGGATCACCCCGAGCGCCACCAGCCGGCGCAACGCCTGCGGGTCGCCGATCCGCCGCTCGGCCTCGACACGCGAGACGGTCTCGGAGCGTTCGGTGGTCCAACTGCCGGCGATCGCACTCTCCAGGCCCAGGATGTCGCCCAAGTCCTTGCCCTGCTCCCAGGCGCCGATCATCTCTTTGACGTGCGCGATGGTGTAACCACGATCGAGCATCGAGGTGATCAGCCGCAGCCGGGTCAGGTGCGTGTCGTTGTACAACGCGATGCGCCCGACCCGTCGCGGCGGCGGCAGCAGGTCCCGGTCCCGATACACCCGCACGTTGCGGGTGGTGGTGCCGCCCAATCGGGCCAGATCGTCGATTCGGTACTCCCGCGATGCGGTATTGCCGCCGGGGTGGCGCACCACGACCTCGAAGAGCTGGGTCACCGCGGCCTCGATCACCTCGCGGGACTCGCGGCGCACCCGGCGAGGCACCCGGCGCAGGTTCGCCAGCACACCGGCGATGGAGTCGGGCCTGGCGGGACGATCCGGCGCGGTCATGCCACCGCGTGGTAGTCGGCGAGGCGGAAACTGCGCATCTGCCGAAGATACTGGGTTGCGAACCCCGGGTACATCGACGCGTTGAAACCGTCCTCGGTCAGATACCAGCTGCGACAACCCGACATCCAGGTCGTCTTGCGCAGTCGCCGCTGGATCTGCTCGTTGTGGCGACGTTGCACGTCGTCACGTACGTCCAGGTAGCGCAGGTCGCCGCGGCGGATCGCCCCCACGGCGCGCACCACGTAGTCGATCTGTCCTTCGACGTAGACCAGCAGTGAGTTGTGGCCCGGCCCGGAGTTGGGGCCGGTCATGAAGAACAGGTTCGGATAGCCGTGCGCCTGAATGCTTTTGAAGGCCTGACCGCCGCCGCTCCAGTCCGCGGCCAGTGACCTGCCGCCCAGCCCGGTGACCGGAAACGGCGGGCCGGTCAGGTGCACGTCGTAGCCGGTCGCGAACACGATGGCGTCCAGCCGATGTTCCACACCGTCGCTGGTGCGGATGCCGGAGGGGCTGATCGTGGCGATCGGCCAGGAGATCAGCTTGCAGTTGTCGCGTTGCAGCGCGGGGTAGTAGTCGCTGGAGACCAGCATCCGCTTGCACCCGGGAGTGAAATCCGGGGTGAGCTGACGGCGCAGCCACGGATCCTTGACCGCGGTACGCAGATGGGCTTTGCCCAGTTGGGCCACCAGGCCACTGAGCGGGGTGTTCCACACCAGGGCGGTCGCGCTGGCCTCATGCCCCCAGAACAGCGCCTGGCGGGCGAGTTGCTGGGCGGCGGGCACCTTGGCGAACACCTCTTGGACGACCGGAGGCATGGCCACGTCCAGGCGGGGGATCACCCAGCCGGGAGTGCGCTGAAAGACCTTGACGAATCCGGCCTGGGTGACCAGCTCCGGGACGATCTGCACCGCGCTGGCGCCGGTTCCGACGACGGCGACCTTCTTGCCGGTGAAGTCGTAGTCGTGATCCCAGCGGGCACTGTGAATCTTGTGGCCGGTGTAGGACTCCAGGCCGCGGATGGCCGGGAAGCTGGAGTCGGGCAACGGACCGGAGGCGAGCACCACGGTGCGGGCCCGAAACTGGGAGGCTCGCTTGCGCCCGGCCGCCACCGCGGTGACTTCCCAAACCCCGGCGCTCTCATCGAAGACAAGCCCGGTGACCTCGGTGCCGAACCGGATGTGACGGCGCAGGTCGAAGCGGTCGACCATGTCCTCGATGTGCGCATAGATCTCGTCGGCCGTCGGGTAAGCACGCGACCAGCCCGGGTTGGCGACGAACGAGAACGAATACAGCAGCGACGGAATGTCGCATGCCGCACCGGGATAGCGGGTGTCTCGCCAGGTTCCGCCGACCCGGTCGCTGCGCTCGAGGATGATGATCTCCTCGGCGCCGGCGAGACCGGCCTCGCTGAGTTTGATCGCAGCGCCGATCCCGCTGAACCCCGCGCCCACGATCAGGGTCTGATAGACGTGCCCGCGCGCCACGTCAGGCCGCCGGTTCGTGGGTGAGCTCTTTGAACCAGCTCGGGATGGGTTTGAGCAGCCGCTTGGGGTAGAAACCGGAGAGCCACACCGCCGGGTTGGCCAGCAGGTGATACGGGCTGTTCGGGTTGGCCATCCAGCCCGAGTAGTACTTGACGACCTGGTAGGCCGGCACCCGCCGGGTGTGTTCGCCGCGTTCACCGAACTGGGTGAAACGCATCAGGGCGGCGTAGAGGCGCTGGGGATCCAGGCCCATGCCGATGACCTCGTTGCGGATCCGGTTGAGCAGCGGGATGGAGATCAGCGCGCCGATGATCAGCGACGGGGAGGCGACGGTGCCGACGAACTCGATCGCCAGCCTGCGCGCGTCGGCGTGGCCGATCATCTCCAACACCTCAAAATCAACCGCGATGTGCCGGGATTCATCGTTATTGATCTTCTCGAAGACCTGGTGGCAAACCGGGTCATCGACCTCGTCGAGCAGGAACTTCAGCAGGGCGCCGTCGAGGGCGACTTCCAGCATCGGAATCACCGTGCCCAGCACCGACAGCGGCAAGTCGTCGGAGTAGTCGTCGAGCCATTGCATGGCCAACCGGATGTTGACGTTGGGTTCGGGCATCTCGCCGTCTTCGAGCATGCCCCAGCGCTTCATCAGCGCCAGTTCGGCGTTGGCGTGGCGCTGCTCCTCGGCGTGGAAATACCGGTAGATCTCGGCCAGTGTCGCGGTGGGGGCCTTGCGCGCCATGGCTGCGAAGCCGCGCGCGCCGATGTTCTCGATCCAGCACAGATCGGCCATGAATTTCTTGAGCTTGGGCGCCATCTCGGGGCGGATCAGCTCGGCTCCCGGTGCGTCCCAGTCGATGTCGGCCAGCGCCCACTGGCGGTCCTTGATCTTGGTGAGCATGACGTCCATGTCGAGAGCCATCTGCTTCTCCTTCAGTCGGCCTTTCCCGGCAGTGCCGCACTGGCGCGGAATGCCAGCCCGATGGTTCGGGTGAATGTCTCCGGAGCGAAACGTTTGATGTTCCAACCGATCTTGGCGTCCAGCTGCGGCATGCAGTACAGGCCGCCGCGGTCATGGGTGTCGAGGCAGTCGCGGGCGACCCGGTCGGCGGACAGCCCGGTCCAGCGCATCAACAGGCTCGCCGCCTCGCTGGACTGAGCGGTGATCCGGCCGGATTCGACGATGTTGGTCTTGACGAACGTCGGGCACAGCACGGTGACACCGATTCCGGTACCGGACAATTCGGCGGCCAAGGTCTCCGACAGTGACAGCACGCCGGCCTTGCTGACGTTGTATGCCGCCATATCCGGGGCGGCACCGAACGATGCGGCGGAAGCCACGTTGATGATGCCGCGGGGTTGGTCACCGGCGGCGTCACGCAATATCGGGGTGAAGACGTGGCAGCCGTGGATCGGGCCCCACAGGTTGATGCCCAGGGTCCAATTCCAGTCATCCAGCGCCATCTCACCGACCGGCTGCCCGCCGGCGCCGACGCCGGCGTTGTTGATCACCAGGGTCGGCGAGTGGCCGAACCAGGCCTGCGCGGCCTCGGCCAGCGCGGTGACGTCGTCGATCTGCGAGACGTCGCAGTGCACGGCGGTGGCGCGCCCGCCGGCGGCGGTGATGGCGTCGACGGTGCGCTGGGCGGCGTCAGGATCGATGTCGCTGCAGACCACGGCGCTGCCGCGGCGGGCGAGTTCGACGGCGAATGCGGCGCCGATACCGCTGCCGGCCCCGGTCACCACCGCGGAGGCGTCACGGCTGCGCTTCGGCGAGCGCCCGAAGATCATGTGACTCAGTCAACAATCAATGGTGCCATTAGTCAATGGCAATGTTTTTTAAGCGATGCGAAGAGCCGGACCCGGGCAGTCGCCTGCCCGAGCCCGGCTCAATCCCGCGCGCGGGCGCGGGTGGTGCTGTGGGTGTGCTAGCCGAAGATTCCGTTCAGCCAGTCCAGGTCGAACAGGTCGGCACCGGCGAGCGCGTCACCCGGGTCGACGTCGACCGGGACGTCCACGTCGGCCGCCGGCAGGTTCAGGGTCAGCGCCTCGGCGATCATGCTGGGGAACTTCTCGAACAGGTAGGCCAGGGTGCCGTCCTCGGTGAGCAGGCCGACGAACGGGGCGTGGGGATCTTCGGCGGTGGAACCGTCCGGGACGTCCCACGGGATGTAGCCGTTGAGCAACGCGTCGAACGGGTCCTGCGCGACGTGGTCACCGTGGTCGGTCAGGTTGTCCGCCAGGGCGAACTGAAAGCCGATCAACGGCTCCGTGAAGTACTTGGCGGCGCCCTTCCAGGTGTCGAAGTCGCCGAACACGTCCTGCACGTTCGCGAAGACCCGAGTCATGTCGGCTCCGATGCCGAACACCCCGGGCACGAATTCGCCGGTTCCCCGAACGGTGTGGTCGAAGAGCGGCTGGAAGATGTTCTGCATGTTGAACAACATGTCCCAGTTGAGCAGGTTGTAAGCGTTCGTGAAGTCGCCCTGCTGGATGTACTCGCTGATCAGCGGGAGGATCGTCTCCAGACCCTTGGCGGCCCCCATACCGGACCAGATGCCCTCGATGCCGGCCATCGACTGCTCGAAGCTGTTGCTGGCGACGCCGCCGTAGTAGGCCGCGAGCTCGCCGACGGCGTGACCGATCGGGTCCGGATTCGCCGCGAACAGCTCCTGCAGGTTCGCCCAGTTGTCAGCCGCGGTGTCCCAGGTGCCGGTGAGTTGCACCTCGGTCTGGTGGGCGTCCAGGGAGAGCACCGGCGCGATCGGGTTCACGGCGATGACACCGGCGCCGGCCAGGGCGATCCCGGCGGCCACTACGATGTTCGCGCGGTGGGTCGAACGAACGGCGGATGCGGGAACGCGATCGAGGGATCCGTCCGCATAGGCGAGCTTCATTGCTTCTCCTTATCGTGACCTCATCTGGTGTGAGGTTCCTGTGTATGTAAAGCGCGGGCCAACCTTAGACAGGTTTATTACGTAGAGGCAAGCCTTACCTAACCGTGTGTCCACCATCACAAACTAGGGTAAGGCTAACCTTACTTCCGGGTGTCGTGTAGCGTCCCTCGACATGAGTTCTTCGTCGACCGACGCCGTCAGCGCCGCGCTGCGTGAGATCCTCCGCGACGATCTGAATGTCGACCTCGACCGGGTGACACAGCAGGCCCGGCTGGTCGACGACGTGGGCCTGGACTCGGTGGCATTCGCGATCGGCATGGTCGCCATCGAGGATCGGCTCGGCGTGGCGTTGTCCGAGGAAGACCTGCTGAGCTGCGACACCGTCGGCGACCTCGAGGCCGCCATTCGGGCGAAAGTCCCTGCCGAGGCGTGAGCGTGCTGGCTGGCGCCCTGACCCGGGCGATGACCGCGTCGGACCACGACCTGGTCATTCTCGACCAGGCCACCGGAGCCTGGCACCGCCACCCGTGGGCGCAGGTGCACTCCCGCGCGCAGAGTGTGGCGGCCCGCGTCCTCGACGCCGGCGGGACCGGAGCGGTCGGCCTGGTCGGGGAGCCGACGGTGGCATTGGTCGCCGCGATTCAGGGCGCCTGGCTCGCCGGGCGTGCGGTGTCGATCCTGCCCGGTCCGGTGCGCGGCGCCGACCCTCAGCAGTGGGCGCACGCGACGCTGAACCGCTTCGGCACTATCGGTGTCGACACCGTCTTCAGCCACGGCGCCTCGCTGCAGTTGCTCACCGGTGCCGATACCGATGCCGGCGTCGCGGTGCACGACGTCACCTCCGCGGCCACCGAGCGTTCGGCCGCGTTCACCCCGGTAGCGGGCGCGCCGGATACGCCGGCCGTGCTGCAGGGGACGGCCGGATCGACCGGAACACCTCGTACCGCGCAACTGTCGCCGGCCGCGGTGCTGAACAATCTGCAAGGGCTGCTGGCCCACGTCGCTATCGACGTGTCCGCCGATGTCGGCTGTTCGTGGCTGCCGCTGTATCACGACATGGGGCTGACGTTCCTGCTCAGCGGCGCGCTGGCCGGGTCGCCGGTGTGGCTGGCACCCACCGCGGCATTCGCGGCCTCGCCGTTTCGCTGGCTGACGTGGCTGCACGAGAGCGCCGCGACCCTGACCGCGGCACCGAACTTCGCCTACAGCGTGCTGGGCAAATACGCCCGTCGGATCCCCGACGTCGACCTGGGCCGGGTCCGGGTGGCGATCAACGGCGGCGAACCCGTCGACTGCGCGGCGCTGCAGCGCTTCGCCACCGAGCTGGCCAAGTTCGGTTTCGACCCGGCTGCGGTCACCCCGTCCTACGGGCTGGCGGAGGCCACCTGCGCGGTGACCGCGCCGCGTCCGGGCACTGGCCTGTTGTATGACGAAATCGCCGGTGCCGGAAACGATTCCGCGGTTCATCAGCATGCGATCCTGGGGGTGCCGATTCAGGGCATGCAGGTCCGTATCGCGGCGGCACCCGGCCACGACGCCGACCAGCCTGGTCGCGACGTCGGTGAGATCGAGATTCGCGGCACCTCGATGATGTCGGGTTACATCGGCGAACCGGCCCACGACCCGGACACCTGGTTCGCCACCGGCGACCTCGGCTATCTGACCGATGACGGGCTGGTGGTCTGCGGTCGCGCCAAGGAGATCATCTCGGTGGCCGGCCGCAACGTGTTCCCCACCGAGATCGAACGGGTCGCCGCCGAGATCCGCGGCGTCCGGGAGGGGGCCGTGGTCGCCTTTGGAACCAGTGAGGCCACCGACGACGTTCGCCCGGCCCTGGTCGTCGTCGCCGAATTCCGGGGGCCCGACGAGGCTGGCGCCCGCAGCGACCTGATCGCCCGGGTCGCATCGCAATGCGGGGTGGTGCCCGCCAAGGTGGTGTTCTTGGCGCCCGGCTCGCTGCCCCGGACGTCGTCGGGCAAGCTGCGGCGGGTCCAGGTCAAACAGGACATGGAGGCGTTGAGGTGACTTCGGACTCCGGGGCGATCGACGCCTACCGGGCACTGCTCGACGAGGCCTTCAACGACCAGGTCTCCGACTGGACCGCCGAAGCAGAAGCGACCGAACGCTTCCCGCGAGCCTTGATCGAACACCTAGGCCGCGCCGGGGTGTTCGCGAGCAAATGGGACAACGGCCAACATCCCGACGTCGCCAAACTGGTGGCGCTGGCGACGAAGCTGGGGCAACTGCGCTCGGCCGGAATCGGGGTCGGGGTGAGTCTGCACGATTCGGCGATCGCGATCCTGCGCCGCTTCGGGCGATCCGAGTACCTGCAGGGCATCTGCGAGCAGGCCATCGGCGGGCAGGCGGTGCTGTGCATCGGGGCCTCCGAGGAGTCGGGCGGTTCGGACCTACAGATCGTGGAGACCGAAGTTCGTTCCGCGCGCGACGGATTCGAGATCCGCGGCCGAAAGAAGTTCGTCTCGCTGTCGCCGATCGCCGACCACATCATCGTGGTCGCTCGCGGCGTCGACCATGACCCGAACAGCCGGCACGGCAACGTTCTGGTGATCGCGGTGCCGACCGAGCAGGTGCAGGTCGGCCAGCCCTACCGCAAGGTGGGCGCGGGGCCGCTGGACACCGCCGCGGTCGAGATCGACACCTGGGTGCCGGCCGACGCCCTGATCGCACGCCCTGGCACCGGCCTGGCCGCGATCTCCTGGGGGTTGGCCCACGAACGCATGTCGATCGCCGGGCAGGTCGCGTCGTCGTGCCAACTGGTGCTGGGGCTCACCCACGCCCGGATGATGCGCCGGCGACAGTTCGGGGCCACCTTGTTCGAGCATCAGGCGCTGCGGATGAGGATCGCCGACCTGCAGGCCCGAGTCGATCTCCTGCGCCACGCGCTCAACGGCATCGCCGCCGAGGGGCGCTTGGATCTGCGCACCGCCGCGGCGATCAAGGTCACCGCGGCCCGGCTGGGCGAAGAAGTGTTCTCCGAATGCATGCACATCTTCGGCGGCTCCGGATACCTGGTCGAGGAGACTCCGATCGGGCGCTGGTGGCGCGACATGAAGCTGGCCCGGGTGGGCGGCGGCACCGACGAGGTGCTCTGGGAGCTGGTGGCGGCCGGAATGCGACCGGACCACGAGGGCTACGAGCGGTTGTTCGACAGCGGGTCGTCGTCGGGGTAGCGCAGCACCGCATACAGCGCCATCCGGCGATAACCCATGTCGTGTTCACCGAGGAAGGTGCTGCCCACGTACTCGGCGAGCCGACGCATCGCCGTGTTGCGGTACTCGGGTTCGAACATCATCCGCCGGCACTGCGGTTCGAGGTCGAACACGCTGGCCATGACACGCGGCAGCAGAATCGCCGCGAACCCCCGATTGACCGCCGCGACGTCAGCGACGGCCCCGTGCATGCCCAGGTCGTGCGGGTGGGCGGAGTAGTACTTGGCGATGGAATCCTTTGCGGCCCGGTATAACTCGATATAGCCATTGTCTTGTCCGTGCCGGCTGACGATGAGCGGCCTGGTGTAGGTGCCGGCGACCTGGGCGCTCAGATAGGCGTGCCAGCGCTCGGGTGTCCACGCAGACTCCCACGTCTGGGCCAGGTGCGGCCGGTTCATCCACTCGGACACCATCTCCGCATCGGTGTCCGGGTCGGCAACCCTGATCGCATAAGGCTCGGCCAGCACCGGGATCGGCGGCGCCGGGACGCGGCGGACCTCGTCGGAAATGTCCTTCAGCTCGCGGTGCAGGATTGCGGCGTCAGTCATAACGAGCAGTGAGCTTACCCCGAGCAGCTACCCCCTTAAGTGAGGGTAGGGTAACCTAGGTCGAGCTTGGCGGCGCGAGCGCCGGGTCCCGCCCCGCGGGGTGGGCGACCGTTGGCGAAAGGACCTAGATGGCGCGCGGTTTGCAGGGCGCGATACTGCGGGGCTTCGGCGCCCGGGACCACATCGCAACGGTGCTCGAGACCAGCTGGATCGCCCCGCACTGCATCAGGGTCTGGATGCATTCACCGACCCTGTTCACCGACGCGACCGTCGAACCCAGTGCGTGGCTGCGGTTCTGGTTCCCGGACCCGGACGGCTCGAGCACCGAGTTCCAGCGTGCCTACACCATCGCCGAGGGGGATGCCGAAACCGGGCGCTTTGCGGTGGACATGGTGCTGCACGAACCGGACGGTCCCGGGAGCCGGTGGGCGCGCACCGTCGAGCCGGGGGCGCGCATCGCGGCCGTGTCGATGATGGGTTCGTCCCGCTTCGAAGCGCCCGATCCCGACACGCACATCGCCGGTTACCTGTTGATGGGGGACTCGGCATCGATTCCGGGGATCAACGGGATCATCGGAACCGTCCCGCCCGACATGCCGATCGAGCTCTACCTCGAACAGCACGACGACAACGACCCGTTGATCCCCCTGCGGGAGCATCCCCGCCTGCGAGTGCACTGGGTGCCCCGCCGTGACGCGAACTCGTTGGCCGCGGCCATCGAATCGCGGGACTGGTCGGACTGGTATGCCTGGGCGACACCGGAAGCCGCGACCCTCAAGGCGTTGCGGGCGCGGCTGCGCGACGAGTTCGGCTTCCCCAAATCCGAGATCCACGCGCAGGCCTACTGGAACGCCGGGCGGGCCATGGGCACCCAGCGCGCCGCGGAAGCCGACGAACCCGCGGCGTCGACTCCGCGGCCACCGGAGGAAAGTGCCACTACGGCGTCTGGTGAGCGCGTCAACGTCAAGGGGGAGTGGCGCGCCCAGGCCGCCGGCCGGCTGCTGGCCCCCCTGAAAGCGCCGCTGATCGCCTCCGGCGTTCTGCAGGCCGTGATCACGCTGCTGCAGCTGGCCCCGTTCGTCCTGCTGGTGGAGCTGGCCCGGCTGCTGGTATCCGGCGCCGACGAGTCGCGACTGTGGACGCTTGCCATCGCGGCGGTGTCGCTGCTCGGTCTGGGCACGCTGCTGGGGGCCGGGCTGACGCTGTGGCTGCACGTGGTCGACGCCCGCTTCGCCAGCGAGTTGCGCAGCCGGCTGCTGGGCAAGATGGCCCGACTGCCGCTGGGCTGGTTCACCGCCCGCGGATCCGGATCGATCAAGCAGCTCGTCGCCGACGACACCCTGTCCCTGCACTACCTGGTCACCCACGCCATCCCCGATGCCGTGGCCGCGGTGGTCGCACCGGTGGCGGTGCTGGTCTACCTGTTCGTGGTGGACTGGCGGGTGGCGCTGGTGTTGTTCGTGCCGGTGCTGATCTACCTGGTGCTGATGTCGGTGATGATGACCCAGTCCGGGCCCAAGATCAGCCAGGCGCAACGCTGGGCCGAACGGATGAACGGCGAGGCCGGCACCTACCTGGAGGGCCAGCCGGTGATCCGGGTGTTCGGCGGGGCCGCCGCCTCGACCTTCCGCCGGCGGTTGGACGACTACATCAATTTCCTGGTGGACTGGCAGCGCCCGTTCATCGGCAAGAAGACGCTGATGGATCTGGTCACCCGTCCGTCGACATTCCTGTGGCTGATCGTGCTGACCGGCACCCCGCTGATCGTCGCCGGCCGGATGGACCCGGTGGACCTGCTGCCGTTCCTGTTGCTGGGCACCACCTTCGGCGCCCGGCTGTTGGGTATCGGGTTGGGCGTCGGCGGTATCCGCGGCGGCATGCTGGCGGCCCGGCGGCTGCAGATCGCGCTCGACGAGCCCGAACTCGCGGTGCGGGCGCCGGATTCGGCGCCGGCGCAGACCCAGCCCGGAACGGTGCGCTTCGAGTCCGTCAGCTTCGGCTACCGCCCGGGGGTGCCGGTGATCTCCGACGTGTCGTTGACGCTGCGGCCGGGCACGGTGACCGCGCTGGTCGGTCCGTCGGGATCGGGAAAGTCCACCCTGGCCGCGCTGCTGGCCCGCTTCCATGACGTTCAGCAGGGTTCGATAACCGTTGACGGGCAGGATATTCGCTCGTTGTCCCCCGACGAGCTCTACCGTCGGATCGGCTTCGTGCTGCAGGAAACCCAGTTGGTGCACGGCAGTGTGCGTGACAACATCGCGCTGGCCGTCCCGGACGCGACCGACGAGCAGGTACACAACGCGGCGCGCGAAGCGCAGATCCACGAGCGCATCCTGCGACTGCCGGACGGATATGACACCGTGCTGGGTGCGGCCGCCGCGCTCTCCGGCGGCGAGCGCCAACGGCTCACCATCGCCCGCGCCATCCTCGCCGACACACCGGTGCTCATCCTCGACGAGGCCACCGCCTTCGCCGACCCCGAATCGGAATACCTGGTGCAGCAGGCGCTGAACCGACTGACCAGGGACCGGACCGTGCTCGTCATCGCCCACCGCCTGCACACGGTCACCGGCGCCGACCAGATCGTGGTGCTCGATCACGGCGCCGTCGCCGAGCGGGGCACCCACGACGAACTGCTCGCCGCGGGGCGACGCTACCTCCAACTGTGGGAGACCGGGCGCCGGGCCGTGGCCGCCGGAGCGGAGGCGGCCCGGTGATCCGCACCCTGATCCAGCTGATCCCGCACGACCGCCGCGGCCGGCTACTGGGCTACACCGCGCTGACGTTGTTGTCGGTCGCGGTGCGGGCGGCGGGTACCGTGCTGCTGGTCCCGCTGGTGGCCGCGCTGTTCTCCGCGGACCCCCGCCAGGCGCTGACCTGGCTGGGCTGGCTGACCGTGGCGACCGTGGCCGGCTGGTTGATCGACTTCGCCTGCGCGCGCATCGGTTTCGACCTCGGATTCGCCGTGCTCGACCACACCCAGCACGATGTCGCCGACCGGCTGCCGACAATCCGGCTGGACTGGTTCACGCCCGACAACACCGCCGTCGCGCGGCAGTCGATCGCCGCCACCGGCCCCGAACTGGTCAGCCTGGTCGTCAACCTGCTGACCCCGCTGATCAGCGCCATCCTGCTGCCACCGGCGATCGCGGTGGCGCTGCTGGGGGTGTCGTGGCAGCTGGGTCTGGCGGCCCTGGGCGGGGTGCCGCTGCTGATGGGGGCGCTGTGGGCGGCCAACAGGCTCAGCGCCCGCGCCGACACCGCCGCCGGGGACGCCAACACCGCGCTGACCGAGCGCATCATCGAATTCGCCCGCACCCAGCAGGCGCTGCGCGCGGCACGGCGGGTCGAACCCGAACGCAGCACCGTCGGCGAGGCCCTGGCCGCCCAGCACGGTGCGGCCATGCGGCTGCTGCTCATGCAGATCCCCGGTCAGCTGTTGTTCAGCCTGGCCAGCCAGGGTGCGCTGATCCTGCTCGCCGGCGCCACGACCGCGCTGACCGTGACCGGCACCTTGAGCGTCCCCGAAGCCATCGCGCTGATCGTCGTGATCGCCCGCTACCTGGAACCCTTCACCACCATCAGCGAGCTGGCACCGGCGGTGGAATCGACGCGGGCCAGCCTCGAGCGGATCCGGGCCGTGCTCACCGCACCGGCACTGACGGTCGGGGACGCCGCGCTGCCCGACCCTGCCGCGGCGCCCCGCATCGAGTTCGACAACGTCACCTTCGGCTACGACGCGGCCAGTGCACCGGTGCTCGACCGGGTCAGTTTCACCCTGGAGCCGGGCACCACCACCGCGATCGTCGGGCCGTCCGGCTCGGGCAAGAGCACCGTCTTGGCCCTGATCGCCGGCCTGCACGAACCGACCGGCGGGCGGGTTCTGCTCGACGGTGTCGACGCCACCGGGCTACCCGCCGCGGCGCGCCGCGCGGCGAGCAGCATGGTGTTCCAGCATCCCTACCTCTTGGACGGCACGATCCGCGACAACATCCGGGTCGGAGCCCCGGGCGCGGAGGAGGAGGTGTTCGTTCGGGCCATCGAGCTCGCCCGGGTCGACGAGCTGACCGGCCGGTTGCCCGACGGCGTCGACTCGGCGGTCGGGGAGGCCGGCGCGGCGCTGTCCGGCGGTGAGCGCCAACGGGTCAGCATCGCCCGCGCTCTGCTCAATCCGGCGCCGGTACTGCTGGTCGACGAGGCGACCAGCGCCTTGGACACCGAGAACGAGGCGGCGATCGTCGACGCGCTGACCGCCGAGCTGCGGCCGCGCACCCGGGTCATCGTCGCGCACCGGCTGGCCAGCATCGCACAGGCCGACCGGGTGCTCTTCCTCGACAACGGCCAGATCGTCGAAGACGGCACCATTGAGGAATTACGTTCCGCCGGTGGGCGTTTCGACGAGTTCTGGCGGCAGCAGAACGATGCCGCCGGCTGGCAGATTCACACCGGGTAGCGGCGGTCGCAAACGCAGCGGAGCCGGACGCAACGGCCCATCGCCATCGCGTCGGTTATGCGATCATCACAGGTGTGAACGCCGACGATGACCCCGAGGCCCGGATTCGGGAATTGGAGCGCCCGCTGTCGGACTTCGCCAGGGCAGCGGAACTGACCGTGCCGTCCGCGGGCACCGAGGGGCACGCGCCACCGGCGCTCGCCATCAGACGAAGAATCGCCGTTGCGGCCGGCGCGATGGCGGCGGTGTTCGCGGTCGGTGCCGCCGCGGCGGTGTTCCTGATCGCCGGCGGCTCGACGAACACCACGCCGGGGCACCCGGCCATGCCCAGCGGCCCCAGCGGCGAGGCGCCGCAGCCGTCGGCCGCGCCGGTCGAGGCCCCGGAGCCGCCCGTCGCGGCGCCGCCGGCCGTCCCGGTGCCCGACAGCGCCGCCACCATCATCATTTCCGGGGCCGGGGAGAACAAGACACTGGCCTGCGCCGGCCGCAATGTCTCCGTCAGCGGTGTCAGCAACACGGTGGAGCTCACCGGGCCGTGCGGCGACCTGACGGTGTCGGGAATCGGCAACGTCATCACCGTCGATTCGACGCCCAAGGTCGCGGCATCCGGCCTCAACAACCGGGTGACCTACCGCTCCGGGAATCCGGAGGTACAGACCTCCGGGTTCGACAACGTCGTCGAAGGAGGTTAAGTCGCGTTTCCCACCTGCCGCACGATCGCCTTCTTGTCGATCTTGCCGACCGCGGTCGTGGGCAGTGCCGGTAACGGCGCAAGCTGATCGACCCGGACATGGGTGGCCACCCCGCCCTGGGCGAGATGACTGTTCAGCTCTGCCAGCGTCAGCGGTGCACCATTGAAAACGACGGCAGCGCAAACCTTTTCGCCCAGATATTGATCCGGCAAGCCGACCGCGGCAGCCGATCGGATCGCCGGATGGCTCAGCAGATGCGTCTCCAGCTCGTCGGCCGCGATGTTCTCGCCGCCGCGGACGATGACGTCCTTGATCCGCCCGGTCACCTCCAGGTAGCCGTTGGGCAGGCGGCGCACCCGGTCCCCGCTGCGATAGAAGCCCTCCGGGCTGAAGGATCGCTCGTTCGCCTCGGTCGCGTTGTAATAGCCGTTGATCGTGTACGGCCCGCGCACCATCAGCTCACCTTCGGACGCCTCGGCGCCGTCCTCGTCCACCACCCGCACCTCGTCGTCGGCGCACAACGGCCGACCCTGGGTGGTGTCCAGCACCTCCGCGGAGTCGCCGGGCCGGGTGTAGCAGAGCAGGCCCTCGGCCATGCCGAACACCTGCTGCAGGCCCGGGGTCAGCACCTCCCGGATCCGGCGGGCGTCGGCTGCGGCCAGCTTGGCGCCGCCCACCTGCAGCAAGCGCAGCGTCGTCGGCTTCTGCGGTTCCCAGTCGCAGGCCTGGGCCCACAGCGTTGCCAGCGCCGGCACCAGGGCCGTGACGGTCACCCGGTGGCGGGCGATGGTGGCGAATGCCGCCTCCGGGCTCGGGTCGGTGCCGAACACGGTGGTCGCACCCACCGAGATGGCACCCAGAAATCCCGGGCAGGCCAGCGGAAAGTTGTGGGCGGCCGGCAACGCCACCAGGTAGACGTCGTCGGCGGTCAGCCCGCACAGCGCCGCGCTCGCGGTGGCGTTGTAGACGTAGTCGTTGTGGGTGCGGGGGATCAGCTTGGGCAGCCCGGTGGTGCCGCCGGAGACCAGCAGCACCGCCGGGGTGGCCGGATCCGGGGTGAATCGCGGTGCGGGGCGGTCGGTGGTTTCGTCGATGATGAGCCGCCGCAGCCCCAATTCGGAGACCATCGCCGAGTAGTCGAAACCCGCAGTGGCATCAGGGATCACGATCCCCACCGCGTCGCTGACCGCGGCCAGATGCCCGATCTCGGCGGCGCGGTGCCCGGGCAGGCACAGCACCGGGATGGCGCCCAGCCGCAGCAGCCCGAACAGCGTGATCGCGAACGGGCAGCCGTTGGGCAACTGCAGCAGAACTCGGTCACCGGGCGTGACCCCCAGCCGGTGCAGGCCCGCCGCTGCCTTCTCGGCCGCGATGTCCAGTTCGGCATACGACAGCGTCGAAGTGGGATCGATGACGGCGGCACGGTCCGGCCAGCGCGCGGCGGCATCGTCGAGCAGCGACACCAGCGGCCGGCCCTGCCAGTAGCCGGCGGTGCGGTAGGCGGCGGCCCGCTCGGCCGGAAACGGTACGAACCCGTGCATGTGACTCCCTGGCTTGCCGACGGTGGACCGTAGCTAGAGTAGCTTCAACGAAATTAGGGCAGCCTTCACTAATGAAAGGTGGCGGGGTGGGGCCGGACGAAATTCGCGCGCAGGTCGCTGAGCTGCTCGGCGTCCCCGCCGGAACCGTCGACACCGGCGCTGACCTGGTCGGACAGGGCCTGGACTCGATCCGGATGATGAGCCTGGCCGGCCACTGGCGACGCCGGGGGCTCGACGTCGACTTCGCGGCGCTCGCCGCCGAACCCACCGTCGCCGCCTGGACGGCACTGGTCTCAGGCGCGTCGTCGGCAGCGTTGCCCTCGACGGGACCCGAACCCGAGGACGACACCGCGCCGTTCCCGCTGGCGCCCATGCAGCACGCGATGTGGGTGGGCCGCGACGACGACGTGGCCCTCGGCGGGGTGGCCGGCCACCTGTACGTGGAATTCGATGGCCCCGGACTGGACCCGCAACGCCTGGCCGCCGCCGCCGATGCGCTGGCCGCCCGGCACCCGATGCTGCGCGTGGAATTCCTGCCCGACGGCACTCAGCGCATCCGGCCCGATGCCGGCCTGCCCGTGGCGGTGCAGGACCTGCGCGCCCTGTCGCCCGCCGAGGCTGCCGCGCGCCTCGCTGCGACCCGGGACGCCAAGTCGCATCAACAACTCGACGGGGCGGTCTTCGAGCTCACCGTGTCGCTGCTGCCGGACGGCACCGCGCGGCTGCATGTCGATCTGGACATGCAGGCCGCCGACGCGATGAGCTACCGCACCCTGATGGCCGACCTGGCCGCCGCGTACCGGGGCGCGCACCTGCCGGAACTGGGCTACACCTATCGGCAGTACCGCCGCGCGGTGGCCGACCGGGCGCCCGACGAGAGCCACCGGCAGTGGTGGACGCAGCGCATCCCCGACCTGCCCGACCCGCCCAAGCTGCCGCCGCCGGCCGGTGCTGCCGCCGACCCGCGCCGCAGTACCCGGCGCTGGCACCGGCTGGACCCGGCCGCCCGCGACGCCTTGTTCGAACAGGCCCGCGCCCGCGGTGTCACCCCGGCGATGACGCTGGCCGCCTCGTTCTCGCACACCCTGGCCTGCTGGTCGGACGCACCGCGCTTCCTGCTCAATGTGCCGCTGTTCGGCCGGGAACCGCTGCACGACGACGTCGATCGGCTGGTCGGCGACTTCACCTCGTCGCTGCTGCTGGATGTGGATCTCAGTGGGGCATTGTCGGGCACCGCCCGTGCCCACGCCGTGCAGGACGCCATGCGCACCGCCGCCGCGCACGCCGACTACCCGGGGCTGGCGGTGCTGCGTGACCTGGGCCGCCACCGCGGCACCCAGGTGCTGGCGCCGGTGGTGTTCACCAGCGCCCTCGGGCTGGGGGAGTTGTTCGCCGCCCAGGTCACCGAGACCTTCGGTACCCCGGTGTGGATCATCTCCCAGGGCCCACAGGTGCTGCTCGACGCGCAGGTCACCGAGTTCGACGGTGGCGTGCTGGTGAACTGGGATGTGCGCGAGGAGATGTTCCCGCCCGGCGTCATCGACGCGATGTTCGCCCACCACATCGCCGACCTGACCCGGCTGGCCGGCGGTGAGGGCTGGGACGAGCCGGCCCCGGCCGCGCTGCCCGCCGAGCAAGCCCAGATGCGCGCAGCGGTGAACGCCGGCAGCGCCGAACCCAGCGGGGAAGCCTTGCAGGACGGGTTCTTTCGGCACGCCGAGAGGGCGCCGGATTCGCCCGCGGTGCTGCACGGATCGGGCGAGCTGAGCTACGGCGCGCTGCGCGAGCAGGCGTTGGCGGTGGCGTTTGCGCTGCGCGAGCGCGAGGTGCGCCCCGGTGACACCGTCGCGCTGCTGGGGCCCAAGGGCGTCGAGCAGATCCCGGCACTGCTGGGCATCCTGGCCGCCGGTGCGG
>Ga0182736_1000385_pt1 | contig 73021 bp, 60 predicted proteins | sample eDN5th30CKraftBY_FD_128882 | JGI IMG/M metagenome (GOLD analysis project Ga0182736, IMG submission 128882) | Enriched backyard soil microbial communities from Emeryville, California, USA - eDNA 5th pass 30_C Kraft BY (version 2) (version 2) | ecosystem: Environmental > Terrestrial > Soil >... | reverse complement strand
GGATCATTTCACCCGCGTTCTCAAGGGCATGATTGCCATTTCCCGGGCCCGCTTTCCAAAAGGCACCACCGGAGCGCAGATCGATATCCTCGCCCGCCAGTTTCTCTGGCAGGTTGGCCTCACCTATAATCATGGCACCGGCCACGGCGTCGGCGCGTTCCTCTCCGTCCATGAAGGCCCCGCAGGCATCGCCCCGCGCTACACCGTACCCTTCGTGCCGGGCATGATCCTTTCCAACGAGCCGGGGTTCTATCTCGAAGGCGCCTACGGCATTCGCATCGAAAACCTGATCGTCGTGCAGGACAGCGAGATCGCCCCCGGCTATCTCGATTTCGAAACCCTCACCCTCGCCCCCATCGACCGGCGGCTGATTGCACTCGACCTGCTCGACCCCGCCGAGCGGGACTGGCTCAACGCCTACCACGCCCGCGTCGCCCGGGAGATCGGCCCGCATCTTGCATCCGAGACCCGCGCCTGGCTCGATCAGGCCACAGCGCCGCTATAAGGCCAGCGCCATAATCTCGGCGGGAGAGCGTCCATCTCCCGCCCAGCCAGACGATAGCAAAGCACGAGGAAACAAGGGCTTACCCCCCTGATCTGATTCAATAGATCAAAAATGCCTTCGTGCGTTATCCCTGCCCCACCCTCTCGAACCACTCGTCCTCGGAGATCACCTCCACACCGAGCGTTTCCGCCTGTTTGAGCTTGCTGCCGGCCCCCGGCCCCGCCACTACCAGGTCAGTTTTGGCCGATACCGAGCCTGAAACCTTGGCGCCGTGGCGCTCTGCCATGGCTTTGGCCTCAGCACGGGACATGCGTTCGAGGCTGCCGGTAAACACCACCGTTTTCCCCGCCACCGCGCTTCCCGCCGCAATCGTCACCACATATTCGCGCGGCTGCACTTCGGCCAGCAGCGCATCTATGGCCAATTCATTGCGCTCATTGGCAAAAAACGCACACACCGACTGAACTACGGTTTCTCCGATCCCATCAATCCCGATCAGCGCCGCATGCGCTTCCTCGTCGCCCAGCGCCGCCTTCCATGCCGCATCGCGGAACGCACCGAACGTGCCGAAACTTTTGGCGAACAGCGCCGCCGTAGTTTCCCCTACATGCCGAATGCCCAGCGCAAAGATAAAGCGGTCGAGTTCCGGCGCGCGCCGTGCATCGATGGCCGCGAACAGCTTTCTGGCCGAAGTCTCGCCCCACCCCTCCTGATCCTTGAGTTTCTTAAGGCTTTTCGCGTCCCGCTGGGCCAGCGTGAAGATGTCGGCCGGGTGGGCGATGCTGCCATTGGCGAAAAAGGCGCTGATCTGCTTTTCGCCCAGCCCGTCGATATCCATGGCGTTGCGCGACACAAAATGCCGCAAATTTTCCACCGCCTGCGCCGGGCAGATCAACTCCCCCGTGCAGCGCCGCCGCGCATCCATGCGCCCGGTTTTCGGATTGGTCTCGCGTACAGCCGGCGAGCCGCAGATCGGGCAAACGTGAGGAAAAACATAGGGTTGAGAGTCCGCAGGCCGCTTCTCCGGCACGATTGCGACAATCTGCGGGATTACGTCCCCGGCCCGTTGCACAATCACCGTATCACCGACGCGAATGTCATAGCCGTCACGGATCGGAGCCCCGTTGCCGTCACGTCCGGCAATATAATCCTCATTATGCAGCGTCGCGTTCTCGACCACCACGCCACCCACCGTCACCGGCTGCAACCGCGCCACCGGCGTCAGCGTACCCGTTCGTCCCACCTGAATATCGATAGCGTTGAGAAGGGTCGTTGCCTGTTCGGCGGGAAATTTGTGTGCAATGGCCCAGCGCGGCGCGCGCGCGACAAAGCCCCAGCGCTGCTGCAAATCCAGCCGGTCAAGCTTATAGACCACCCCGTCGATATCGTAGCCAAGCGTGGCCCGCTGCGCTTCGATCGCCCGATACTGCTCAAGCAAATCTTCGACCTTGGCCGTGCGGATCATCAGCGGATTGGTCGAAAACCCCCATTCCCCCAGCCTTTCCACCGCCTCATATTGCGTTGCCGCAAACGGCGCACTGGCTTCTCCCCAGCCATAGGCGAAGAATTTCAGGTTCCGCCGGGCCGTCACCGTCGGGTCCTTCTGGCGCAAGGATCCCGCTGCCGTGTTGCGCGGATTGACGTAATCCTGCCCGCCCTCTTCCACAGACCGTGCCTTGAGCGCCGCAAAATCCGCATGCGTCATATAAACTTCGCCACGCACCTCCAGCACATCGGGCCACCCCTCGCCGTCCAGTTTCTTGGGCACCTGATCGATGGTCCGCAGGTTTTCGGTGATGTCTTCGCCAACGGTCCCGTCCCCGCGCGTCGCCCCGCGCACGAACACTCCGTGCTCGTAACGCAGCGACGCCGACAGCCCATCGATCTTGGGTTCGGCGGTAAACACCAGTTCGATACCCTTGTCGCGCTCGAAAAACTTGTGCGCCCGCGCGACGAAATCGGCGACATCCTCATCGTCGAACGCATTGCCAAGACTGAGCATCGGCACCGCATGGCGCACCTTTGCAAAGCCTTCCGCCGGGGCCGCCCCCACCCGCTCCGAAAGCGAATCGGGCCGCCGCAACTGCGGAAACCGGCTTTCGATCTCGACATATCGGCGCTTGGCGGCATCATACTCGGCGTCCGAGATTTCAGGCGCATCCTCCTGGAAATAGGCCCGGTCTGCCCGTTCGATCAGCGCATGCAACCTGTCGAGTTCCACCCGCCCCTCCTCGGACGACAGAAGGGAAACAGGTCCATCAACACTCATCGATTTATCCTCAAACTCAAACGCCAACTTCGTCCATCAGCCGCTTGGCTGCTGCACGGGCTTCCTCGGTGATGGTTGCCCCGGCCAGCATGCGCGCCACTTCTTCGTTGCGCGTCTCGATATCGAGCGGACGGACATGGGTGCGCACGAACGCCCCCTCCTCGATCGCCTGCTTTTCGATCAGCAGATGGGTCGCGGCCCGCGCCGCCACCTGCGGCGCGTGAGTCACCGTCAGCACCTGTACCGATTGGGACAGACGGCGCAAGCGCTTGCCGATGGCATCGGCCACAGCGCCCCCCACGCCAGTGTCGATTTCGTCGAAAACCAGCACCGGCACCGATCCCTTGTCGGCCAGCACCACCTTGAGCGCCAGCAGAAACCGGCTCAATTCACCGCCCGACGCCACCTTCATCATCGGCCCGGGCGACGTGCCCGGATTGGTCTGCACGTGGAAGGCGATCTGGTCATAGCCATGCGCCGAAACCCGCTCGGGATCGATCTGCTGATCGACAATGAAACGCGCCGACCCCAGCTTGAGGTCCGGCAATTCCGCGCCAACCGCCGCGTTCAGCGCCACCGCTGCCTTGCCCCGCGCGGCGCTGAGCACTTGCGCAGCCTTGCGATAAGCGGCGTCCGCTTCATTCAGCGCTGCTTCAAGCTCTGTCAGCGTTTCCGAACCGGTCTCCAGAGCCTCGATCTCGGCGGCATATTGCGCCAGGATCGCAGGCAGGCCATCACACTCCACCTGATGCTTGCGCGCTGCGGCCCGCAGGGCAAACAACCGCTCCTCGGTCTGCTCCAGCTCGCGCGGATCGAACGCCATTTCGCGGCGGACCGCTTCCAGCGCCTCGCTCGCCGCATCCAATGCCACCAGCGCCTGATCCACCGCTTCCGCCATCGGCGCAAACAACTCGGCCTCGGCGTCCGATTTGCGCGTCAGCCGCCGCAGCAACATGGCCAGCGTCGGCCCCGGCGCATTGGTGCCGTTGAGGATTTCGTCCGCATCGCTGACTTCCCCCGCCGCCTTTTCCAGCCCCATCAGCCATTGCCGCCGCTCGGAAAGACCCGCTTCCTCCCCCTCTTCCGGCTTCAGAGCTGAAAGTTCCTCCACCACATGGCGGGCGTATTCTTCCTCCAGCGCCGCCTTTTCGACACGCGCGCGCTGCACATCCACCGCCTTGCGCGCCGCCGCCAGCGCTCCATGCGCCTCGGCGACCGCCGCCAGTTCGGCGTCATATCCGCCGAAACTGTCGAGCAGCACCCTATGGGTTGCGGCGTCGACCAGCGCCCGGTCGTCATGCTGGCCATGGATTTCCACCAGCAGCATCCCCACAGCCTTCAACAGGCCCGCAGAAACCGGCTGATCGTTGACGAAAGCCCGCGTCCGCCCATCGGCATACTGCACCCGGCGCAGGATGATCTCGGCATCGTCAGCGATTTCGTTGTCGCGCAGCAGCACCCGCGCCGGATGGGTTTCGGGCAGCGCCAAAACCGCAACCACCTGCCCCGTCTCGGCGCCCTTGCGCACCAGCGCCGCATCGCCACGCCCGCCCAAAGCCAGGGTCAGGGCGTCGAGCAGGATCGACTTTCCTGCCCCGGTTTCCCCGGTCAGAACGGTCAGCCCCGCCTCGAAGGCAAGGTCGAGTTGATCGATCAGGACGATATTGCGGACCGACAGCGTGTTCAGCATCGCTTCGGCGGCTCCCTCAAATTGGCGCACTGCCCGTATGTATCCCCACCGCGAACCTGCCTGCAAATGCCCGATCGCATCCTCAGCCGCGATTCACAGATTCGATTGCTTTTCGGCGCGCAATACGGCGATCTTTCCCTTGTCGTCTGCCATATCCCCGCTTCGCAGCCGATGTGAACAATACAGGAACAAACGCTGTTCGACAAGCCGATATGAAAATGCCCCGGCGCCATGGCCGGGGCATTGAATTGTCCACAGGTACAAATCTTACCGCGACATCCAGTTTCCGGTCATCATCTGCGGTGACAGCCCCTGCTTTTGCAGCAGGGCGAACCCGCGCTGATACCAGTCGGAATTGGGATAGTTGGTGCCCAGCACGGCCACCGCCGTCTGCGCTTCCCCCACAAGGCCGAGCGTAAGATAGGCTTCGCCAAGGCGGTATAGCGCTTCTTCCACATGGGTTGACGTCTGGTGTTCCTCGACCACCACCCGGAAGCGGTTGATCGCGGCGGTATAGCGGCCATTGCCCAGATAGTAGCGGCCAACGCTCATTTCCTTGCCGGCCACCTGATCGCGGGCGACCAGCAGCATCTGCCGCGATTCGTCAGCATAGCGCGAATTGGGATACGCCGACTGAAGCTGCGTGAACGTCTCGATGGCGTCCTGCGCCAGCTCCTGATCGCGCGTGATATCGGTGATCTGCTGATAATACGCACTGCCCTTGAGGAACAGCACATACGGGGCTTCCGAAGAGCGCGGATAGAGTGCTAGGAACCGGTCCGCCGCCATCACCGCCTGCGGGAACTTGCCCGAACGGAAATTGGCGTAAGTCAGCATCACCTTGGCGCGCTCGTTCATATCCGAGAACGGGTTCTGCCGCTCCAGCGTCTCAAGGTCCTCGATCGCTGCGTTGTAGCGATTATTGTCCATATTGGTGACGGCGCTAGCATAAAGCTGCTCAGCGGGCACCAGCGGCTTGTCATCGGTGCGGGTAAACAGCCCCATCGGCGAACAGGCCGCAATCACTCCGACAATCGCGACAGACGCCGCCACCCGCAGAACCGCTGGCATCTTGGTTGGTCTGGCTATGGTCTTCACGAAAAACTCCGTCCTCATCGCCGGGGCAGATCCGTGCCCATTGCGCTCTGGCCCAACCCGCTAGCGGGCAATATGTTCAAAACTGTGACGGCGGTTATCGCTCATTCACCCAATGGAACGCAAGTAGGGCTCGACCGTGAGCCGATCCGGCAGGTCGCCAAGCGCCTCCATTTCGAGCGGCAACGCGTCTGCTTCCACGATTTCGAAATTGAGTTCGCTGGCAAAAAGCGACTTGAGCACCAGCGCATTGAGCGCATGCCCGCCCTTGTAGGAGCGGAACCGCCCATAGATCGGCAGCCCGGCCAGCGCCAGATCGCCCACCGCGTCGAGCAGCTTGTGACGGACGAATTCGTCCTCGAAGCGCAGCCCGTCTGGATTGGCGATTTTATCCGCTTCGATGGCAATGGAGTTTTCAAGGCTGGAGCCGAGCGCATAGCCCGCCTGGCGCAACACTTTGGCCTGGGCGACAAACCCGAATGTGCGGGCCGGTGCCACATCGATGGAGAACCGGCGCGGCGACCAGTCAAAGATCATCCGCTGACGCCCGATCACCCGGGAATCGAAATCGATCTCTACATCGAAGGCCCGCCCGTTATAGGGCTCCAGCATGGCGAACGCATCATTGTCGCGCACCGTCACCGAGCGCAGGATGCGGATGAATTTCTTGCGATGAGGCTGCATGGAAAGCCCGGCGTCGAGCACCCCCTCGACAAAGGGCTCTGCGCTGCCGTCGAGAATGGGGCATTCGTCCCCTGCCACCACGATTTCGGCATTGTCGACGCCCAGCCCGTTCAGCGCCGCCAGCACGTGCTCGACGGTCGCCACACTGATTGATTGCCCAAGGTCGATCACGGTGCACAGCGCCGTCCGGCTCACCCGCGAGTGATCGATGCGCACGCTTTCCGAGAGCGTTCCGTCTTCGAAAAGACGCCGCAGCATATACCCTGTGTCGGCGGGGGCCGGGTTGATGGTCAGACGGGACGGCTTGCCGTTGTGGACGCCTATTCCCGCGAATTCCACAGGCCGTGCCAGTGTGCTTTGCCGCACGATATTGTTCTTCATTGGTACTCCGGGCCCATGTATCTATGGCGGCTCCCCGCCTTACTAACGAAAATCGGCCTGACACGAAAGCCGTGTCAGGCCGATTTAGATCGTAATTTGTAAATTTATATCAACCGTGGCGCTTGAGGAATGCTGGAATTTCCAGCTGCTCCTTTTGCGGGGCCCGTGCCGGCGCGGCCCGACCGTGCTGGTCGAAGTGTCCGGCGGCGCCTTCGGCCTGTGGCCGGGGGGCTGCGGCGCGCGGGCTGGCGGCCTCGATTGCGCTGCGGGCGGCCGCATCGTCGAACTGCGGCTGCACACGGTCGTCGGCCTGCGGCTCGGGCTCCGCGCCCAGATTCAGACCCACATTGGACGCCAGCCTGCGGAACAGGGCACGGGCATTGCGCGGCTCGTCCGTGCGCTGCGGCTCAAGCTGGGCCCGCGCCACCGGCGGCAGGTCCTCGGCGCGCGGAATGCGGCGCTGAAGCTGCGGGCGTTCGGCTCCCGAAGGCACATAGGGCTTCGGCATTGCCGTTTCCGGCGCACGCTGGTTTTCCTCGACCGACTGGCGCACCGCAGCAGCCGGAACATAGGGTTCGATGGTCACGCCATCAGTCTCGTCGCTGGCATAGGTCGCGGCGGCAGCTTCTGTCGCAGCATTGCCATTGCGGATCGCCTGCGCGACAGCAGCTTCGAACTGGTCGTCATCCATCTGGGCAGCGACCGGAGCCGGTGCTTCAACCGGCTCTGCCTTGGCGGCAGGTGCCGGGGCATCGCCCGGGCGGCGAGCCTGCAACGGCTGGCGCGTCGTGCTCGGCTTAACCGGATCGAGCGCCTGCACCATCATCGCATCAGTGCCAGTGGCGACCACCGACACGCGGACCTTGCCCTGCAAACTGTCGTCGAAGGTTGCGCCCAGGATGATGTTGGCGTCGGAGTCGACTTCCTCGCGAATGCGCGATGCCGCCTCGTCCACCTCGTAAAGCGTCATATCCTTGCCGCCGGTGATCGAGATCAGCAGGCCGCGCGCACCCTGCATCGAAACATCGTCGAGCAGCGGGTTGGCGATGGCGGCTTCCGCGGCGTGGCGCGCACGCTCTTCGCCCTCGGCCTCGCCGGTCCCCATCATTGCCTTGCCCATGCCGCGCATCACAGCGCGCACGTCGGCGAAGTCGAGGTTGATGAGCCCTTCCTTGACCATCAGGTCGGTCACGCAGGCCACGCCCGAATACAGCACCTCATCCGCCATCGCGAACGCATCGGCAAAGGTGGTCTTTTCGTTGGCGACCCGGAACAGGTTCTGGTTGGGAATAACGATCAGCGTATCGACGTGACGATGCAACTCGTCGATACCCTCATCGGCCAGCTTCATGCGCCGATTGCCTTCAAACTGGAAAGGCTTGGTAACGACGCCGACCGTCAGGATTCCCTGCTCGCGCGCTGCGCGGGCCACGACCGGAGCCGCGCCCGTACCGGTGCCACCGCCCATTCCGCCGGTGATGAACACCATGTGCGATCCCGAGAGGTGATCGTTGATCTCGTCGAAGCTTTCTTCGGCTGCGGCGCGTCCCACTTCCGGATGCGACCCCGCACCCAGACCTTCGGTAACACCGACGCCGAGCTGGATCACCCGCTGCGCGCGGCTGAGCGCCAGCGCCTGGGCGTCCGTATTGGCTACGACGAACTCGACCCCTTCAAGGCCCGAGTTGATCATGTTGTTAACTGCGTTTCCGCCCGCTCCACCGACGCCAAAGACGGTGATTCGCGGCTTGAGTTCCTGGATTCCCGGAATCTGTAAATTTATTGTCATCTCTGGCCCCGTGGTGGCTGTGTGACCAAGATGTAGCGCTCAATTCGTTAACCGTACCCTAACAAAGCCGTCTATTTCGTTAACCCTTCTGCAGATTGCGAGACTTGACAGCCACAAAGTCACCATGTGTTAAGCATGATTTGCCGCCTGCTTTTCGCCACGCGTCTGCGTCACACTGCGCGATGACCGGGCAAGGCCCGCTTGTCCGGCCGCCCCCTCACCCGGCCCAAGCATGGACAATGGCACATGAGCACGATCACCCCCTGCCTCTGGTTCAATAACAATCTCGAAGAAGCGATGGAGTATTACGCCTCCATCTTCCCCCAAACCAAGCTCTTGGGCACCACGCGCTATACCGAGGGCGGCATGGGCGAACCCGGCACTGTAATGACCGGCGACTTCGAGTTGCTGGGCCAGAGGTTCACCGCCATCAATGGCGGCCCCGCCTTCACCTTCAGCGAAGCGGTCTCGTTCGTCATCGATTGCAAGGATCAGTCGGAAGTCGATTACTACTGGGACAAGCTGACCGCCGATGGCGGCGCCGAAAGTCAATGCGGCTGGGTCCGCGATCGCTTCGGCCTCTCCTGGCAGATCGTCCCCAAAGCGCTCTACGATACCGTCACCGGCACCGACCCCGCCGGCGCCCAACGCGCTACCCAGGCGATGCTGAAGATGAAAAAGCTGATCGTCACCGATCTGGAAAAGGCCTATCGCGGCGATTAATAAATTGGGCTGATCAAACGAACCCGGATTTCAGCCAGCTTCCGACCCGTGCCAGATAGCCGTCCGAGCCGGTCAGCTTGCGGTTCGGGCGCGGCAGCACATATTCCGCACCGCACACCTGCGGATAGACCAGCATCCCCGCCACCGTCGCAAAGGCCGGGCCCTTGGCGCGATCGGGCAGCCCCGAAACGCCCAGCGGTCGCCCGTTCCTCACATTGCGCGCCAGCATCCGCCGCGCCAGTTCGGGCAGTCCCGTCAACTCCGACCCCCCTCCGGTCAGAACGAACCGTCTTCCGGAAACGTCCATCATTCCCGTGGCCTGCATCCGGTCGCGAATCGCATTGAGGATTTCCTCCACGCGTGGCCGGATCACCTGCGTCAGCATTTCGCGTGAGATCGAATTGGGGGATTCGTGGGAATTGGCCCCGATCGGCATCACCGTGATCACATCGGTTTCGTCGGTCTGCCCCGAAAGGCACGAGCCGTAGAGGGTTTTCATCCGCTCGGCATCGGCCACGCTCACCGAGAGCTGCCGCGCAATGTCGAGCGTGATATGGTGCCCGCCGATGGCCAGTGCGTCAGCATAGACCAGATGCCCCTCGCTGAACACCGAAACCGTTGTCGTCGCTCCGCCCATATCGATGCAGGCAACGCCCAGATCGGCCTCATCATCAACCAGCGTCGCCAGCCCGCTGGCATAGGGTGTCGCCATCAGCGCTTCGACTTCGAGGTGACACTTGTTGAGCGCCAGTTCGATATTGCGCATCGCCAGCGTTTCCGCCGAAATTACCGCAACGTCCACGCCCAGCGTTTCGCCGACCATACCGCGCGGGTCTTTCACGCCTTTCTGTCCGTCCAGCGCATAGCCGATGGGCAGCGCGTGAATGATCGAGCGCTCTTCGCGCACGCTGCGCTCGTTGACGGCAATCAGCACCCGCGAAATGTCGGCCGGCTCCACCTCATGCCCGTCGAGCGACACCGAGGCCGAAAAGGTTTCCGAGCCCAGCCGTCCCGCCGTCACATTGACCACCACCGACTGCACGGTGATTCCCGCCGCCCGCTCCGCCATGCCAACGACCGAGCGAATGGCCTGTTCGGCCTTGTCGAGATCGGTAACGATTCCGCTTTTGACCCCCGCCGAAGGCCCATAACCAAAGCCGATGATTTCCGCGACGTGGGTACGCCCACGCAGCGCCCGGCCTTCGGCACGCGGCACCAGCCGGGCAATGATGCAGCAGATCTTGGTCGAGCCGATATCGAGCACTGTCACCAGCGAGGAGCGTCCCAGCTGCACCGGCTTTAACCGCGCTGTCATCGCAGAGGTCATCATTAGCGTTCTTCTTCCCGCACAGTTGGCCGCACGGCCACATATTGCGCGACCCGCATGTCGATCAGGTCGAGATCACGTTGCAGCACCTGGTGGTCGAGCTGATAGCTATTGAGCCGGCTCAACGCATCCACCACCCCCGTCTCCGGCAATTGCACCCGCAGGCCTGAATAGAAAATCAGGTCCCAGCGCCGGTCGGCCACGCGGTTGAGCGCCGCCAGATCGAAGGTCAGATCGGGATAGCGGTTGATGAGATTAATCATCGCCATGGCATTGTCGCCAGCGCCCTCCCCGATGACCAAGGGCAGGTCAGCATTCTCACTGCGCGCTGGGGCGATCGGCGATCCCGAGGCATCGATCAGCATTGTCGCCCCATCGACCCGCCACCGGGCGACCGGCTGCTTCTCGCTGATCGTCACCAGCAACGAGTCCGGATAGACCTTGCGGATCGTCGCCGAGGCAACCGACGGGATTTCCTCGATCCGCAACCGCGCTTCGGCGATATCGAATCCGAGGCTCGTTTCCCCCTCCGCAATTCCCAACGCCCGCGCCACATCCGCTTCGCGCGTCAGCGCCAGTCCGGAAATCTCGATCTTTTCGATGCCAAATCCGGCGTCAGCGATCTGCCCGGTCACGAGGCTGGCGACAATGCCCCCACCATCGGCGAGGTCGTCACGCATCACATAGGCGCCACCCGCCAGCATCACCAGAACCGCCAGCGCGATCATGCGCAGCGCGAACTTTCTGTGCAGCACCCACCAGTTGCCGAGCGTGACCAGCGTACCGCCGCGCCTGCGAACCGGCACCAGCCGCGCCCGCTTGCTGGGCACGACCGCACGATTCGCCGGTGACAGGTCCGACACCACGCGCAGCGCGGGACGCTGAATGCGGGGCGCGGGCGGCGCGAGAACGCTGGCGACAGGCGCGACGTCGAACGAGTCTTTGCGCCTCACCTGTTGCAACTCGCATCCTCCACGATCCAGCTCACCAGTTGTTCGAAACTATGCCCGGCATGGGCTGCCAGTTCAGGCACCAGCGAGGTCTTGGTCATCCCCGGCTGGGTATTGATTTCCAGGCACACCAGTTCGCCATCATCGCCGCCGCGCGGGTCGTACCGGAAGTCCGAGCGTGTCACCCCGCGACAACCCAATGCGGCATGCGCCTTGAGCGACATTTTTTGAACTTTTTCGTAAATTTTTGGTGAAACCGGCGCGGGCAGCACATGCCGCGATCCACCGGTCTCATATTTCGCCTCGTAATTATAGAAGGCGAGATCGGTGTCGATTTCGATCACCCCAAGCGCAACCCCGCCCATCACCGCGCAGGTCAGTTCGCGCCCCGGTATGAAGCGCTCGACCATCAGGTCCTCGTCGCCCTGCCAGTCGCTTCGCAGGATTTCCTGCGGCGGATGCTCTTGGCCGTCCTTGACGATGAACACGTTGACGCTCGACCCGTCATTATACGGTTTCACCACATAGGGCGGAGCCATCACGTGGCTGCGCGCAATCTCGTCACGCGAGGCGATCACGTGATCGGTCACCGGCACGCCCGCCGCCTTGAACATCACCTTGGCCTGATGCTTGTCCATGGCCAGCGCCGAGGCCAACACGCCCGAATGAGTGTAAGGGATGCCTTGGATTTCCAGCAGCCCCTGGATCAGCCCGTCCTCCCCGAACCGCCCATGCAGCGCGTTGAAGGCGACGTCCGGCTTCACCTCTGCCAGCACCCGGGCGATGTCCCGGCCCACATCGATCTCGGTGACCCGGTATCCCGCGTTCCGCAGCGCCTCGGCGCATTGGGCACCCGAATTGAGAGAAACCTCGCGCTCGTTCGACCATCCGCCCTTGAGCACCGCTACATGTGTGGCCATTACTCTGCCTGCCCTGTTACTCTATTTGCCGGTATTCCGGCCTGTGGCTCACCCTGCTGTTTCCCGCAAATGGCGGGAACAGTCAGGCGCTGGCCCGCTTGCGTCCGGCCAGTTCGGCCTCCAGTTCACCCGGCAGTGCCCCTGCCCATAGCGTGATATTGCCCGCCCCGAGAAACACCACATAGTCGCCATCTTCCGCCCGGTCCGCGATCAGTTGCGCCAGCCCGTCCGGCCCGGCGATCGCCCGCGCATCCCGGTGCCCCAGCGCCCTGATCCGATCCACCAGCTCCGTATGGCTGACCCCGTCGATGGGCGCTTCACCCGCCGCATAGACCGGAGTGACCAGCACCGTATCGGCCTCGTTGAAGCACGAGGCGAAATCGTCGAACAAATCGTGCAAGCGCGAATAGCGATGCGGCTGTACCACGGCAATCACATCGCGCTTGGCCGATTGCCGCGCCGCATGCAGGGCCGAAGCGATCTCCACCGGATGATGGCCGTAATCGTCGATCACAGTGATCCCCTCGACCCGCCCGGTACGCGTAAACCGCCGGCTGACCCCGCCAAACCCTTTCAGGCCCGCCCGGATCTGCTCATCGCTCATTTTTAGTTGCTCGGCTACGGCAATCGCCGCCGTCGCATTGAGCGCGTTGTGCAGCCCCGGCATCGGCAGTTCCAGATCGGCAATCATCCGCTCGCTTCCGGTTGCCCGGTTACGCACGACCACCGAAAACCGGCTCGTCCCATTGTCGTTGCTGACATCGACCAGCCGTACATCTGCCTGCGGATTACGGCCATAGGTGACCACGCGCCGGTCCTCGATCTCTCCGACCAGCGCCTGCACCGTCGGGTGATCGAGACACATCACCGCAAAGCCGTAGAACGGCACATTCTCGACAAAGGTGCGGAACGCCGTCTTCACCCCGTCGAAATCGCCGTAATAATCGAGGTGCTCCGGGTCGATATTGGTGACCACCGCCACATCAGCGGGCAGCTTGACGAAGGTGCCATCGCTTTCATCGGCCTCCACCACCATCCAGTCGCCCTGCCCCAGCCGGGCATTGGTGCCATAGGCATTGATGATCCCGCCATTGATGACGGTCGGGTCGAAATTGCCCGCATCGAGCAGCGCCGCCACCATCGAGGTGGTCGTCGTCTTGCCGTGGGTGCCGCCAATAGCGATGCAGTTCTTGAGCCGCATGATCTCGGCCAGCATTTCCGCCCGCCGGACGATCGGCAGGAATTTCTTGCGCGCCGCCTTGAGTTCGGGATTGTCCTTCTTGATCGCCGAAGAAACGACCACCACGGCCGCATCGCCGATATTTTCGGCCGTTTGCCCGATGGCCACCGGAATGCCCATATCCTGCAGGCGCTTCACATTGGCGTTCATCGCCGCGTCGGACCCGCGCACGCTATAGCCTTGCGTGTACAGCACTTCCGCAATTCCGCTCATCCCGATTCCGCCAATGCCGATAAAGTGCACCGGACCGATATCCTGAGGCATCTTGGTGTTCATGAGTGTCCTTTGGCGGTTCGCTCGACGAGATCGGCCAGCCGTTCCACGGCATTGGCAATGCCCGCCGAGCGGGCTGCATCAGCCGCCCGGGCAAGACGATCCGGAGCATTCAAGAGTTCGTGAAGTTGCGTGGCAAGAGATTGCGGTGAAAGCGTGGCCTGATCCGCCACCCAGGCCCCCCCTGCCTTTTCCATCACCAGCGCATTGGCCTTCTGGTCCTGATCGAGCGATCCGGGCAGCGGCACCAGAATGGCAGGCCGGCCCAGAACCCCAAGTTCGGCAACCGTCGACGCCCCCGCCCGCCCGATCACCAGATGGCTCTTCGCAATCCGTTCGGGCAAATCAGCAAAAAACGCCGCCAGTTCCACGTTGATCCGCGCCCCGCGATACGCATCGGCCACCCGGTCGAGGTCCTCCTGCCGGCATTGCTGCGTGATATTGATCCGCCGCCGCAACGGCTCATCGAGTAGCGCCATCGCCGCTGGCACTATGTCGGAAAAAGCCTTGGCGCCCTGGCTGCCGCCGAACACCAGAATGTTGATCGGCCCGTCCGGTTCCAGCGCCGGATACGGCGCCCCGGCCACCTCGCGCACCCGATCGCGCACCGGGTTACCGGTCACCACCTTTTCCAGCCGAAACCGGTCTGCATAAGCGGTTTGGGGAAAGCTCAAGGCCAACACCCGCGCAAACCGGGCCAGCGCCCGATTGGCGCGCCCCATCACCGCGTTCTGTTCATGCAGAATTCCCGGAATCCGCAGCAGCGCCGCGGCGAGAAACGGCGGAAAGCACGGATAGCCGCCAAACCCGACAACAGCGTCGGGCCGGATACGCCGCAACACGCCCATCGCCGTGCTCACCCCGCCCAAAATCGTGAACCCGGCCTTGGCGAACCGCACCGGATTGCGAATCGACGGCGTAGCTGCGGGAATCACATGCACCGCTGTAGCCGGAAACTCCGCGCCGTATCCGGTTACCCGTTCATCGGTCAGAAGGTGGATATCATGCCCGCGCCGGCGCAGTTCCTCTGCCAGGGCCATGGCTGGAAACAGATGCCCCCCGGTCCCCCCCGCCATCAATGCGAAAGTGCTCATGTCTATCCGTTCTGCAGGGCGCTGCGGATCGGCAGGCCGGTGGCAAAGGTTTCTTCCGGCTTGCGACGCGTCAGGGCCAGCAATAGTCCCATGCCCAGCGCAATCGCAATCATCGATGTGCCGCCATACGAAACAAAAGGCAGCGTCATCCCTTTTGGGGGCATGAGATTGAGATTAACCGTGAGGTTGATCGCCGACTGCACGGCGAACTGCACGGCCAGCGCGCTGGCAGCCAGCCGGTTGAACAGGTTCTGCTGTCCTAGCGCCAGATTCAGCGCCCGCACCACGATAAACGCGATAAGGCAGACCAGCATCAGGCAAAAAACGATCCCGAACTCGCTCGCCCCGGCGGCAAATACAAAGTCAGCATGGGCGTCCGGCAGGTAGCGGCGCGCGATGCCTTCGCCCGGCCCCATCCCGAACCACCCGCCTTCCAATAGCGATTCCAGTGCGCGTTCGGCCTGATAGTTGTCTCCGGTTTCCGGGTTGATGAACGCGTCGATCCGGCGCGCCACGTGCGGAAACACCAGATAGGCCAGCCCGATCAGCCCGACCGCCCCCGCCCCCAGCGTCCCGATCACCCACCAGGAAATCCCCGACAAAAACAGCAGCGCCCCATAGGTCGCCACCATCAAAGCCGTCTGCCCCACGTCCGGTTGCAGCAACAACAGCCCAACGATCAGCCCCGTCGTCAGCATCGCCAGAATTTGCCCCGGCACGTCCTTGCGCTTCATCTTCTCGGAAATCAGCCAGGCGGCAATGATCGCATAGGCGGGTTTGACGAATTCCGACGGTTGCAGCGACTGCCCGAGAAACGAAATCCAGCGCCTCGCCCCCTTGACCTCGACCCCGTAGCGCAGCGTCATGGCCAGCAGGGCAATCCCCCCCACCAGCGTCACCAGCGCCACCACCCGCGTCCAGCGCGCATTGAGCATCGAGGCCGCAAACATCACGCCCAGCGCCGGAATGCAGAACAGCACATGGCGCTGCGTAAAGTGCCACGGCCCCAGCCCGATCCGCTCGGCCACCGGCGGGCTTGCCGCAAAGCTGAGCAACACGCCGAATCCCATCAGCGCGATCAGCGCAAACATCAACTCGCGATCAACGGTCCACCACCACTCGGCGAGCGGGGTCTTTCGTTCTCGGGAAAACCAGGCTGAAATAGCAGTCAAGGGACGGCACTCCGATACGCGGCCAGATCATCACATCGGGTTTTTCCACCCGACACCGCGCCATCGCCCTCGAAAGTTCACCCCGACGCCGACGTTGCAGAATGCAAAATTACCACCCCATTGGTTACCATTTCGCAACCATACAGCCTGAGCCCCATTTTTCCCCATCCTCGCTATCCCCGGCGCTCCCCCACACCCCACGTCATCCCGGACCTGATCCGGATCCAGTAACCGGTAGAGCCGCCGCACTTCCCTTCTCTCCTGAGGGGGAAGGTGGCCGAGAAGCAGTCGGATGAGGGAGCGCTGAGCATCCTCGCTCACCGCCGCGCGCGCTGAACTTCAGCGCTCCTCGCAGTGCCTGCCTTCATTCCCACCCCTGGCGAATACTGGATCCCGGGTCTTCGCCCGGGATGACACGCTGGGGTAAAGTCCGCAGTTCCCCCCATCCACCCCCGTCATCCCGGACTTGATCCGGGATCCAGTAACCGGCAGCGCCAGCAACTCCATACCCACCGCTGCCCCACTTATCCCCGCGCCCCAAATCGCCCCCATACTCTCCCTCACGACCCCGCTTACATGGACGCAAGCGCAACGAACGTTTGGGCAGGGTCGGTTCGGGTTCGTTGGCGGTCGCGTCAGCGAAGGCAGAAACGTTCCGAGTGCCAGCCCACGGCACGACCGCGGGTGAACCGGGGAAACCCGGCGGGGATTGGCCCCAGCCTCAGTGGACGACCAGGCCCAAAATCTCGGACGCGTGGGGCGATGATCGCTTCATACTAAACAAAAATCGTGCGGAGCGTTCATCGCCCCATGCCGTTCATCCGACCCAGCCCCGAAGCCCATGGCTGTCGGCCGCTTTTGCGCGTGTTGAATCAGAAGATGCCACGAACAGACGGACGCAACGACGACCCCGGCGAACGTTTTCGCCGCCCCATCGGAGGCGCAGCGGAGGGCATAGGCGCGCCGTGAGACGAAACAATGAACCTTACCGAAGTTTCAGCGAACTCAATCCGATCAGCGCCAGCACCATAGCGATGATCCAGAAGCGGATCACGATCTGGCTTTCGGTCCAGCCCAGATGCTCGAAATGGTGATGGATCGGAGCCATCTTGAAGACGCGTTTCCCGGTCAGGCGGAAGGAGACCACCTGCACGATGACACTGACCGCTTCGAGTACGAACAGCCCGCCGACGATGGCCATCACCAGTTCGTGCTTGGTCGCCACCGCAATGGTGCCCAGCGCGCCGCCCAGAGACAGCGAGCCGGTATCGCCCATGATGATCTGCGCCGGTGGAGCATTGAACCACAGGAACCCAAGCCCGGCCCCGATCAGGGCACCACAGATGATCGACAACTCCCCGGTTCCGGGCACGAAGTTGAGGAACAGATAGTCGGAATACACCTGGTTGCCGACCAGATAGGCAATCAGCCCGAACGCCGCCGCCGCGATCATCACCGGCACGATGGCCAGCCCGTCGAGCCCATCGGTGAGGTTCACGGCATTGCCTGCGCCCACGATCACAAAGGCCGCAAACACAAAGAAGAACAGCCCCAGATTGAGCGCCAGATCCTTGACGAAGGGCAGCAGCAGCGCGGTGCCGTAGCCTTCCGGTGCCTGGCTGGCAATCATCACACAGGCGATCACGGCGATCACCGTCTCGATGGTCAGCCTGGCCTTTCCGCCAAAACCCTTATGGTTCTGATGCTTGACCTTGAGATAGTCGTCATAGAACCCAACCAGCCCGAACCCGGTGGTCACCAGCAACACGGCCCACACATAAACATTGGACAGGTCGGCCCACAACAGGATCGAGACCAGCGCGCCAGAAAGGATCATCAGCCCGCCCATGGTGGGCTTGCCCTTTTTGGTCAGCAGATGGCTTTGCGGTCCGTCCTCGCGGATCGGCTGGCCCTTGCCCTGCCGCACCCGCAGCGAGTTGACCATTCCCGGCCCGAACAGGAACACAAAAAACAACGCGGTGATGATCGCGCCGCCGGTCCTGAACGAGAGGTAGCGGAAGACGTTGAAGACGGGAAAAGCGTCTGCGAACTGTTGCAGGTAATAGAGCATGGGCCTGGGTCTGTGCCTTTAGTTTTGCGCGCCGAAGCGATCGCGTATCCGGGCCACCAGCGTGCCCAGCCTCAATCCGTTCGATCCCTTGAGCATAACTGAGTCGCCGGGGGCAAGCGTTTGCAGAAAATTGTCCGCAATATCCTCGACAGTTTGTGCTTGCTCCGCAACAAGCGCAACCGGCAGCTCTGCCGCCAGCGCCGCCATGTGCGGACCGACCAGAAACACCGCGTCGGGTCGCGCCGCTATTACTGCCGGAGCCAGTTTCGCGTGATAGGCATCCGCCTCCGCGCCCAATTCCAGCATGTCGGCAAGCACCAGCACCCGCCTTCCGCCCGTCTCGCTCTGCGCAAACACATCGAGCGCTGCTTCCATGGAAACCGGATTGGCATTGTAGCTTTCATCGATCAGACGCACAGGGTTTTCTGCGTCTCCGAGTTCATACGCCGCCCCGCGCCCTTCTGGAGCGCCATGCGCCGCAAGCGCCGCCAGAGCCTTGTCCATATCGGCCCCGACAGCCCGCGCCACCAGCACCGCCGCAACCGCATTTGCCAGCATATGCCGCCCCGCGGTCGCAATCTCAATCGGCAGATCGATCCCGTCGCCCGCGATCCGGCCTGCCCCACCCTCCGGCGTCGCCTGATATTCGACAATCGTCATATCCGCGGGCTCAAAGCCATAGGTCAGCGTCGAAAGCCCCGCTTCCTTTGCCGCTTTCACCAACCGCCCCGCGTAGGGATGATCTCCGCCCAGCACAGCCAATCCCCCCGGCTCCACCCCTGCGAAAATTTCCGCTTTCGCATCCGCGATCGCCTCAACGGAGGGAAAAAACTCCAGATGCGCCGGCGCAACGGTGGTCACCACCGCCACATGCGGCCGGACCAATTGCGACAGCGGGGTAATCTCCCCGGCATGGTTCATCCCGATCTCGAACACGCCGAACTGCGCATCCTGCGGCATGCGCGCCAGCATCAGCGGCACGCCCCAGTGATTGTTGAAACTCCTGATCGACGCGTGGGTCTTTCCGCTCGGCTCCAGCGCCACCCGGATCGCTTCCTTGGTCGAGGTTTTCCCCACGCTTCCGGTCACCGCTACAATGCGGGCTTTCGAACGCTCACGGGAGAACCGCGCCAGTTGATACAGCCCCTCCAGCGCATCCTCGACCACGATAAGCGGCAATCCCGAAAGCCCGTCCGCACGTTGCCGGCTGACCAGCGCCGCAACCGCCCCCGCCGCAACCGCCTTGTCGGCAAAATCGTGCCCATCGAAGCTGTCACCACGGATCGCCACGAACAGCCCGCCCGCGTCGATCTCCCGGGAATCGATGGAAATCGACGTCACGGTCTCCGCGCTGATGTTGCGCGCTTCGCCCCCGGTGGCGGCGATAATATCCGTGATCGAAAAAAACGTAGTCAAACCTTAGTCTCCAAAGGCCGCGCGGACGACCTCGTGGTCGGAAAAATGGTGCTTGGTCGTGCCCACGATCTGGTAATCCTCATGGCCCTTGCCCGCGACGAGCACGACGTCCTCTGCGCCCATTCCGGCAATTGCATGGCCGATGGCCTCGGCCCGGTCGCCGATCTCGGTGGCCTCCGGCGCAGCTGCCAATATCTGCGCCCGGATCGATGCAGCGTCCTCAGTGCGGGGATTGTCGTCGGTGACGATCACCAGATCGGCCAGCCGCTCGGCCACCGCGCCCATTTGCGGACGCTTGCCCGGATCACGGTCTCCACCGCAGCCAAACACCACGATCAGCCGCCCGCCCGCAAACGGACGCAACGACTCCAGCGCATTTTCCAGGGCGTCGGGCGTATGGGCATAGTCCACGAACACTGCAGAACTGCCCCGTTCGGCGACTTTCTCCAGCCGTCCCTTCGCGCCCTCAATCGTCTCCAGCGCCGCAAGCGCTGCCCGGTTCTCGACGCCGGTGGCCATGGCCAGCCCGGCGGCGACAACGGCGTTTTCCACCTGGAAGCGTCCGACAAGTGGCAGCAGGAATTCGAACGGCTCGCCCACCAGCTTGCCCTTCACCCGTTGTCCGAACCCCTCGCTCGTCACGCTTTCGATGTCGATATGGGCACCGCCCTCGCCCACGGTAAACACCGTCGCGCCCCGATCGAGCGCGGCAAACATGAAGGGGAGGCCTTCCTCGCTCGACGAGTCGATCACTGCCGTCCCATCAGAGTCGATCAACTCCCTGAACAGCCGCAGCTTGGCGTCGCGATAGGCTTCGATAGTTTCGTGATAATCGAGATGGTCGCGGCTGAGGTTTGTGAAGGCCACCGCGGTGAACTTTACCCCGTCGAGCCGTCTTTGATGCAGTCCGTGGCTTGATGCTTCCAGCGCCACATGCTCGACGCCCTCGGCCTTGAGCCGCGCCAGCGTCTTATGCAGCGAAAGCGTGTCGGGCGTCGTCAACTCGCCGGGAATGTGGGTCTCCCCCACCGTCAGCCCAAGAGTCCCAAGGCTCGCGCCCCGGATACCGACCGTCGCCCAGATCTGGCGCAGGAACGAGACCACCGAAGTCTTGCCATTGGTGCCGGTAACGGCGACGCAAAATTGCGGTTGCGGCCCGCACACCCGGGAGGCCGCCACGGCATAGGCTGCCCGCACATCGGACACTTCGATCACGGGAACACCCGGATCATCCTGAGGAGCGACATCGGTGACGATCGCACAGGCTCCCCGGCCCAGCGCCTCATAGGCATAGGCGATGCCATGGCCCTGCGCGCCTGGAAGAGCGAAAAACACCTCGCCCTCGCCGATCAGCCGGCTGTCCGCATTGAGCCCCTTTATCTCCAGGGCGGGCACCTCGGACGCGCCGTCCACACCGTCGAGAACTTCAGCAAGCCAGTACCGCAACCGTGTCAATCCTTGTTTGCACGCCCGCATCGTGAGCGCGAAATAATTGTATTTCGACCCTAAAGCATTCCCGCCCGCAATTGTGCAGGAACCAGCTGCGTGTCCAGCATGGGATCCAGATTGGGCTGAACGCCCAGCATCGGCGCGATGCGCGTCACGATCCGGCCCGACATTTCCCCCGCGTTCCAGCCAGCGGTCCGCCCAGAGGTTTCATTCTCGGGCTTGGGCTCATCCACCAGAACGATCAAGGCATATTGCGGATCGTCCAGTGGGAAAGCCGACGCAAACAGGGCAAGACTCTTGGCGCTGGAATAGCGGCCATCAATGACCTTTTCGGCGGTCCCGGTCTTGCCGCCCCAGCGATAGCCCTTGGCAATCGCATTGGCCCGGCTGCCCGATCCCGAGATGGCGTTGTGCCGCATCAGATAGCGGATATAGGCGCTGGTCTGCTCGGAAACCACTTGAGTGGACACCGCTCTTGCTTCCGCCTCGGTGCGCGGAAACAGCGTCGCATCCATCAGCCTGCCGCCATTGACCAGCGCACTCATCGCCGTAAGCATATGCATGGGCGTTATGCTAAGCCCGTGGCCGAACGAGGCCGTCGCCGCGCCCACTTCGGAAAATGTTGCCGGGATCGCCGAACGGGTGACTTCGGGCAGTTCGATCACCGGCGCTCCTTCAAGTCCCATACGGGTGAGAAAGGCCCGGAAATTGTCCTTGCCCATCGCCTGCATCATCTTGATCGTCCCGATGTTGGACGAATATTGATAGACCTCGGGCACCGACAGAATGCGGTATTTCCCGTGAAAGTCACTGATGGTGTAGCGCCCGAACCGCACGCCGAAGCGCGCATCGATATCGTCGGTGATCCGCACCGCGCCGCTATCGAGCGCTCCGGCGAAGGTGATCGTCTTGAAGATCGATCCGACCTCGAACTTGGCGGCGGTGATCCGGTTGAAGTGCCCCTCCTGCAACATGCCCGCCGGCACGTTGGGATCGAAATCGGGCAGCGAGGCCAGCGCGATGACTTCGCCTGTGTTGACGTCCATGATCGCTCCAGCCGCCGCGATCGCCTGATAGCGTTCGAGGGAATCGAGCAGTTCATCGTGCAGGATGTGCTGCACGCGCAGATCGATGGACAGGTTCACCGGCGTCAACGCGCTATCGCGCGCCAGACCAAGATCCTGAAGCAGAGCGAGATTGTCGTCATCGAGATGCTTTTCCACGCCTGCGATGCCGACATTGTCGATATTGACCGCGCCCAGAATGTGCGAGGCGACCGCGCCCCCCGGATAAAACCGCTTGCTCTCCTCAAGGAAATCGAGCCCGGGAATACCCAGTCGCATGATGCGTTCCTGCTGGGCCGGAGTCAGTTCCCGCGACACCCACACAAATCCCCGATCCCCGGTCAGGCGCTGCCGCAGCCAGGTGCTGTCGAGATTGGGCAGAACGGTGAGAATGGCATCCGCCGCTTCGTCTACATCGATGATCCGACGCGGCTCCGCAAACAGCGACGGCACGCGGATATCGACCGCCATTTCCAGTCCGTTGCGGTCGAGGATAGCGGGCCGCGACGCCATGATCGCATCGCGCGCCTGTCCTTCGATGGTGGTGTCCACCACGACATTGCCCAGCCAGATAAGTCGTGCCCCCATGACCGAAAAGACCAGCAGCACAAAGACCATCGCCCACCGGATCCGGGCTCCGGTGAGATTGCCGCGCGCCTTGCGGGCGCCATCGATTGCGATCGTCCCCTGATCATGGATGATAGCGCTCACAGCAAGTCCTCCAGCAACGAGCCGATCGGGTCTTCGCCCGCTTCGATGGTTTCAAACAGCGCATCGAGAGCATCGGTATCAAGGCGTTGCTGCGGACGCATGGGCAGGTCGGCAAAGTTCCCGAACTGCGCGACCTTGGCCACTTGCAGATTGAGCACCTCGTTGTGCCGATCGACGATGGGCTGGATATGAGTGGGTTGATTGAGATACGCCCAGTCGGCCTTGAGGATCGACAAATCGGCCTGCTGACGCGCCATGGCCCGCTCGATGCGCACGATCTCATCGGCGGTCAGTTCCGCCACATGCTTTTGCGAATAGACCGCCACCACCGCGATCACCGCGACGATGGCAAGAACGATATTGAGGCGATGCACGAACCGGATCATAGCGCACCCTGCCGAAAGCCGGGGACCCCGAGACCCGTAGTTTGCATCGGACGTGCCGGGGCGGATGCCCGCACGCCGCTGCGCAATGTCGCGGACCGGGCGCGCGGATTGCGATCCAGTTCCGCCTTGCTCGCCTTGACGGACTTGCGTACCGGCACCCAGCGCTTTTCCTCCGGCTCCGTTTGCGGCAGATGCCGCGACTGCGGTGCCGACGTCTTGGACTGGTCGAAAAACCGTTTGACGATTCGATCTTCAAGCGAATGGAACGTTACCACCGCCAGTCGCCCGCCCTCAGGCAACAGCCGCTCGGCTGCAAACAGCGCAGAGACCAACTCATCGAACTCGCTGTTAACAGCGATGCGCAGCGCCTGGAAGGTTCGGGTCGCCGGGTGCGGCCCGCCCGGACGGCGACCGATGGTCTTTTCGATCACCCCGGCCAATTCCAGCGTATCGGCAATCGGCGCAACGTCCCGAGCCGCAACGATGGCCCGCGCGATTCGACGCGACGCCCGCTCTTCGCCATATGCAAAGATCAGATTGGCCAGATCGGTTTCCGACAACGCATTGACAAGATCGGCGGCACTGGTGCCGTCCCGGCTCATCCGCATATCCAGCGGCCCCGGGCGCATGAACGAAAACCCGCGCTCTGCCTGGTCGAGTTGCATGGAGCTGACCCCGATATCGAGCACCACCCCGTCCACATCGCGCTCCCCGACAAGCGTTTCCAGCTGCGAAAACGATCCGGCTGAAAAGTCGATTCGATCCGGGAACTCCGCTCTCAAACCCTCGACGAACGGCATGACAGTCGGGTCGCGGTCGATGGCAAGAACACGCGCACCCCGCTTCAGAAGGGCGCGCGAATATCCGCCCGCACCGAACGTCCCATCAACGATGCACGCGTGCCCCAGCGGCTCCAGTGCCTCCAGCACTTCTTCCAGCAGCACAGGTTCATGCAAGGTTTCTGGCTCACCCATCTGTTTGGATACCCGCGCCCGGCGCTCCCTTTGCCAGCCGTCCGGCCGGCTGGAACTGTTCTTAAAGTGTGTGGGAATGCTCCACTTCGAGCCACATTGCATCCCAGTCTTTAAGATTCTGTTTCCCAAACCTGTTAGGAAAGAAAAACGACACCAGTCGGCCTGTAAGCCGGGTTCTGTAAGGCCTGCCTCTTGCGAGACAGACGTGGCGACCATTCATCTGGGACGCCTGTTGCCAGACGCCTCGTGCAACCAACCCGGACGACCGGCCGTGAAAACGCGGCTGGAGCCGAAACTCCCGTCGTCCCTATTCGGTCTTGCTCCCGGTGGGGTTTACCGTGCGACGCCTGTTGCCAGGCCCCCGGTGCGCTCTTACCGCACCCTTTCACCCTTACCCCGGACAGAACCGGGGCGGTTTGCTTTCTGTGGCACTTTCCCTGGGGTCGCCCCCGCCGGGCGTTACCCGGCACCGTGTTTTCATGGAGCCCGGACTTTCCTCCACGCTCAACACGCGGCGGCCGCCCGGCCAACTGGTGACGGGCTGATGTAGGGTGCGCATGGCAGGTCGGTCAAGTCGCTTCGCTGGGAATGAGCATTGGACGCGGTTGGCGAATTCGGGTCACGTCGCGATACGCGACGTTGATCGCGGCCATCTTGGCAGACGCCAGCCCCATCAACTCGTCCGGCACCCCCTTGGCGATCATCCGATCCGGGTGATGCTCGGCCACCAGACGCCGATAGGTACGGCGCAATTCATCGTCTGTCGCATCAGGTGCGAGTCCCAGCACCGCATAAGGATCGCGCTGCCCGCTCGGCAGCAACACATGCTGGGACGCAATCTGCTCAAACCGCACGGCATCGAAGCCGAAGATATCGCTCACCGCCATCAGATAGGCCAGTTCATCATCGTGAACAAAACCATCGGAAGTCGCGATCTCGAACAAGGCGTCGAGCACGTGCTCCAGCGTGGCCGGGCTGTCGGCGAACAGTTTGCGCACCTTTTTCGCGTAGCTGTCGAACCCCGCAATATCCTGCTGCGCAAGGGCAAAGAACCGATCCACATGCACATCGGCGCCTTCGGGAATATCGACGAGCTTGTGGAACGTGATCACTTCACGCCGACTCACTACCCCATCTGCAACGGCCATCTTGGCCGCAAGCGCGATGATCGACATGGTGAAAGCCGTCTCACGTTCCCGCTTGAGCCAATTGTCGGGATCGAAAATGGCAGCCAGGCCGCCAGCAAGCCCCGTCCCTTCCGAGAACGAGCCCAAAAACGCAGCAATTCTTTGCCAGATCGACATAGTCTATTCCCGTTCTTCGCCTGCCCAGCCGCGTTGTCGGGTAGCCACGACACGCTGCGCACCACGATACCCGTGTTTTCAGAAAGCGGCGACTGCGACTTATTCGTAGATGAAGCCGAACGGGTTGGCCGGTTGTTGCCTCTGGACGGTAACTCGGCTGTTCAAAGCCGGAACCTGCTCCTCATAAACCCAGATCACCTCTCCATTGGGCCCGACGACTCCCACCAATTCGTCGTCATGCGGCACGGCGCCCTCTGTCCGATCATAGTCATAGACACCCGCCATCGGGGCCAGGACATCCGGCTCAGGCGGCGCAATCAAATAGTCGCCTGTCTCTCCGCCGTAAGCGGCTTCCGCTATCGCGTCATAATCGATCGCGGGCGCAGCGGTCCGCACCGCAAGTCCCTCTGGGCGTGGTTTGGGCAAAGGCGGTGCCGCAACCGCCACTTCGGTTTTGACCTCGCTCTGAGCGATGCCATTGTCTGGTATTGCCTCGTCCAGCTTATCGGGTGCCGGAATTGTGGGCTCGGAAGCTTCCTCCGCCCCCAGGGGTCGGCCATTAACGGTGACGATGGGAGAAGGTTCCTGCGTCTCGTTTTCCGCATCCTGTATTGCCGCGACAGCCGGAAACCCGGCTGCATCGACCACACGCTCCGGGGCCGTCGCGGGCTGTTCAACCACTTCGTCGGCAGAAGCCGGTGCCGGGTCGGCAACGTCAGCTATCCGGGCATCGGGTATTTCGTCGCGCCCTTGCCACGCAGCGCCACCAACTACGGCGATCAGCAGCACGAGCATCGCTCCCGATACGATGGGTCTGGAGAACATCATTTTCGCATTCCGTTCGGCCATGGCGGCCAATGTGCCCCCGCACAGCCACCCTCTTTGCCCGCGAAAATGGCAGCAGTTTGGTGAACGGGGACTGAAGGACGCGACCAACGATCACATCCTTGCCATCGACAGCCCATGTGCCTGCGTTATGCGCTGACCTCGATATCGAGAAGCCGCGTCAACTCCAGCACCAGGTGCGAGCGGTTGAGGGTATAGAAATGGAACTCCCTCACGCCTGAATCGAGCAACTGCCTGACCTGCTCCCCGGCGACATCGAGCGCCACCTTTGCGTGAGTCTCCGGATCATTTTCCAGACCTTCGAACTTCTTTGCCAACCAGTCCGGGATGGACGCGCCGCACCGCTGCGCAAAATTTGATATCTGCCCAAAACTGTGGATGGGCTGAATTCCGGGTACGATGGGAGCGTCGATACCGGCCTTTCGTGCAAGTTCAATGAAGCGCCAGTAATCATCGTTATCGAAAAACATCTGGGTAATGGCGCGATCCGCACCCGCGTCGAGCTTGCGCTTGAGATTGTCTATCTCATCATCCCAGTCGGCGCTGTTGGGATGCTTTTCGGGATAGGCCGCAACCGAAATATCGAAATCGCCGAGCTTGCGAATCCCCGCGACCAGATCAGCCGCGTTGATATAGCCCTCAGGATGTGGCGTGAACGGATGCCCCACCCCTTCCGGCGGATCGCCCCGAAGCGCAACAATGCGCGTGACGCCCGCATCGGCATAGCCGCGCACCACGGCATCGACATCATCGCGCGACGCACCCACACAAGTCAGATGCGCGGCGGCGGGAACCCCGGTTTCGCTGGTGATGCGCGAGACCATCCGCAAGGTGCGCTCGCGCGTCGATCCGCCCGCCCCATAGGTCACGGACACAAACCGCGGCTGCAACGGAGCCAGTTGCGACAGGCTGTCCCAGAACCGCTCTTCCATCGCGTCGGTCTTGGGGGGGAAAAACTCAAAGCTCACCGCAACATCGGATCGTCCCGTTCGCGGGCTCGTCCGGCTCTCGGCCGTCGCAGACACCACCATCAAACTCCTTTTACATTTCTTAGTTCAGCGGGTTCGAGGACCCATAGACAAACGGTGAGACCACCCTCTTTTGCCGAGGGGAATTTCTGGCGACAGACTGCGTTCAATCCGCTCGCCCGTGCCCACATTTCCACCTGCTGATCGGACAAGCCCAAACGCCGATGTGCTTGTTCCGTCCGCAGGAATTCATGATCATGCGGCGCAAAATCGACGATCAGCATACGCCCATCGGCCCGCAAACACGCTGCGGCATGGCCGAGGACGACCCCCGGGTCGTCAAAATAATGGAGAACCTGGTGCAACATCACCAGATCGGCCTGCCCGCGATAGTCACCCAGATCGGTGATATCACCCAGCCGCACCTGCGCATGCGCGACCTCGCCTTCGTCCAGCTTCGCGCGGGCAACCGCCAGCATCTCCCGGCTGGAATCAAGGCCAATGCCATTCTCATAATGGCCGGCCAGCAATTCGAGCATACGCCCGGTACCGGTACCAAGATCGAGAAACTGCCCCACCAGCTCTGAGCCGATCGCATCGATAATCGCCGCTTCGACCGCCTCGTCGGCGACGTGCAGATTGCGCAGCTTGTCCCAGCTCTGTGCGATGGTCGCAAAATAATCTGCGGCACGATCACGGTGCGCCTGGCGCAACGCCGCCAGCTTTTCCCGATCGCGCAGCAGTTCGGTTGCTTGCGGATCGACATTGCCGGTCAGCCAGTCCACCAGCCCATCGCTGGCCGGCTCGCGATAGAGCCGATAATAAGCCCAGGCCCCCTCGGCGTGTCGCGTCACCAACCCCGCATCCGCCAACAGTTTCAGGTGGCGCGAGATTCGCGGTTGGCTTTGGCCCAGAATTTCCGTGAAGTCCTTGACGCTCAATTCACCCTGCGCCAACAGGGCCAACAGGCGCAGCCGGGTAACCTCCCCCGCCGCCTTCAAGAGCAAAACCATATCCTGCGGGTGCCGCACGATCCCATTCCCCGCCATAAGACAGTTCCGTTCCGCAACCTCGTGATTGCACGGCACATAAAGATATCTTTATGTCTTTTTGTCAAGCAGCTTGGAATGCTTGCGCGACAACGCAGCGATACTCTATCTCGCTTCTTGCCCGTTGGGTGATCAGGCAACCGCCACTTCGCTGCGCCGCCGGAAGGCGTGCGAGCGCCACAACTCGAATATGCCCGCCGCTTCATCCTCGCTCAAGGCTTCGTAGCGCGAACGCACATTGGTGATATCGGAAGGACTGGGCATGTCGCGCCAGGGCAAGACCGCCACCACCGCCTCGAACAGATCGGCATCCAGCCCGATCGCGCGCGCTGCCACCGTGAAGGCGACATAGTCCTGCATGGCAAGCCATTTGACGACGATTTCCGGACGGACTTCCAGCAGCATGGTCATCCCCGCCGCCGTATGGTGGCCATAGCCAAAGCGGGTAAATCTGTGCAGTGCCTTGAGATCAAAACGGCGGCGGTCTGCCAGCGCTTTCACCTGGTTCCAGGCCAGCTTCCATTCCTGCGCCGAAAAGCCCGCCTGATTCTTGATCCGGTTATAGACAACGGCCTGGACCCGTGCCGTGATCGGTGTCTCCTCAGAACGCGGCAACAGCCCGGTCTCTTCCAGAGCCTTCGCTCCGAGATCGGAAATTTCGGCACGCACCTCGGCCCAGTCGATATCTCTGCGCTCGCGCAGCATCCGGGCAAAGTCCTCGTTTTCCTGCACCCGCTCGGCGATCTTTTCCACAGCCCGATGGCTGATGACCGCCTGCTCGTTGCGCAACAGACGGACAATCGAGGGTTCGGCTCCATAGACCGCGATTGCCTCACCCACCCGGCCCGTCAGCCCCTTGCGGCTCGCAATGGCGACCCGGTGATCTTCACTCTGATGCTGGGCAATTTCGATCAGGTCGTCATCGGTCAGCACATTGGAGAATTCCAGCAGGTCGGCCGCAACCTCGATCACGTCGTTGGCCAATTTGAGCACAACCGACCCCGGCGCGCGCTCCAGCGGCGCCATCAGTTTTGCAACATGTGCCCGCGCTTCCGTTTCAACGATATCGGCGAGTTGGCACAGCACTTCGTCATACTGGGCGACCTGCTCGTCATCGCACCGGTCGGAGACATAGGAGAACAGTTGCGCCAGATTGCGGATCAGGTGATCGCGCTCGCCCTCGTCGGCCTCACCATTCAAAACCCTGAAATTCGCAAACGCCCTCAAGCCTTCACCTGCTTCGGTCATTCTGGTCTCCTCGGCGATATATCCGCCATGTGCCTTACCCTGCCCGAATCTCCATTTCCCCGGCCTGAATGCGGCCCGCTCGATTTAATTAAAAGGCGATAACTGGGATTTACCGATGATCAAGACCGGGCTTCGGCGAGCCGGCAAGACCTTTGCCCCGATCTGCGCGGCGCTATGCCGGCTTAAGAGGCCGGTTCTTCCACGAACCATAGGTGAAGACGATGAGCGAGACCCAGATCAGTCCGAAACTGGCGAGACGCGCCGTCGAAAGCTCCTCACCGAACACAAACACAGCCGTCAGGAACTGCATCGACGGCGCGATATACTGGAACATCCCGATGGTGGAGAGCTTCAATTGCCGCGCGGCAAACGCGAACAGCACCAGGGGGATCGCGGTCAGCGGCCCGGTCAGGATCAGCAGGAACGTGGTCATCGGATCGGCATAGAAATCGGGGATGGGCCCGGCCAGCAGGTAGAAAATATAGGCAACGCTGATCGGAAACAGTACGATCGTTTCGATCGCCAGCCCCGCCGCCGAACCCACATTCACCGTTTTGCGCACATAGCCGTAAAAAGCAAAGCTGAAGGCCAGCGCGAGGGAAATCCACGGGATGCTGCCCAGACCGATCGCCTGAATGGCAATCGCAACCCCGGCGATACCGATGGCCAGCGCCTGCGTCCGCGTCAGCCGTTCCGAGAGCAGAAGCAGTCCAATGGCAACACTGACCAGCGGGTTGATGAAGTAGCCAAAGCTCACCTCAAGCACGTGCTGGTTGGCCACGGCCCAGACAAACACCAGCCAGTTCACCGCGATCAGCACGGCCGAAACGCACATGGCCAGAACCGTGCGCCGGTCCCGCAGCGCCACTTTGACTTCGCCGAACTGCTTGCGAAACCAGATGATGGCGCCGACGAACAGCAGTGAACATACAATCCGATTGGCCACGACGCCCACCGGATCGACATGTTCTATCATCTTGAAAAAGATGGGTAATATGCCCCACAGGAAATACGTCACGAGGGCGGCAGTCACGCCGAGACGCACATTGTCATCCGGCCCTGTAGGCCGTGGAGACCGCGCGCCGCTGACGGCAGGAGCGCCTTCGATCGATGTCATGGGGAAGCCTCAAGAGCACACAGCAAATGCACACTCTAGCCCCGGCTATTCTCCGACACCAGCATAGACGCCTCGGCGTCTATGCTTCCTCCTCCTCAGTCCCGGTCAGCATGGACAGAAATTCCAGCAGTAGCGGGTTGAACAGGTCGGGCCGCTCCAACCCTGGAAGATGGGCCGTGCCTTCGATTACTGCACCAAAGGCGTTATCCATCTCTTCCGAGAGGTCTTCGTGCCGGGCGACGATATGGGGGAAATCAAGATCGCCGACAATCAGCAGCGCGGGGGTATCGATCTCGCCGACCTTATCGACCACCGATGGCGGCCTGTCCTCGCGCGTAAGCTCAGGTTTACGCAAGATATTCCCGTTCATCGCCTGAAACAGCGCCCGCACCTCGCCCGTCACCCGCCCGCTCTCCGATAAGGGACCGTCAAGCCAGGCATGGGTATCGACCGCGTTGATCGCGTCCAGATCGCCGCTTTCCTCAACGGCTTCCATGGCATTGGCGATTTGCATGATGTCCGGCGGCAGGTCGGCGACCTTGGCGCCGCTGATTGAGGTGGCGACCAGCACCAGCCCGGCAACGCGCTCGGGATAGGCCAACGCAAAGTCGATCGCCAAAGCGCCGCCCAGCGACGCGCCGACGAAGATCGCGGCGTGAATGCCCAGGTCTTCCAAAACGATCTCAAGGTCTTCGAGATGCGAAAACCCTTCATCCACTGTTGTGGTTTCACCATAGCCACGCCGGTCGTAGGCAACGCCCCAAAATCCCGCTTCGGCTACAGCAGCGATCTGCGCGGCCCACATCCGGCTGTCACAAACGCCCGCGTGGAGAAAGACGACAGGTATGCCTTCCCCGGCCTCCAGACCCGCAAACTCCGTGTCATCAACCGGCAAAACGAACGGAACGACCATCGACCTACCCTGTGTAAAAACAGAGAAACCGGACATTACGCCCGGTTTCTCAATAAGCGCTTTCAGTAGCTTATCGTGTCAGCGGCTTGTAGGTCACCCGTCTTGGGTTGACCGCATCCTGACCAAGCCTACGGATCTTGTCCGCCTCATAGTCCTGGAAGTTGCCCTCGAACCACTCCACGTGGCTGTCGCCTTCGAACGCCAGAATGTGGGTCGCGAGACGGTCGAGGAACATGCGGTCGTGCGAAATGATAACAGCGCAACCGGCGAATTCTTCCAGCGCCTCTTCGAGCGCCGCCAGGGTTTCCGTGTCCAGATCGTTGGTCGGTTCGTCAAGCAGCAGAACGTTGGCACCCGATTTGAGCATCTTGGCCAGGTGCACACGGTTCCGCTGACCGCCTGAAAGCGTACCTACCGGCTGCTGCTGATCGCCGCCCTTGAAGTTGAACGAGGACGTATAGGCGCGAGAGTTCACCTCGCGCTTGCCCAGACGGATGATGTCGTTGCCGTCGGAAATTTCTTCCCACACACTCTTTTTCGGATCGAGCGTATCGCGGCTCTGATCGACATAGCCCAGTTGCACCGTCTCTCCCACCGTAATCGAACCGCCATCGGGCTGTTCCTGGCCGGTGATCATCTTGAACAGGGTCGACTTACCCGCGCCGTTCGGCCCGATCACACCAACGATACCACCGGGCGGCAGGCTGAACGACAGATCATCGATCAAGAGGCGATTGCCAAAGCCCTTGCGCAGGTTTTCCGCATCGATGACGTTCTGGCCCAACCGCTCCCCGGGAGGAATGATGATCTGGGCGCTCGACGACTGCGTCCGCGCTTCGTTGACCTTGACCAGTTCGTCATAGGCCCGGATACGCGCTTTCGACTTGGTTTGACGCGCCTGGGGGGATTGCCCCAGCCACTCCCTTTCGCGATCCAAGACCTTGGCCCGCGCCGCATCTTCACTCTTTTCCTGCCGCAGGCGCTTGGCCTTGGCATCGAGATAGGCGGTGTAATTGCCCTCGTAGGGAATGCTCCGCCCGCGGTCGAGTTCGAGAATCCAACCGGTCACATTGTCGAGGAAGTAGCGGTCGTGCGTGATGATGAGCACGGCACCGGGATATTCGCGCAGGTGCTTTTCCAGCCACGCAGTGGTCTCGGCGTCGAGGTGGTTGGTCGGCTCGTCCAGCAGTAGCAGATCAGGCTGGCTGAGCAGCAACTGACACAGCGCCACGCGACGGAGTTCACCACCCGACAGGTTGGCCACACCCTCGCTGCCCGGCGGGCAGCGCAAGGCTTCCATAGCCATTTCGACTCTGGAATCGAGATCCCAGAGGTCCTCTGCATCGATCCGGTCCTGAAGCTTGGCGGCTTCATCGGCGGTTTCGTCCGAATAGTTCATCATCAGTTCGTTGTAGCGATCGAGGACGGCCTGTTTTTCCTTCACCCCGATCATGACGTTGCCCTTGACGTCGAGCTGTTCGTCGAGCTTGGGCTCCTGCGGCAGGTAGCCGACCGTGGCGCCATCCGCTGCCCAGGCCTCGCCGGTGAACTCGGTGTCGATGCCGGCCATGATCTTGAGCAGAGTCGATTTACCGGCCCCGTTCGGGCCCAGAACGCCGATCTTGGCGTCGGGGTAGAACGAGAGGTTGACGTTATCGAGCACCTTCTTGCCGCCCGAATAGGCCTTCGACATGCCATGCATGTGATAGATGAATTGACGCGCCATAGAGCGACAGCCTCATGGAAAAACAAAAATGGAAAGAGTCCGTTGGCGCCGTATGTAGGCCAACGCTCGACGCCGTGCAACGGCGTCTCGCCTGACATTGACCTGTCAGGCCGGGACGGTCTGCAGGCCCTTGGGCTTTTGCGCCTCGGCCAGAGCGCTGTCGATGGTGGGCAAATACGATACAAGCGGCGGCTTGAGCCCGTGGAGATGCAGGTCCGCGCGCATCCGTGATGTCGTGCCGGTCAGAACGACCTCTACACCCCGGCGCTGCGCCTTGCGCGCCATGGATTCCAGCGTGTTGGCGCCGGTAGAATCCAGAAACGGCACATCTGAGAAATCCACCACAAACGTGCGATGGGTGCTCACGATCTGATCAAGCACCGACCCGATCGACGATGCCGCGCCAAAAAACAGCGCTCCCGAAATCCGATAGACCGCAATATCGGGATCGTTCGTTGATGCCTCGTCATAGGGCACTCGGTCACCTTCGGCGGTATCGGCCTGATCCTCGGCTACGAGAGGGCTGTAGCGGGCGACGGCGGTGGTAAGTGACATGCGGTGGATGAACAACACCGATCCCAGCGCGAACCCCACGACGATCGCTTCGGTCAGATCGCGGAAAATGGTCAGAAGGAATGTCGCCAACAACACCGCAGCATCGCCTTTCGAGGCGCGCAGCAGCGTGGCAAAGGCTTGTTTTTCAATCATGTTCCACGCAACGACCGCCAGGACACCGGCAAGGCTGGCCAGCGGGATATAGCTCGCGAGCGGCGCTGCCACCAAGATAAATGCCAGCAAAAACAAGGCGTGGAGCATCCCGGCAACCGGGCCATGCGCCCCGGCGCGCACATTGGTTGCGGTGCGGGCGATGGTGCCGGTGACACAGATGCCGCCAAACAGGCCCGACCCGATATTGGCGACGCCCTGCGCCACCAACTCGCAATTGGACCGGTGACGGCGCCCGGTCATGCCATCGGCAACCACCGCCGAAAGCAGCGATTCGATCGACCCCAACAGGGTGAAGGCGACCGCATGGGGCAGGACGGCCACAACCTTGTCCAGATTGAATGCGGGCAAAACCGGAGCGGGCAGACTGTTGGGAATTCCACCAAAGGCCGTGCCGATGGTTTCGACATCGAGCCCCATAAGCGTTGCCAGAATCGAGGTGCCGGCAACCGCGATCAGCATGCCCGGCCAGTGAGGGCGAAAACGCGTCACACCGACGATAACCAGGATCGTTATCGCCGAAATAGCGACGGCGGATAGCGTGAAACTGGGCAGGCCAGTCCAGATCACCGGCAGCTTTTCGAGCAACGGGCCGGGCTCGGGAACATCAAGCTGGAGCCCCAGCAGGTCCTTGATCTGACTGGAGAAAATGATGACGGCGATGCCCGCGGTAAAGCCCACGGTCACCGGATAGGGGATGAATTTGATATAGGTGCCCAATCGCAGCAGCCCGATGGCAATCAGCATCAGGCCGGACAGGAGCACCGCCAGAATGAGCCCGTCCATGCCGTGAGTCTGGGCGGTTGCGGCCACGAGGACGATGAACGCCCCTGCCGGGCCGCCGATCTGGAAGCGGCTGCCGCCGAGCGCCGAGACGATGAAGCCGCCGATGATCGCAGCATAGAGGCCCTGCGCTGGCGATGCGCCGGACGCGATGGCGATGGCCATCGAGAGCGGCAGCGCGACAATGGCCACGGTGAGACCGGCGATCACATCCGAACGGAAGTTGCCGATCCCATACCCTTCGCGCAAAACGGTGACGAGTTTAGGCGTGAACAGTTCGGCGTAACTCGGTGCGGTGGGAGGTGTCCTGGTGCTCAATTGTCAAATTCCGCTGCTGATCAACGCGGCGGTTGTCGTCGCGTAAGTCTCTCTAAATCCTGCTTTTTTCCGGGTCCTTGAGGCGCACGCCCCGCCCTTGACCGGCGCTTGGGCTGTTGTCAGCAATGAGCTCGACCCCGGCACCGTCCAGTGCATCGATGACACGGGTCAGGCTTTCGACCACACCGCGGACATTGCCCTGGCTGGCTTCCATGCGCTGGATGGTAGGGACGGAAACGCCGGCAAGTTGGGCCAGCTTTTTCTGGTCCATGCCTAAAAGCGCGCGCGCAGCCCGCAATTGTGCCGCCGTAATCATCAACAATGACCCTCAAACTATGTAGATTGCATTTAAACACACCATAAGTGATGTTTCAAGAATCACCCATGGTGGGAAAAATACGCAGATCGAAAGCAGCAAAAATCCGAAATCAGGCGTCGGTGGGCATTTCGATCCACACCGGGACCGATTTGAATGCTGGCGTTTTCGATCGCGGATCGATTTGTGTGCCGACCAGAACATTCGCCTCAGGATAATACGCCAGCGCGGACCCACGGGGGATATCAAAACTCAACGCCTTGAGTTTACGCATCTTTCCCTGTTCCGACGCGATATCGACCAGATCGCCCTCAGCAATGCCCAATTCGTCCATATCTCGCTCATTGAGCAGAACCGACCAGCGCGGGGCCTTCTTGCGATAGCTGTCGGTTTCCTCGTAAACGATTGTATTGAATTGACCTTCCGAGCGGATGGTGGCCAGGGTCAGGCCTTTTTTGCCGTCGGGGGCCCGCACCGGCTCGGGGGGCGGGAAGGCGCGGAAATGGGCCTTGCCATCCGGGGTCTGAAACTGCGGTTCATGCAGGATGCGATTGGCGATGTGGAATTCGCGCTTCGCCACGTCGATATCGGCCAACCCGTTGAGTCCAGGGACAATTTCTGCAATCGCCTTGCGGACTTCCGTGTGCTTGCCGAAGGTTTTGAAGTCGATCGGGCAATCAGGAAGAATGCGGGCGGCGAGGTCGGTGAGGATCACGCTCTCGGGTCGCACATTGGCGAGACGATTGATGCCCCCATCCGATAACCGTATGAAATTGAACATGGATTCCTGGGTGGTCGGCTCCCATTCCTCGTCGCGGGCCGTGACAGGAAGGATCAGGCTCTCGCTGTCATCGTGTCCGTGGACGTGCCCAAGATTGAGCGTCGTGGTCAAAAAGAGCTTGAATCCTATGGAGTTAAGAGAACGCTCCGCCCAGGCGGTGTCGGGGGATGCGGCGTAGAGATTGCCCCCCATGATGACGGCGGCATCCATGTCACCCCGATGAGCGGCGTGGAGGCAGGCCATGGTGTCTAACCCATTGGTACGACTGAGAGAAATGGAGAAGTGCCGCTCCATTTCCGCCATCACATCCTCGGCGAGGACCGGCTTGACGCCGATGGTGCCGATCCCCTGTACATTGGAGTGACCGCGCAGGGGCAAAAGGCCCGCATTGGGACGCCCCACCATGCCGCGCAGCAGGGCAAGATTGGCAATTGACTCAACATTTTCAACGCCATGGACATGATGGGTCATCCCCATGCCCCAAGCGAAAACCACGTTTTTTGCCGCGCCATATTTGCGGGCGACGCGCTTGACATCGGCCTCGGAAATGCCGGTCAACTGCTCCAAATATTGATAAGGAAATGTATGGAGTTGTGCCTTCATCAGATCCCAATTGGCACAATAATCAGAAATGAACTTTGTGTCCTCCAGACCCAGCTCCAGAACCGCCTTGGAGAGGGCCAGAAACAGCGCCACATCGGACCCGATTTTGGGCTGGAGATAGTCGGAAGCGATCTCATCGCCACCGCGCAGCATCGAGCCGGGCGATTTGGGAACCGCGAACTTGACCAGCCCCGGCTCCTTGGCCGGATTGATGACGATCACCTCCCCGCCCCGGTCGCGACAGTGCTTGAGCATATGAATGAAGCGCGGATGGTTGGATGACGGGTTCGCCCCGATCACAAAGATCATGTCGGCGCCCTTGAGGTCGGCCAACTCCACCGTCGCGGTGCCGCTGCCGATGGTGGAGGCCAAACCCTCGCTGGTCGCCTGATGGCAGTAATACGAACAGTTGTTGACGTTGTTGGTGCCGAACACGCGGGCAAGCAACTGGAAGATGAACCCGGCCTCGTTGGACGAGCGGCCGGAGGAATAAAAAAACGTCCGGTCCGGCGTCGTGGCCAGCAGACGGCTGGCGGCGTGAGCAAGCGCCCAATCCCAATCGACGACCCGATAGCGATCCGAGCCGGCGGGTTTATACACAGGATCGCCCAGCCGCCCCAGATGCTCGATCTCGCGGCCGGTCAGTTCCTTGAGATCGCTGAGCGGGTGCTCGAAGATTGCATGGGGAATGGCGGGCTGGATGTCAGTCGATTGCGCCTGCACGCTCTTGTTGCAGACTGACGGAAACTCGCCCAGCTCATTGGTCATGCCGCCCATCTGCCCGCCCATGCCATAGGCACACGCCTTGCAGGTGTTCTTGGCGGTCAGAGCCTTGGCGGCCTTGCCGACACCCATGCGAGCGACGGTCTGAAGGGTGTACAGGACCTTTTTGGGGCCACCCCCAACGATCTGGTGCGAATGCGACATAGTTATCTCCTCGTCCGCATATGGCCATGGGTCAGGCGCTGTTGCAACTCGACAATGGAACCACGGGACAGCGTATCCCCGGGGCGGCAGTTGCCGTAACAATGGTGACGACCCTTGTGAGGAAAGTCCGGATTTGCCATGCCCGCTTTGACCCGCCCTGCCCCGTTCCACCTACTGCTGGCCTTTGCCAGTGGCGGGCTCTTGACCCTGATGGTAGATTTCAACGGCCTTGTCGCGTTGCATGCCGGGCCATTCTATTCATCCTGGGTCGCCCACGGCACCGGTACAGTGGCCGCCCTGATCTTTCTCGGCGTCCTGCGCCTCGCCAGCCGGGACGATGGAAAGACCGACACACCGCAAAAACCCCGCGCGCCGCTCTGGGCCTATCTGGGCGGCGTATCGGGCGCGGTGACGGTGATGCTGACATCGCATACGGTCAACACCGCCCTGGCCCTATCGGGAACGCTTGCGCTCGGGCTGGCCGGACAGGTGCTATTCTCGCTTGCCGCCGACCGCTGGGGGCTTCTGGGCATGCAGGTGCGCATCCCGGGCCTGCGCGATTTCTCAGCACTGGCGCTGATCTTTGCCGGTTCGATGATCATCATCTTCGGACAGGGGTGAGACGATGACCCTCGCCATCCTCTATGCCCTTCTCGCCGGGGTGCTGGTGTCGCTCTCGCGGCAGATCAACGGGCGGCTGTCGCTCTCGACTTCAGCGCTGACCGCTTCGTTCTGGAACCATATCGTCGGACTTGCCGTGCTCACCGTGCTCGGGCTGGCGCTGGGCGGACTTTGGCCACAGGGCGCATTGGACGCGCCCTGGCATGCCTATCTGGGCGGCACCATGGGCGTAATCTTTGTCGCCTCAGGCAGTTGGCTGATCGCCCGGATCGGTGCGGTCAACACCGCCATGCTGGTGATCGGCGGCCAGATGGTGTCGGGCGTGCTGCTCGACCTGGTGCGGGGCGCGCAGGACAATATCGTTACCAGCGTGGTGGGCGTGGCCATGATCATCGCCGGGATGAGCCTGACCCAGAAGCGCTGAGCGCTCGATGATCCGGCAGCAAAGGGGATGATGCCTTTTGCTGCCGGACAGGTTGGATGAGAGCTCCTGTTTTTATGGACTCAAAACAGGAGCTCAAAGTCTTTGCTTTAGTTCACATAGACGTGGAGCGTCGAACCGGAATGGATGATGCCCACGATGTTGCTGGCCGAATAGCGCGAGCCTGCCAGCGCCATCTGCAACGCCGGGACCGAGGGCGCGACATAGGCGAGAAGGCCCGAGCCGAGCTGGCCATCCAGGCCGGGGCAGACCGAAATGGGGATGAACTGCACGTTTGAGGCATTGGCCCAGCGCGACACGGTGTTGGCCGAATAGTTTATGCTCGAAAGCTGATTGAAGATCGGCGAGCCTTCACCCATGCAGGTGAACCCGCCGCCCAGGCCGGCTGTCTGGGTGCCGCCGCCCCCGCCGCCGCCGATGACGCCACCGCCATTGTTGCCGCCGCCGTTGTTACCACCGCCGTTATTGCCACCACCGTTGTTGCCGCCCCCGTTGTTGCCGCCGCCATTATCGCCGCCCCCGCGACGACCTCCGACATTGACATCGGCATCGATCAGACCGCGGCTGCCGCCGACGCTGACATTGGCGTCGACCGTGTCGCGCAGAACGCCCGCATTGGCATTGATGCCGTCATTGGCGTTGACATCGGCGCGGACAATGCCATTGCCCACATCGGCATCGACGATGTTGCGGCCGCTGCCACCGAGGCGCACCTTGGCCGTATCGTTGAGAACGTTGAGCTCAAGGCCATTGTCGGTATTGATGCCGAGCAGTCCGCCCAACTGGGCAGATGCCGGGGTTGTGGCAAGACACGCCACCATGAGTGCCGTGGCGGAAATTCCGATCAGTTTATGCATTATTGCCTCCATGCAATGCATCACAGGCCCGGGAAACCGGACCAGTCAGTCGCGTCTTCGACCGCAAATGCGGCTCCGCCTTTGCTGAAAACGCAGGTTGCAAAACGGGCGCCCGAATGCTGCGCATTCGACGCCCCACATGGAAGGTGGCCACCTACCGCATGACCAACGCCGCATTGATGAAAGGGTTGCCCGCCCATTAACCGGACGGTTAACCTTTGCTTATCGGATTGTTAAGACTTGTCGCTATCGCGGGTTAGGACCACCACACTGCGCGGGGGTAATACGAGGCCGCCATCGGCGATCGCCACCTCGGCATCGATGGCTGAAACCAGCGCGATGGTGAGAGTATCGTGCTGGTCGGGAGGCAGGGTCACGCCCACCGGCTCGCGCAGGCGATTGAGCCAGACCAGAAGGATTTCACCCGCTTCGTGCAGGAACATGCCCAGCACCGAGGCGTCCGGCGCGTTCCAGTCCCCCTCGCTCATTTCCTGTCCGTCGGGGCGCAACCACACCACGTCCCGAACCCCGTCCTGCTCCTTGCCCGAGAGGAATCGATCGCTGCGCAGGGCCGGATGGTTGCGGCGGATTTCGCTCAGCGCCGCGACGTAATTGACCAGATCGCCATCGGCGTTTTCCCAGTCGAGCCAGGTGATGTCATTGTCCTGGGCGTAGGCGTTGTTGTTGCCGCCCTGGCTGCGCCCGAACTCATCACCCGCAGTGAGCATGGGCGTGCCGTGGGAGACGAACAGCGTGGCGAGCAGCGCCCGCACATCATTGCGGCGCGCAGTGAGGATGGCGGCATCCTCGCTCGGCCCTTCCGCCCCGTTGTTCCACGAATAATTGGCACCATGCCCGTCGCGGTTGTCTTCGCCATTGGCCTCGTTGTGCTTGTGTTCGTAGGACACCAGATCGGCAAGGGTGAACCCATCATGGGCGGCGAGGAAATTGACGCTGGCGGAGGGCTCTCGCCCGTCATGGTCAAAGAGGTCCGCCGAGCCGGCAAGCCGCCCGGCCAGCCCGCCCATGGTGCCGGCCTCGCCCTTCCAGAATTTTCGGATATCGTCGCGGTAGCGATCGTTCCATTCCAGGAACGGCTCGCCGAACTGCCCGACCTGATAGCCGCCCGGCCCCGGATCCCAGGGTTCGGCGATCAGCAGGCAGTCTTTGAGGATATCATCGGAACGGATGCGGTCGAGCAGGACGGCGTTGGGCGAGAACCCGTCGAGCGAGCGGCCCAGCACAGTGGCCAGATCGAAGCGGAACCCGGCAATGCCGAACTCGGTGACCCAATAGCGCAGGCTGTCGATAACGAGGTTCTGCACCGCCGGATGATCGCAGGCCAGCGTGTTGCCCGCGCCCGCGTCGTTGACCAGATGGAGTTGCCCATCCACCTCCACATGACGGTAATAGGTGCGCGCATCGAGGCCCTTCATGGAGACGACCGGACCTTGGGAATCCCCCTCGCCGGTGTGGTTATAAACCACATCGAGCACCACCCGGATGCCCGCCTCGCGATAGGTTTCCACCAGATGGCGCAGCGATTGCGGGCCGCGCGGGATGATGCGCGGATCGGTGGCGAAATAGGTGATGGGGTTATAGCCCCACACATTGGTGAGCCCGAGCGCCGGAAGATGGCCGTCGTCGATCCACCCGGCCACGGGCATGAGCTCGACCACATCGACGCCCAGATGTTTGAGGTGATCGACCACGAAACCGGTGGTCATGCCCGCAACCGTGCCGCGCAGCGGGCCCTGCACCGAGGGATGCCGCATGGTGAAGGGGCGGACGTTGAGCTCATAGATCAGATTGGGACGGGCCGTGTCGGGCTGAAAGCCGGTGTCTCCGAACGGCTCATGCACCAGCGCCTTGGGGACGATCGGGGCGGTATCGACCGACTCCGAGCGCGGCAGGCGCAGCCGGGGGCTGCGCACGAAGGTGCGGTCGATACGCTTGGCGTAAGGGTCGACCAGCAGCTTGTTGGGATCGAAATAATAGCCCTGCGCCGGATCGAACCGGCCATCGGCGCGCAGGCCATAGCTGGCACCTGCGGCAAGGCCGTCAACATGGGCCGACCAGACCGCCCCCTCCCCCTTGTCCAGCGCGATGCGATCGGTCTCTTCGTCCTGTTCGTTGAACAGGCACACCCAAAGGGCGTCCGCCGTCTCACTATAGACGGAAAAGCGCACTCCGTTTTCGGTCACCGTCGCTCCGAGAGGCGGCGAGGCGGGAGCAGGTCTTTTCGCGTCCATGCTGGGATTCCGTTATGTAATGACCGAGGGTGCGTCCCGACCGGTGCGTGATGTGATGCCGGCGGCGGTATCGGCCAGGGCAATGAGATCGGCCAGAGCCTCCTGCGTGTCCCGCTCATGGGCGCCACCGGCAGGCTCATACCGCTCGATATAGACCCGTAAAGTCGCGCCGACCGTTCCGGTTCCGGACAAGCGGAAAACAATGCGTGATCCATCGGAAAAGCCGATGCGGATGCCCTGCCCGCTGGTCACCGAGCCATCGACCGGATCGGTATAGGCGAAATCATCGGCGAGGATCACCTCGCGCCCGCCTAGCCCATCGGCCAGAAGACCCGGCAGGCTGGCGCGCAGATCATCCATCAGGGCGGTGGCAACAGCGGTGTCGATCTCTTCGTAGTCGTGGCGGGAATAGTAGTTGCGGCCAAACTGCGCCCAGTGCGCGCGCACGATCTCATCGACACTCTGCTTGCGGACGGCGAGAATGTTGAGCCACAGCAGGACGGCCCACAATCCGTCTTTCTCGCGCACATGGTCAGACCCGGTGCCCGCGCTCTCTTCGCCGCACAAGGTGACCCGCCCGGCATCGAGCAGATTGCCGAAGAATTTCCAGCCCGTTGGGGTCTCGTGCATTTCGATGCCCAGATGCTGGGCGACGCGATCGGCGGCGGCGCTGGTAGGCATGGAGCGGGCAATCCCCGCCAGCCCGCGCGCGTATCCCGGTGCCAGATGCGCATTGGCGGCGAGCATGGCCAGCGAATCCGAGGGCGTGACGAAGCGGTTGCGGCCAATGATGAGGTTGCGATCGCCGTCCCCGTCGGTCGCCGCCCCGAAATCGGGGGCGTCCGGCCCCATCATCAGGTCATAAAGACCCTTGGCGTGGACCAGATTGGGATCGGGATGACCGCCGCCGAAATCGGGCAGCGGAACGCCGTTGACCACGGTGCCCCTTGGCGCGCCGAGCCGCTTTTCGAGGATTGCAACGGCATAGGGGCCGTTGACCGCGTGCATGGCGTCGAACCGCATGGAAAAGCCGGAGCGGAACATGGCGGCGATGGCATCGAAATCAAACAGCGTCTCCATCAGCGCCGCGTAATCAGCGACCGGATCGATCACCTCGACGCTCATGCCCGCCACATCGTGCACGCCAAGCCGCGACAGGTCGATGTCGGGGGCATCGACGGTCTTGTAGCGATCAATCACCTTCGAGCGGGCATAGGCGGCATCGGTGATCCTTTCGGGTGCCGGTCCGCCATTGGAGGCATTGTACTTGATGCCGAAATCGCCGTTCGGTCCGCCGGGATTATGGCTGGCCGACAGCACAATGCCACCGAACGCGCCGTAGTGGCGAATGATGTGCGACGCGCCGGGAGTGGACAAGATGCCCCCCTGCCCGACCATCACCCGACCGAACCCGTTGGCAGCAGCCATCCGAATGGCGATCTGGATGACAATATCGTTGAAATACCGGCCATCGCCGCCGATCACCAGGGTCTGGCCGCCCTTGCCGGGCAGGCTGTCGAACAGCGACTGGATGAAATTTTCGACATAATGGGGCTGCTGGAAATGGGCGACCCGCTTGCGCAGCCCCGACGTGCCCGGCTTCTGGTCGTCATAGGGGGTGGTGGGGATTGTTTTTATTGTCATTGTCCGAACTCCGTATCCGGCGCTTGTCTTTGTGGTGTTCGCCTGTGGCCCCCCTCATCCGCCCCTTCGGGGCACCTTCTCCCACCGGGGGAGAAGGGGGGCTTGGTGGAGCGCAGGGTCCAACGCGAACACTTGCAAAGTGAGCCCGCCTCTCCCCATGAGGGAGAGGGAACGGGGGTGAGGGGTGCGCAGAGCAGGAAAAATTCCCAGCGAGTCATCCCGGCCCTGAGCCGGGTTCCAGTATGCGGAAGCGATGAGGGTGGATCGCCAATTCCGCCGGTTACTGGATCCCGGGTCTTCGCCCGGGATGACAGGAAGTGGACGGAGGAGCGGACAGCACTAGGGCGGTGATGTGAAAATTCTCTGGCGTGGGCGACGATAACCTGCTCCGCCCACCCCTCATCCGACCGCTTCGCGGCCACCTTCTCCCACCGGGGGAGAAGAACAGAAAGAAGGCGGAAAGGCAGGGTCATTTTCAGCGCCCGAGAAGGTCGCGATAGAGGGCGGCATATTTGCCGGCGCTCGCGGTCCACGACACGTCGGTCTTCATGCCGCGGCGCTGGAGGCGCGACCAATTTGCCTTGTGCTGATAAAGCGCGACCGCCCGGGCAATAGCGGCGCCCAGCACGGGGCCATCGACGGGGGAAAACTGAATACCGGTGGCGGCTCCCGCCTCGATCGCGGCCTCATTGGCATCGACAATGGTATCGGCAAGTCCGCCCACCCGGCTGACCAGCGGCACCGCGCCGTAGCGCAGTGCATAGAGTTGGGTGAGGCCGCACGGCTCGAACCGCGAGGGCACCAGAACGACATCCGCCCCGCCCTGAATCAGATGCGAAAGCGCCTCGTCATACCCGCCGATGAACCCGACCCGGCCCGGATGGCGCGCAGCGGCCTGTTCCATCGCGGCTTCCAGATGGGCATCGCCCGACCCAAGAACCACCAGTTGCCCGCCTAACGACACCAGCCAATCGACATTATCGGCAACAATATCGATGCCCTTCTGCCAGGTGAGGCGTGACACCAGCGCAAACAGCGGACCATCGGACGGGTCGAGCCCGAACCGCGCCGCCAGCGCCTCGCGATTACTGCGGCGCTTGCCCAGGGTGGTGGCGGAATAGTTTGCGGCAAGGTTGGGATCGGCCCGCGGATTCCACGCAACCCCGTCGATCCCGTTGAGAATGCCATAGAGATCGGGGCTGCGTTCGTTGAGCAGCCCCTCCAGCCCCATGCCGAATTCGGGTGTCCGGATTTCCAGCGCATAGGTGGGGCTGACGGTGGTGATCGCATCGGCGCATCGCAAGCCGCCCTTGAGAAACCCGACCCCGCCGTAATACTCGACCCCGTTCACGTCGAAGGCGGCATCGGGCAGGCCCAGATGGGGGAAGATTTCGGCCCCGAACTTCCCCTGGAAGGCGATGTTGTGAACCGTAACCACCACTTTAGCACGCGGCGCGCTGCCGAACGCCACATAGGCCGCCGCCAGCGCCGCCTGCCAGTCATGGGCATGGATGACCGAGGGCTGATAGCCTTCGACCAGCCCCGCCCCCAGATGCGCCGCCACCTGCGACAGCGCGCCGAACCGCTTCCAGTTGTCGGCCCAGTCCATGCCGCCCTGATCGACATAGATGCCGCCGCCGCGATCATAAAGATGGTCGGCATCGAGGACGAACAGATCGAGGCCATCGACCCGGGCCGCCACCAATGCGGCCGGGCCGCCGAACAGATCGGCGAACCGGGCGACGACGCGCCCGTCTGTAACCGCTCCCATGACCTGCGGATAACCGGGCACCAGCGTGTGCATGGCGACCCCGTGCCCGGCCAAAGCGAGCGGCAGCGCACCGGCGACGTCGGCCAGCCCGCCGGTCTTGACCAACGGATAAATTTCAGAGGCGACTGATAGTACGTCCATTAGAGTCTCGGCCCTAACGCGAGGCGAGATAGCGGTTGATCATGGGCTGGGTGATGAGGGTCACGCCGTTCTCCGTTCTGTGGAACCATTTTGCGTCGAAATCCGGGTCCTCGCCCACCACCATGCCCTCGGGAATATCCACTCTCGCATCGACCACCACCTTGTTCAGTCTCACTGCCCGCCCAATCATGCAATGGGGCAGGATCACCGCCCCGGTCAGTTCGGAATAGGAATTGACCCGGACGCCGGTGAACAGCAACGCGTTGCGCAGTTCCGCTCCCGACACAATACAATCGCCCGAAACCAGTGAAGAAATCGCATGTCCGCGCCGCCCGTCGATGTCATGGACGAATTTGGCCGGCGGGGTGATCTCCGCATGGGTCCAGATCGGCCATTCGCGGTCATAAAGATCGAGCTGGGGGGTGATGTCGGTCAGATCGATATTGGCTTCCCAATAGGCATCGATGGTGCCCACATCGCGCCAGTACGAGACGTCCTCGTGCTCGGAGCGCACACAGGACCGCGGGAACCTGTGCGCCCAGGCGGTGCCGTTCTTAACGATATAGGGGATGATATCCTTGCCGAAATCGCGGCTCGACCCTTCGGTGGCGGCATCGCGGCGCAACTGGTCCATCAGGAACTCGGTGCGGAACACATAGATGCCCATCGAGGCCAGCGACATGCCCGGCTTGTCAGGGATCGAGGGCGGATCGGCGGGCTTTTCGAAAAAATCGACGATACGGTCGCGCCCGTCCACATGCATGACGCCAAAGGCGGACGCCTCTGCGGTGGGCACTTCAAGGCACCCCACGGTCACGTCGGCCCCGGTATCGACATGCTGGCGCAGCATGATCTCGTAATCCATCTTGTAGATGTGATCCCCCGCCAGAACGACAATGTAGCGGGCATGATAATCCTCGATGATGTCGATGTTCTGATAGACCGCATCGGCGGTGCCGGCGTACCACATGTCCTCTTTGACCCGCTGGCTGGCCGGAAGGATATCGAAGCTTTCGTTGCGCTCGGTGCGCAGGAAGCTCCAGCCCCGTTGCAGGTGCCGGATCAGGCTGTGGGCCTGATACTGGGTAGCGACGGAAATGCGGCGGATGCCGGAATTGATGGCATTGGAGAGGGCAAAATCGATGATGCGCGACTTGCCGCCGAAATAGACCGCCGGTTTGGCGCGCCGGTCGGTCAATTCCATCAGCCGCGTACCCCGCCCCCCCGCAAGAACATATGCCACGGCATCTCGCGCCAGCGGTGCCGGGTTGATCCTCTCAGACATGGTCCTCTCCTTTAACGCCTTTTGTGCAGACGAATTTGTTTTTGGCCGCTTTATGTGTCGGGCGGAACCTCCTCGGGCTCGAATTGCAGGATGAGTGTCGAGAGCGGCGGCAGGACGATTTCTGCCGTGGCCGGGTAACCGAATTCATTGCCTTGCGTGGCGACCACAACCCCCTGATTGCCCATATTGGTGCCCGAATACCACAGCGCATCGGTGTTGATGCGCTCGATCCAGCGCCCGGCGGCGGGCATGGGCAGGCGGTAGGTATCATGAGGCGTGGGGGTGAAATTGGCGATCACCACCACCGGCGGCACACCGGGCGCCTTGCGCACCCAGGCAAACACCGAATTGACCTGATCGTTGGCGATGATCCACTCGAACCCTTCGGGCTCGCAATCGCGCGCATGGAGCGCCGGCAGGTCGCGATAGACCACGTTGAGGTCGGAAACGAGTCGGCGGACGCCCTCATGGGCGGGTTCATCGAGCACGAACCAATCCAGCGCCTGGGCTTCGCTCCATTCGCTGCGCTGGGCGAATTCCTGCCCCATGAACAACAGCTTCTTGCCCGGATAGCCCCAGATGAACGCATAAAGCGCCCGTAGATTGGCAAATTTCTGCCATTCGTCGCCGGGCATCTTGCCGAGCAGCGAGCCCTTGCCGTGCACCACCTCATCATGGCTGAACGGCAGGGTGAAATTCTCGGAAAAGGCGTAGAGCAGGCCGAACGTCACGTCATTGTGGTGGAAGCGCCGGTGCACCGGATCGCGCTGCATATAGCGCAGGGTGTCGTTCATGAATCCCATGTTCCACTTGAAGCCAAACCCCAGCCCCTGGGCATGGGTGGGCGCGCTGACCCCGGGCCAGCTTGTGGATTCTTCGGCGGCGGTGAAGGTGCCGGGATGCTGGCGGTAGGTCTCCGCGTTCACCCGTTGCAGGAAGGCGATGCCCTCGATGTTGTGGTTGCCGCCGAACTTGTTGGGCACCCATTCGCCGGGGCGGCGTGAATAATCGAGATAGAGGATGGAGCTCACCGCATCCACGCGCAGGCCGTCGATATGGAATTTCTCCAGCCAGTACAGCGCGTTGTTGGTGAGAAAAGCCGACACCTCCCTGCGCCCGAAATTGTAGATCGCCGTGTCCCAGTCCGGATGATGGCCAAGGCGCGGATCGGCGTGCTCGTAAAGCGCGGTGCCATCGAAGCGGGCGAGGCCGTGGGCGTCGGTGGGGAAATGGGCCGGGACCCAGTCGATGATCACCCCAAGCCCCGCCGCATGGGCCGCATCCACAAAGCGGGCGAAGCCACGCGGATCGCCAAACCGCGCGGTGGGCGCATAGAGCCCGGTGGGCTGATAGCCCCAGCTCGGGTCATACGGATGCTCGGAAACCGGGAGCAGCTCGATATGGGTAAACCCCATATCGGCGACATAGGGCACCAGTTGCTCGGCAAGCTGATCGTAACTGAGGAACCCGCCATCGGGGCGGCGGCGCCATGACCCCAGATGCACCTCGTAGATGGTCATCGGCTCGCGGCGGTGATCGCGGGCCTTGCGCGCCTCCATATAGGCAGCGTCGGTCCATTCGAACGGGGTCGGATCGGCGACCACCGAGGAGGTCTGCGGGCGCAGTTCCGATTGCTGGGCGAACGGGTCGGCCTTGAGCGGCAGCAAGGTGCCGTCCGCGCCGATGATCTCGTATTTGTACTGGGCACCGGGGCGGATATCGGGAAGGAACACTTCCCAGATGCCGGTATCAGTGCGCCGCCGCATGGGGTGGCGGCGTCCGTCCCACGCATTGAACGGGCCGACCACGCTGACCCGCCTCGCATTGGGGGCCCAGACGGCGAAATGGGTGCCCTCGACACCCTCGAACGTCATGAAATGCGCGCCGAGCTTGTCGAACAGGCGCAGATGCGAGCCTTCGCCGATGTAATAGTCATCCATCGGCCCGAGAACCGGACCGAAGGAATAGGGGTCGATCAGGTCCCACTCCCCGCCCGAATTGGCGGCGCTATAGGCGATGGGCTGGCGCGTATCCAACGCGACCTCGCCTTCAAAGAACCCCTCGCCGCGCGGTTCAAGCCGGCCAAGGGCCTTGCCGTCCAACGTATGCGCTTCGAGGGTTTCGGCATGGGGAACCAGCGCCCGCGCGATCCAGCGGTCGCCGCTGCGGTGCAGGCCCAGGACCGCGAACGGATCGTCATGCACGCCCTCGGCGATGCGGGTCACCTGTTCGGTGTCGGTCTGCCAGCCAGCCTGCCTTGCCAATTCCCGTCCCCCTTATGCGCCCATCAGGACAACAATTGTTTCCCGACGCAAGCCCCGTTGATCAGACATGCGTTGCGTTCCAGATTTCGTCGGCATATTCGCGGATTGTCCGATCCGAGGAGAACCACGCCATGCGCGCCGTATTGCGGATGGCCATGGCGTTCCATTGGGAGCGGTCGGACCAGCAGGCATCGACCTGCTCCTGCGCCCGGCAATAGTCCTCGAAATCGCGGGCGACCATGAACCAGTCATGATCGTAAAGCCCTTCCATCAGCCCGCGATACCGGCTGCGGTCGTCGGGGGAGAATACCCCTGCCGCGATCGCGTCCACCACCTCGCGCAGCGGCTGATGGGCTTCGATGGTCTCGCGCGGCGAGCGGTTGTCGATGCGAGTGGCCTCAACTTCCGCGGCGCTCATGCCGAAGATGAATATGTTTTCCGGCCCCAGCCGTTCGCGCATTTCCACATTGGCCCCATCCATAGTGCCGATGGTGATGGCCCCGTTGAGGCCGAACTTCATATTGCCGGTCCCCGAGGCTTCCATGCCTGCGGTGGAAATCTGCTCGGACAGATCGGCGGCGGGGATGATGGTTTCGGCCAGCGACACGTTGTAATTGGGCAGGAACACCACCTTCAAAAGCCCGCGCACCGCCGGATCATTGTTGATGACGCGGGCCACGTCATTGACCAGTTTGATGACCAGCTTGGCGTTCCAGTAGCTGGGGGCGGCCTTGCCCGCGAAAATCTTGACCCGGGGAACCCATGGCCTTTCGGGGTGGGCACGGATCAAATTGTAACGCGCCACCGCCTCCATGACATTGAGCAATTGCCGCTTGTATTCGTGAATGCGCTTGATCTGGACATCGAACAGGGCATCGGGGGCAACCTCGATGCCGGTGCGATCGAGGATCAGGGCGGCCAGCCGCTCCTTGTTCTGGCGCTTGACCGCCGCGAACCGGTCCTGAAAGCCCTGATCCTGTGCATAAGGGTCGAGGCGGATGAGCTGTTCGATATCGTCCTCGAACCCCAGCCCGATACTATCGCCGATCAGGCCGGTGAGCCCGGGATTGCACTGCATCAGCCAGCGGCGCGGCGTGACCCCGTTGGTCTTGTTGTTGATGCGGCCCGGATAGAGACGGTTGAGATCGGCAAACACCGTCTCTTTCATCAGTTCGGTATGCAGCGCCGAAACCCCGTTGATCGAATGCGAGCCGACAAAAGCCAACTGCCCCATGCGCAGTCGCCTGCCCCCGTTTTCGTCGATCAGGGAAATCGCCTTGATCGCATCGTCGCCCAGATTTTTCGCCCGCGCTTCCTCCAGAACCATGGCGTTGATCGCATAGGCGATCTGCATCTGGCGCGGCAGCAATCTTTCCAAGAGGGAGACAGGCCAGGTCTCCAGCGCCTCGGGCAGCAGGGTGTGGTTGGTATAGGCAAAGGTGCGGCGGGTGAGCGACCAGGCCTGTTTCCAGCCAAGACCCTGCACATCCATCAGAATGCGCATCATTTCGGCGATGGAAATGGCCGGATGGGTATCATTGAGCTGGATGGCGACCTTGTCGGGAAGGCTGCGCAGATCGCCAAACTGCTGCAAATGCCGCCGCACGATATCCTGCAATGAGGCCGAGGAAAAAAAGAACTCCTGCCGCAGGCGCAATTCCTGCCCGGCGGGCGTGGAATCGGCGGGATAGAGCACGCGGGTGATGGCCCCGGCCCGGGCGCTTTCCTCAAGCGCGCCGATGTGGTCGCCCGAATTGAACCGGTCGAGCAGGATCGGGTCGATGGCCTGGGCGCTCCACAACCGCAACGTGTTGACCCGCGCCCCGCGCCAGCCGACCACCGGCGTATCGAACGCCACCGCATTGAGATGTTCGGCGGGGTGCCAGACCTGCCGCACGGTGCCATCGGGTTGCGAGCGCGGCTCGACAGTGCCGCCAAAGCCGATTTCATATGAGCTTTCCCGACGCTCGAACTCCCACGGATTGCCGTGGTTGAGCCAGGTCTCGGGCAACTCCACCTGCCAGCCGTCGCTCATCTCCTGCCGGAACAGCCCGTGCACATAGCGGATGCCGTAGCCGTAGGCCGGGACCTTGAGAGTGGACATCGATTCCAGGAAACACGCGGCCAGCCGCCCCAGCCCGCCATTGCCCAACGCGGCGTCGGGTTCGCGTTCGATCAATTCGTCGATATCGACGTTGAACCCGGCCAGCGCCTCGCGCATCGTCTCCATCAGACCCAGATTGGACATGGCGTCCCGCATCAGGCGGCCAATGAGGAATTCGAGACTGAGGTAATAGACGCGCTTTTTCGAGGTGCGCCACGTATCGCGCGTCGATTCCATCCACTGATCGATCACCCGGTCCCGGACCGTGAGGATGGTGGCGGTCAGCCAATCGGTATCGCGGGCAATGATCGGGTCCTTGCCCACCGCATAGGTCAGCTTTTCGACGATTTCATTGCGCAGCGTTTCGGCATCGCTGGCCCGGGGCTGGGGCGTGGGAGCATCGTAAACGAACGGCTTTTGCACCATATTGTAATCCATGACTCACGTCTGTCGCCCCTCGGACCGACCAGTGTGACACGAGTGTCATCCGCTTGCCAGTTGCTTTAAGCGCCTGTTGGCAGGCGGAAAAATCCGAAGCGAAATAAAAAAACGCCAAGCGGGAACCACACGGCGCCGGGCGCGTTTACCTGACAGCCGGTGAAGGCGCCCCTACCTTCATCGTGCCAAGCCCTGACCCTGAAGAGGATTGCTTTCTCGCAATCCTCTTTTTTTGTTTTTCTTTGGAACCAATTGCAACCCGGGCGCATTGTGGGTGCGGCGAACGTGTTTCCCCCAAGCGCGTTTACCACAAGAAAGGTCGGATGCCCCTGGCATTCGGCCTTTCTTCGATTTCGGGTATTGGCAGCCTAGGTGATGTGGCTGCCATCGATCCTGAGAGTATAAGCGATGCTCCCGCTATCGACGGTGAGCTTGCCGGCGCCATCGACCGCCAGCGGCACGACGCTTTCGAGGAATTTGCGGGTGAGGTCTTCAATGGGTTCGGCGTCCGCGCCATCGTCAAGCTGCTCCGACCAGGTGACGGTGATACTGCGCTTGCCGTCCTGATCCGCGTCCAGATCAAAGGCGATGTCGATGGCCCCGTCCGGGGCGGCCAGTTGCCCGTTACGCACGGCGTTGGCCGCCAATTCGTGAATGGCCAGCCCCACATACAGCGCCGCGTTGGGCGAAACCATCAGATCATCGCCCCGCAACTCGACCGGCAGGCCGCTGTCCTTATGGAACAGGGCCACCTGCCGCGAGATGAGATCGCTGAGCAGCGCCCCCTGCCAGTCCCGGTCGGTGATCAGGTCCTGCGCGCGGGCGATGGCTTGCAAGCGGCCTGAAAAGGCGCTGATGAACCCGGGAATCGTGGTGGCGCTGCGCGCGGTCTGCGACGCCAGCGACAGCACGATGGCCAACAGATTGCGCGAGCGATGGCTGACCTCACGCAGCAGGTTCCTCAGTTGAACCTCGCGCTGCTTCTGGGCGCTGATATCGATGATGGTCGAGAACACGCCGATCACCCCGGCATCACCATCCTCGCCGGTGTCCGGGTCGATCCAGATGTCGAACCAGCGCAATTCGCCGGCGATGGTCACCGGCAACTCGATCCGGCGGGTTTCGCCGCTGCGCATCACCTGCTGCTTGGCGACCTGCAAGCGCTCGGCCGCCCTGGGGGGAAGAAAATTGGCGTCCCGATGGCCGATCACATCGGCCGCATCGATGCCGCGCGGCAGGTTCTCGGCCCACTCATAGGTCAAGTCCACCGCCTGATAGCCAAGGGTAACAGCGGTGCGGCCCAGAGCGCGCATGGCGAACTGGAGGCGGCGGGAGTGTTCCGGACCGTTGCCTCCCGCCCTTCCATTGTCCTGCACAGTCATAGGAGAAGCATGTTTACTTGAATAGTCCACGAGCCCCACTTGGGCCACTGGCGAGGTGGCCCGATTTCCCGGAGGATGGAGGAGCGATGCCACGACTGGTCCGTCAAAAGCAAAATCGGAACCTGATCCAGGAAAAATGTGTCGCGGCGTAGCACCAGCCGGCCATCCACCGGATTGAACATGGAAAAAACGAAAAGGGCGCGGCCTGGTTCCCTCGCCCTTTCATTTTTATGCGGCCTGCTCCATTTGCTCGGAGAAGAAAAGAACCTGACTGACCAGAGCCTTGACCATGTCGGGCTGGAACGGCTTGGTGACGAGAAAGGCCGGTTCGGGCCGTTCGCCGGTCAACAGGCGTTCGGGGAAAGCGGTGACGAAAATGACCGGGACACTCACCGTGCGCAGCATGTCGTTTACCGCGTCGATGCCCGAGCTGCCATCGGCCAGCTGGATATCGGCGAGCACCAGGCCGGGACGGCGCCGGTTGAACAGGTCGATCGCTTCGCGATGCGTGCGGGCGACGCCGGTGACGGTGTGGCCCAGCGATTCCACCATCTGCTCGATATCCATGGCGATCAGCGGTTCATCCTCGATGATGAGGACGGTGGTGGCCACCTGCTGCGCCATTTCCACCGAAGCGGTTTCGATCAGCTCCTCGAACCGGGCCTGCCCGACCCCGAGGATTTCGGCGGCTTCTTGCGGCGAAAACCGCTCGACGGCGACGAGAAGGAACGCCTGCCGCGGCAGCGGGGCAATGGCCTTGAGGCTGCGGCGCGCCTGCTCTTCCCACGCATCGGACGCGGGGGGCAATTCACTCAGGTTGATATCCACCGAACGCCAAAGCTGGGAAAACACCTTATAGAGGGCCACCTTGGTATCGAGTTCGACCGGGAAGATGGACCGGTCCGAGACCAGCGCTTCGAGCGTTGCGGAAACATACGCATCGCCACTGGTCTGGCTGCCAGTCAGCGAGCGGGCAAAGCGGCGCAGATAGGGAATATGCGGCGCAATCAACTGGGCAAGATTCATAAAACAAAACTCCCTCGAACAGCCGGTCGCTCCATGCACGCGCTCGGCTTCAATGAGCCCTAAACGCGAAACTTCGATAATAAGTTCCGGATCGCGGAACTATTTTTGCACTCCGGCGTTCCCTTGGCCACTATACCAGGATGCATCATGGGGCAAAAATGACGCAACTCAGCAGCAGCAGGAAGATGGATAGCCACGATCACGACGATGAAACGCCGGAGAAGACGCGCATGCCCAGCTTGAGCCCGGACTCCCGGGCGTTTATCGGCCTGAAGCTGCGTGAACTTTACGACGACGTCGTGTCGGAGCCTGTTCCGGATCGACTTCTTCAGCTGCTCGGCAAGCTTGGAGAAGACGAAGACAAGACCAAGCCCGAGTAGGAGGGAGGCGATGTCGAGTTACGATTTCCGAGCAGAGTTGCTCGCGGTCATTCCCAATCTGCGCGCCTTTGCAATGTCGCTTGTCGGGGCCGCCGACAAGGCCGACGATCTGGTGCAGGAAACGCTTGTCCGGGCCTGGGACAAGCGGTCGTCCTTTACGCCGGGCACCAATCTCAAGGGCTGGCTGTTCACCATCCTGCGCAATGAATTCTACAGCCAGATGCGTAAGCGCAAACGCGAGGTGCCCGATCCCGAGGGACTGATGGCCGAGCGGCTGTCGAGCCACCCCGAACAGGTGGGCAAGCTGGACATGGAAGATTTCAAGCGCGCCGTGAACCAGCTTCCGGAAGACCAGCGCGAGGCGCTTATCCTCGTCGGTGCTTCGGGCTTTTCCTATGAGGAAGCGGCGCAAATCTGCGATTGCGCGGTAGGCACGATCAAGAGCCGGGTGAGCCGGGCGCGCAGCCAGTTGGCGGTGATCCTCAAGCTGGAAGGCGATGGCGAATTCGGGCCCGACGCTGTGGCGGTGGGTGTGATGAACTTCACTTCCCCCGCGGCCTGAATATACGAAAAAGCCCTGATTTGCGGGAGTTCCGGAGCATTCGTTCCGGAACTTCTTTTGTTTGAGGGCGTTAGGATAGGCTTGCAACATCAACATGGGAGGCCAGCATGGCCCGAGCCGCAACACCCACATCGCGCAACAATGAGAATGGCGACGACGCTGCCAACGACCTGAACGCCGAAATCGCCGCACTGCGCGAAGATATCGCCTCCATCACCGCCACCCTGGGCGACGTGGTCAAGAACCGCGCCGGCGATGCCAAGGACGAAGCCGTTCGCATCGGCAAGAAAATGGAACGCAAAGGTGAGGAAGCGCTGGAATCGGTACAGGACAGCTTCGAATCCGCCGAAAGCGACCTCAAAGCAGCTATTCGCGAACGGCCCATCTCATCGGTGCTGATCGCCGCGGGTGTCGGCTACATCATTTCGAAAATCATGTAGGAGCAGCGGTATGGCGCTGACCGCACCCTTCGCCGCGGCTGCGAACCGGGCTGGCTCGGTTGCGCGGTCCATGGGCCAATCGGTTGCGCTCTATGCTGCAATCGGTCTGCTGAGTCTGATCGGGACAGGCTTTCTCATCGCCGCGCTTTACCTGTGGCTTGCCGAAGCGACCAGCCCGCTGGCCGCAACGCTGTTCATTGGCCTGGGGTTTCTGGCGGTGGCCATCATCATGCTGGCCATCGTCGTCGCCCAGGCCAACAAGAAGAAAGAGGAACGCCGCCGCGCCGCCGCCGATACGGCGCTGCTGGCCACCACGGCTTCGCTGGCCAGTGTCGGCCTGCGGATAGCCTCACGGGCCAAGGGCCCGATGTTCTGGCCCGCCATCGCGGCCATTGCCGCCGGCTGGTATTTCGGGCGGCAGAACCACGATTGATGCCCATATTTCATCACGACAAGGGCCGGTTGTTCTGACCGGCCCTTTTTTTGTGGCCCGGTGTCGCTCAACGATCAATGCTGCTGGGGATGGGAAGTGAGGCGCAGCAGCTTGCTCAGTTCAAGATCCGCGTCGCGCAACATCCCGCTATGCTCTGGCGCGCAATAATGTTCCTTGATGCTTTTGAGCAATTCGATCTTGCGGGCGTTGGAAAGAGTGGGATCGCTGGCGATCAGCGCAGGGCTGCGCACCACGGCGCCGACATCGAAATAGGTCGAAACGGTCTTCTCGCTCATGGCTCTCTCCTTTCACAGGAGAAAACGGCATGCCGGCGCTGGCGGTTCCCGCAACTGACCTGTGTGGATGCCGCACATGGCAAAAGGGCCGACGCTTGGCCGGCCCTTTTTCAATCTGTGCTGGTAGCGATTAGTTGATGGTCAGCCTGTTTGCGTCCGGGGCGGCGCGATAGGCCTCTGCATCGTACTCAGGCGCGGCATCAAGCTGGTCGGAGGTCAACGCGATGCGCAGAACCAGATCGCCATTTTCATTGCGCAGGAAGTTCAGATTGTCGAAGGCCACGGCAACGGGCTTGGTTCCGATCCCCAGGAACCCGCCAAAGTCGATCACAACAGCATCGACCTGACCGTCATCGGACAGGATGATATCGCCCACGTGACCGATATTCTCGTCGCCCGCACCGTAAACAGTGGTGCCGGTCAACTCGTCAGCAGTGACTTCACTGGTCGCAACCTCCTGATAGGCGGACCAGTCCCCGATCGGCGCCACAACCACCGGCGTCGCATCCGGGACGACAGCCCCGTCAGCGGGCGCAGGAGCGGCCGGGGCCATGGGTGCAGCGGGGACGACGGGTTCCGCAGGCGCCATCGGCTCGGCGGCAGGCGCCATCGGCTCGGCCGCCGGGACAGCATTAGCCGACGCACTGGCCAGCCAGTCCTCGCGATTGAATTCGGCGGCGTTTTCAAGCTGCTCGCGGGTCATGCTGGACACGAGACGGTTGTTTCCGTCGACATCCGTGGCAAGTTCGAGTTCGTCCCAATTGATGGCGACGTTCTTCTGGCCGATCCCGAGGAAGCCACCCACCCCGACAATGACGGCACCGATTTCACCATTATGGTCGAGAACGAAATCGTTCACTTCACCGATGGAGTCAGCATCGGCTGCCGTGGAATTGTAGATGGTCTCACCGATGATTTCCGTCGCCAGCCAACCATCGGCGTTGATGCCGCGGTCTGCCGGGGTCACCAGCGGTGTCTGGGGCACTTCGACGTTTTCGGCGGGAGCCATAGGCGTAGCGGGGGCCACGTCCTGAGCATAGGCACCACCGGAAAGCACCAGCGCCAAGGCGGTCGAGGCAAGTAGCTTATACATTAGAATTCTCCTGAAATCGCTTGTTTCAAGTTTCCGGGCGGTGTCGCCGGGGCCAATCGCGTGGGCCCTTCGTCGCCGCCACCATGGTTTTTGAACGCCCTCGACTTTGCTTGGTTCCGGCAGAAAACGAGAAAGCCCCGCAAAACGGGGCTTTGGAACAATTTCGGAAATGGGGTCGTTTTCATCGATCGCCGCCAGCGGGCCGGGGCAGATCTCGCGGGATCAGAGACTCAGACCCGTGGCACGGGCCGAGGCCCAGGCCCACTGGAAATTGTACCCGCCCAGCCACCCGGTGACATCGACCGCCTCGCCGATGAAATAAAGGCCCGGCACCGCCTTCACCTGCATATCCGCTGAATCGAGCGCGGCGGTGTCGATGCCGCCTAGGGTGACTTCGGCTGTCCGATATCCCTCGCTGCCCACCGGCTTGATGCGCCAGGCGCTGACCGTCTCGATCAGCCTTGCAATGGCTTTGCGGTCGAGATCGGCGAGGCGGCCTTTGAGCTCGGCCTCTTCGACAACCAGATCGGCCACCCGGCGGGGCAGGATTTCGCCCAAGGCGGTCGCGACCGCCTGCGCCCCATGCTTCGATCGCGCATCGGCCACCCAATCGGCCATATTGGTATCGGGGGCCATGTCGATGGCGATCGCCTCGCCTTCGCGCCAATAGGACGAAATCTGAAGGATCGACGGACCGCTCAGTCCGCGATGGGTGAACAGCAGCGCTTCGCGAAAGCCGGTCTTGCCGCACTTCACTCGCGCATCGAGCGACACCCCGGCCAAAGGCCGTATGCGCTCCAGCATGCCCGGCTCGAAGGTCAGCGGAACCAGCGCCGGACGCGTTTCAGTGACGGGGACGCCGAACTGCTCGGCCACCCGGTAGGCAAACCCGGACGCGCCCATCTTGGGAATGGATTTGCCGCCACTCGCTACGACGAGAGCGCGACAGATGACCTCGCCATTGGTCAGCCGCAGCCGATAGCCGTCGGGACCGTGCTCTATTGTTTCCACCGCAGTATTGAGCTCAAGGGTGACACCGCCAGCCTGCATTTCCGCCAGCAGCATGTCGATGATCTGTTGCGCCGACCCATCGCAGAACAGCTGGCCCAAGGTTTTTTCGTGATAGGCGATGCCGTAGCGCTCGACGAGCGCGACAAAGTCGGCAGGCCGATAGCGGCGCAGGGCGGAAATGGCGAATTTGGGATTTTGCGACAGGAAGGCCTGCGGGGTGGTGTTGATATTGGTGAAATTGCACCGCCCACCCCCGGAAATGCGGATCTTCTTGCCCGGCGCCTCGGCATGATCGAGGATCAGGACCGAGCGGCCCCGCTGTCCCGCAGTGGCAGCGCACAACATGCCCGCCGCCCCGGCCCCGATCACCACAACATCATATTGGCGCATGCCCGCTCCCAATCAAAAGGCCCGCCCGGTGACACCCGGACGGGCATGGTCTTGTTGTCTTGTGCTTGATCCATACCCCGAAGGGCGGAACCGGTCAGCCGACGATCAGGGTCGAACCCGAAGCGACACGGCTGTAGAGGTCCATGATGTCCTGATTCATCAGCCGCACACAGCCCGAAGACACATTGGTGCCGATGGTCCAGGGCTCGGGGGTGCCGTGAATGCGGTAGAGCGTATCGCGGCCATTCTGGAAGATGTAAAGCGCGCGCGCGCCGAGCGGGTTGTCGATGCCGCCGGGCTGGCCGTGCCGCCATTGTTCCAGTTCCGGCTGGCGCTGGATCATCGCCGAGGGGGGCGTCCAGGTCGGCCATTCGCGCTTGAACTGGATGACGCCGCGCCCCGACCAGCTGAACCCGTCGCGGCCCAGGCCAACGCCATAGCGCATCGCCTGCCCGCCCTCGCGCACGTGATAGAGAAAATGCGAGCCGGTATCGATATAGATCGTGCCGGGGCGCTCGCCCGTGGGATCAGGAACGACCTGACGGTAATAGACCGGGTCGACATAGCCCAGATCGACGGCCGGGATGTGGTGCCCGCCATCGGATACGGCCCGGTACATATCGACGTAGAACGGATCGAATTGCGGGGTGGGCGGCACCTGCGGCTGCGGCCTGGTGCTGGAGCACCCGGCCAAAGCGAGCGCCGAAAGGCTGGCGGCCCCGACGAGAAAACGGCGGCGGGGGAGAGTGAAAGTCGCTGAAGTCATTCTTGTCTGCTTCTTGGTTACGCGGCGGTCATGTCCGTGAGGTCTGAAGTGTGGCAGGCCGACATTGTTCCCCTTCGCTGGCACCGACAGAGCCGTGTGTGGCCTTTGGGCATCACGGCGTGGCGATGTCCGGATGGTCCCCCGCGATCCACGCGCATCCGAAAAGGAGCCATAAAAGGCCCGGGAAAACAGCGGCTTGCAGCACCCTCAAGTTCCGGGCCGACCATAACGGGACAATGGTTTACAATCGGGTAAGCCTGATCAGCGCTCGCGACTTCGTTACCATTGTGCGGGGCTAGCCTTCCCTGATCTGACTGAACCAGACCGGGAAAGGCTCAAAGTTCCTGGTGTCACGTTTCCGAACCGCAAAAGTGGTGTCCACTTTTGCTGGAAACGCTCCTAGCCTTCCAGCTCCTCGCGCAGCATTTCCAGTTCGAGCCAGCGGTCTTCGAGGTCCGTGAGGCTCTCCTGCGCGGCGACAAACTCGGCGGTGGTCTTTTCGAACCCTTCGAAATCGCGGGTGTAAAAGCTCGGATCATCGAGTTTTTCCTGCAATTTGGCCATGCGGGCGCGCACTTTGTCCATCTCCTTGGGCAGGGTATCGAGGGCGTGCTTGTCCTTGAACGACAGCTTGCGCCGCTGCTGTGGCGGGGCCGCCTGCGTGGCGGGCTTGCTGCGCTCCGGAGCGGCGGCCTTATCCACGCGGCGGGCCGATACCCCGGCGCCCCGCTGGGCGACCATATCGGAATAGCCACCAGCATATTCGGCCCATTCCCCGTCGCCCTCGGCAACGATGATCGAGGTGGCGACCTTGTCGAGGAAGTCGCGGTCGTGGCTGACCACGATCACGGTGCCGGCATAGTCGGCGATCATCTCTTCGAGCAGGTCGAGGGTTTCGAGATCAAGATCGTTGGTGGGCTCGTCGAGCACCAAAACGTTGGAGGGCAGCGCCAGCGCGCGGGCCAGCGTCACCCGGTTGCGCTCCCCGCCCGAGAGCTTGCCCACGGCGGTGCGCGCCTGTTCTGGGGTGAACAGGAATTCCTTCATATAGCCGATGACGTGCTTGGGCTCGCCATTGATGGTGAGCGTATCGCTGCCGCCGCCGGTGAGAACATCCTTGAGGGTCGCGTCCGGGTCGAGCGAGGCCCGGCGCTGATCGAGCACGGCGAGTTCGAGCCGGGTGCCCAGCCGCACCGTGCCGGAATCGGGTTCCAGATCGCCGGTGAGCATGCGGATCAGCGTCGTCTTGCCCGCGCCGTTGGGGCCGACGATGCCCACCCGGCTGTTGCGCATGATGCGGGTGGAGAACTCCTTGACCACGACCCGATCGCCGAATGCCTTGGAGATGGCTTCGGCCTCAACGACCATGGCCCCGGAACTGCGCCCCTCGGCAACCGTCATCTTCACTGTGCCTTGCGGACCGCGATAGTCGCGCACCTGCTGGCGCAATCCGGCCAGAAGTCCCATGCGGCGCACATTGCGCTTGCGGCGGGCGGTAACGCCATAACGGACCCAGTGTTCCTCTGCCGCGATCTTGCGTGCCAGCTTGTGCTGGTCCTTTTCCTCCTGTTCGAGGAAATCGTCGCGCCAGGTCTCGAATCCGGCAAAGCCCTGATCGATGCGCCGTGTCGCGCCGCGATCGATCCACAGGGTGGAGCGGGTGAGATCGGACAGGAAACGCCGGTCGTGGCTGATCAGAACCAGCGCTGAACGTAAGGATTTGAGCTCGCTTTCCAGCCATTCGATGACCGGCAGATCAAGGTGGTTGGTCGGTTCGTCGAGCAAAAGGATATCGGGCTGCGGTGCCAGAACCCGCGCCAGCGCAGCGCGGCGCGCTTCACCTCCCGAGAGCGATTTTGGATCTTCCTCGCCGGTGAGGCCGAGCTGTTCGAGCAGATATTGCGCGCGATACGGCTCATCGGCCCCTTCGAGACCCGCCTCGACATAATCAAGCGTCGAAGCGTAGCCCGACAGGTCCGGCTCCTGGGGCAGGTAGCGCACAGTGGCGCCAGGTTGGAGGAAGCGTTCGCCCGCATCGGGCTCGATAATCCCGGCGGCGATCTTGAGCAGCGTCGACTTGCCGGACCCGTTGCGCCCGACCAGCGCGATCTTGTCGCCGGGGCCCACCGACAGTTCTGCCCCATCCAGCAGCAGGGTCGACCCCATAATGAGGCGAATCGATTGCAGGGCGAGAAGTGGCGCGGCCATGAAAATTCCGGGTCGGGTTGGGGAAAGGGATGAATGCCGCCAGATGTGGCGAAAATTGAGGCCCGATGCAAGCCCCACCGCGTGAACGGCTTGCGGGACGGGCTATGCCGTGCGCGAGACCTGCGCGGCTTGCTGATCAATCTTGAGGCGCGCCCAGACCGGTAGGTGATCGGAGCCCTTGCGGGCCAGATCAGACATATGCACGCCAGACCCGGTCACCTCGACATCCATGGTGGTGATGATGCGGTCAAAATTGAGCACGGGCTTGGTGGAGTGGAAGCTGGGGCCGGGCTCGATGACCCGGTGGCTGGCGGCAAAATGCGACAGGCACCCGCCCTCGGTCGTCCACTGGTTCAGATCGCCCATGATGACCGTGGGCAGCGCCTCATCGAGCACGTCGAGCTGGTTGAGCACCGATTGCGCCTGCCGCCGCCGCCACAGATCGACAAGCCCCAGATGCAGGCCGATGACCCGCAACTTTTCCTCACCGATGCGGAAATCAGCGAGTACTGCGCCGCGCGGCTCCAGCGCCGGCAAGGTCAGGGAGCGCGTATAGAGCACCTCGATGCCGCGCCGATAGAGGATGGTGTTGCCGTGCCACCCCAGGCTCTGGGCGCGAACGCCAAAGCTGATGGCGCTGTAATCGGTGCGTTCGGTGATCATCTCCGGCGACAGCGACGCGCTGCGGCTGCCGAAGCGCCGGTCGACTTCCTGCAAGGCGACGATATCGGCGTCGACCTCGTTGAGGATGTCGAGAATGCGCGCAGGGTCGCGCCGCCAGTCGGTGCCGACACTTTTGCGGATATTGTACGACGCAACGCTGATCATGGGGCCATATTCGCCAGAGGGGTGTGGCAGGTCAATGAAACTCCTGCCATTCGGTTCGCATCAATGGGCATACGCGCGGGGGTGGCCCGATAATTCCGGCATATCTGTGACGCCAGTCCTCGCCGCCAGGGGCATAAAGAATTTTTGTCTCACAATGCAAGACATTAATATCGACACCCCGTCGATCGGACGCGCAATCATATCGGGACGCTTTGAACGGATAGGCGGAATCGTTATTGCAGAAAAACCCATAATACGGGATAATTTTATTTCTCTCCTGCCCTGCTCTCCCGGAGTCCCGTGATGTCCTCTCCCACCCCCAAACGCTCACCCTTTGTTGATGGCGGTTTTCTGTTTTTGTCGGCGATCGCTCTGGGGGCGGGCGTTCTGGCGGTGGTGATCAGGGGTCCCTCGGCGATCGGCGAGGCGGTGGGCATCGTCTTTTCCGACGCGCTGTTCATCCTGCCGCTGATCGCCATGGGGGTGGTGGTGGGATCACTCTTTACGTTGCTGGTGCCAAGAGAAGCGGTATCGCGCTATCTCGGGCAACAGGCCGGCATCAAGGGCATTCTGATCGCCAGCTTCGTCGGAACCGTGATGCCGGCCGGACCGTTCGCGGCATTTCCCATCGTGCTGGCGCTGGGCCGTTCGGGCGCGGCTATCGGCGCTCTGGTCGCTTTTCTCACCGCCTGGGCCGCCGTTGGTTTGCACCGGCTGTTTGTCTGGGAACTGCCTTTCATGGGTGGTGAATTTGCTGCGCTGCGCTTCATCACCAGCCTGCCGGTCCCGGTGATTGCGGGCCTCCTCGCCGACCGGCTCTCGAACGGTTTTGCCGTGTTCAGGATCGACTGGGAAAACGCCCAATGACCATGAGCCTGCTGATTATCGCAACGATTGCCGCCCTGCTGGGGGTCATTGCCATACTGCGCAAGCCCGAGGGCATTCCCGGCGCGCTGGTCGACATGCGCAACCAGATGCTGATGTTCGGCCTGCGCCTGCCCCCTGCCCTGCTGGCCGCAGCGTTTTTGTCGCTGATCGTGCCGGCGGAATATGTCGTGCCCTATATCGGGGCGGAAAGCGGCTGGCAGGGTGTGCTGATCGCCAGCCTGTTCGGTGCCTTCATCCCCGGAGGCCCTATTCTCACCTTTCCCATGGCGCTGGTGCTGTGGCGCGCCGGAGCCGGAGAAGCCCAGATGGTGGCGCTGCTGGCCTCGTGGTCGGTGTTTGCGGTGCATCGGGTCATCTCCTACGAACTACCCTTCCTTGGGCCGCGCTTCGTGCTGGTGCGCCTGTCATCCTCGTGGATTCTGCCGCTTGTTTCAGGCTTCCTGGCGCTGGTCCTCTTGCTGATCCATCCCTTTTAAAAGCAAAAAGGCCGGCGCATTGGCCGGCCTTCGATCTTTGATTGCGCAGGTTCTGCTATTCGATGCGGAACAGCGCCTGGGCGTTCTTGAAGCAGATTTTCTCCATGTCGCCCTGGGGCAGGTCGAGGGAGTTGAGCACGGCGATGGTGTCCCGGATATAGCCGGGGCCGCGTTCGGGATCAAACGGGCTGTCGGACGCGAACAGGACCTTGTCGACGCCGTAGAACTCAAGGCCGCACACGGTGGCGGCACGAGAGCCGAACACGGCGGTGTCGGCATAGAAATCCTTGAAGTAATCGAAGGGACGCTTCTTGAGGCCGGGAAGGACGTGCGAGAGGTCCTCGGTCGAGGTGCGCTTGCCCAGCTGATCCTGCCCCGGCCCGACGCGGCCTTCGAAATAGGGAACCATCGCGCCAAGATGGTGGGCGAGAATCTTGAGGTTGGGCAGCTTGTCCATCATGCCCGAGAGCACGATCCGCGCCATGGCGGCGCTGGTCTCATAGGGCCAGCCAAAAGTCCACCAGATCTCGTAGCGCGACTTGTCCTCGGTGAGGTAGTCGGGCATGTCCTCGCCCCGCGACGGATGCAGGAACACCGGACGGTCGAACTTCTGCGCCGTCTCGAAAATGCCGAAGAACTGCTCGTCATCGAGCGGAGCGCCGTTGACGTTGGTGTGGATCTGTACGCCGACCGCACCATCATTGGCCGAGAACACCCGCTCCAGTTCCTTGACCGCCGCATCGGGATTGTTCATCGGCAGCGCGGCGAGATAGCCGGGGAAGCGCTCGGGGAATTTGGCGCACAGATCGGCAAAACCCTCATTGCCCAGCCGGGCCAGTTCAGGGGTTGCTTCAGGCGTGCCCATGGCTTCGATCGGCGGCATGCCCAGTGACAGGATCTGGCGGTAATTCTCGAACCGGTCCATGACCTTGAGGCGCTCGTCGAGATCGAAGATGCAGGGGATATTCTGCATGCGCTTGCCGATATTCTTGCCGGCTCCCTCAAAGGTCTGGATTTTTTCCCACAGGGGTTTTGGGAAAAAGTGGTTGAAGGCGTCGATATACTGCATCTTTCGCTCTCTTTCGTACAAAATCAGGCAGCGCCGACCCGTCCGGCCGCAACCGCGGGCCGGCGCCTTTTGGGGAGGATGGAGGTGGAGCGGACAAGGCCCGCTCCGCTTTGTTGCGTCAGACCGTGGGAATGACGGTCAGCGCGGGAATCCATTGACCAATGACGGTCTGAGGCCACGGAATACGCAGGAGCTGATCGAAGACCACGTAGCAGACGCCCATGAGAACCACGGCGTTGGCGAGGGCCACGCGCCACTTCTCGCGTCCTTCGATCCGCATATAGGCGACCACGAACACCCCGATGGTGGGCAACAGTCCAATGAGCGCCATCAGCACCAGAAACAGCACCAGATAGCCAAAGAAAAGTCCCGACCGGGCCAGGAGGGTCTTCTGGCTCATCTCCGAATAGTCGGTGCTGGTGTCCATGAAGAGCCCTTCGGGCACTTCGCCAGCCGCTTCGCGTGCCTCCAGGATCGTCCGGGAAAACACGATATTGATGAGGCTCACCGCGCAGAAGGCGATGGTGATCACACCGACTGCCATCGGGCCCACCCGTGCGCCCCACGGCCAGGCCATAGCCTGCACGAGGGCATATCCGACCACCGCGATCACCGCGACGTAGAACAGATCGCCCGTGCGGAACTGCGGCTTGCCGATATGGCTGACAAGCCCCTGCACGCCGCCGAAGCGCTTGACCTGCTTGTAAAGCGGACCGACGAGCAGCAGCGCTGAACCACCGAGCAGGATGATGACCAGAGGACGGGTCAGCCAGTCAAAGCCATAGCGTGTGGTCGAGATGAACATGTAGCGTTCGATCAGCGCACCGAGCACGAAGCCCAGCATCAGCGGTGGGCGTGGCCATTTGAGCTGCTTCATCACCCAGCCCAGAACGGCAAAGCCCAGGAGGGCATACAGATCGCCCCAGTTACGCGAGGACTGGAAGGCTCCAACGAACACAAACACCAGCACCGCAGGCAGGATCAGCGTGTAGCGCAGGGTTGCGATCTTGGCCAACTGGCCCGAGAACAAGAAGCAGATGCCCGCGCCAAGGATATTGGCGATGGCGATCGACCACACCATGGCGTAGCTCATGGACAGATTCGTGGTCAGCATCTCCGGCCCCGGCACAAGGCCATGGATCAGGAACACCGACAACAATATGGCCATGGAGGCCGAACCGGGCACACCGAAGGCAATGGTGGGGACAAGCGAACCGGCGGTGATGGCGTTATTGGCCGATTCCGGAGCAATCACGCCACGCACGTCGCCCTTGCCAAAGGTCTTTTCAGCGCCCTTGACCGTCTGCGAGGCCCAGCCATAAGCGATCCAGTCCACGACCGAGGAACCAAGCCCTGGCACCGCACCGACGCCAGCGCCCAATGCGCCACCGCGCACCACCAGCCACCAGTTACGGATCGCGTCCTTGAAACCGGTCAGCATGCCGGCGCGTGTATCAAACGAAGTCTTGTCGGTGATCGCCATTCGCTTGATCGCCAGATCGGCAAGTTCCGGAAGAGCGAACAGGCCCAGCACCAGAGGCACGATGGGCAAACCGTCCCAGAGATAGAAGCTGCCCATGGTGTAGCGCAGCGTACCGGTCTGCGGATCGGCACCGATCATCGAGAGCAGGATGCCAAGACCGGCGGCGACCAGCCCGCGCAACGGGGCCGTACCTGACAGCACCGCGACCATGGCGATGCCGAACACCGAGAACCCGAGCAGTTCGGGCGAGCCCACATGCAGCATCACCGGGCGCAGCACCGGGATGGTCAACGCCAGAATGAGCGCACCGACCAGTCCGCCGATCAGCGACGCGGTATAGGCAGCGCTCAGCGCCCTGCCCGCCTCGCCCCGCTTGGCCATCGGATTGCCATCCATGACGGTGGCCTGCGCCCCGGCCGATCCGGGAACGCCGAACAACACCGCAGGAATGGTGTCGCTGGTCCCCGTCACCGCCGACATGCCCAACAGCATGGCGAAGGCGGCATAGGAATCCATGGTGAAGGTAAACGGCAGCAGCAGGGCCATCCCCGCCAATCCGCCAATGCCCGGCACGATGCCGAGAAACAGCCCCAGCAATACGCCGAGGCCAAGCATCATCATGCGGAACGGGTCCGCCAATGCAATCAGAGCATCGGTCGCAGCACCCAGTACACTGATGTCCATGATCAAACGTGTCCAGTTGTGTCCAGAAAATCAAAAACCGGTCATCCGGCGAAGGCTCAAAGCCCCGCCGACCAGTCCTGTGGAATGATTGAGCGGGCTTTTCCCTGCCGCACATAGAAATTCCACAGCTTGTCGATGTGGAACTGGCGTGGGCTGTCGATCAGCGCGATCTCTTCAGGGGTGAGCGGAACGGGCTCCTGTCCGGCCTGCATCACGGTCATCTGCTGGCGCGCATTTTCAAGAAAATGCACCGCATCGACAAACAGCGCCGGAACCGATTCCGCCACCAGCACCATGCCGTGCGAACGGATCAGCGCCGCGTTGTGGCTGCCCAGCGTTTCGGCCAGCGCTTGGCCCTGTTCCGTCGAACGGATCAGGCTCGGATCGGGATGCGTGGGAATGCCGTCAGCCCAGCGCACGGCGCGCGAGCGCAGGGCAAGCAGTTGCACGTCCCGCATCAGCGTAAAGGAAATGGCCAGTTCCATGTGGCAGTGCAGAACCGCCTGCACGTCCGGACGGGCTTTGAGGATTTCCAGGTGCAAGGCCAGTTCGAGCGGCGGCTTGAGACCGCCCTCGACCACATTGCCGTCCATGTCGACGACAAGAATGCGGGACGGATCGAGTTCGGCGCGCGAATCCGTCGCCGATTGAATCATGAAACGGTCGCCCCCGGGCAGCCGGGCCGCGATGTGACCGCTATAATCGAGAATGCCTTCCATGACGAGCATGCGCGTGGCGGCGGCAACCTGTTCTGCCGCGATCGCTTTCGTGTTCTGGCTCATAATTCTTTCTCTGTTGGAGTGGCGAACGGCGGCGCGAACGGGCGCCGCCGTGCAATCCAGCTATTCAGTGGCAATGAACTCGGCCAGCCGCGATGTAACCTCGGGCGGCATTGCGAGGATTTCCTCAACCGTCGCGCGAAGCTGTTCGCCCGACACCGGAATGATCCCGAGATTTTCCTGCGCGGCCGCCGCGATGAATTCGGGATCGGCCACCATTTGGTCGAACGCATCCTGAAGCGCCTTCAGGCGCTCTTCGGGGACGTTCGGAGTGGTGAAGATCGGCCGTCCGATGGCGGTTGGGGCGGACAGCAGGCGCAGGAGCTGCTCGTCATCCTCGTTTTCGGCAAGTTCGAAAAGCAGGGGGACATCAGGCAATTCCGACTCGCGCTGCAAGCCGATCTGCACCAGCACATTGACCAGACCACGCTCCACCCAGCCCAGCGGCTTGACCGAGGCCCAGTTCACCGAACCGCGCCCGTCGACCTCTCCGGACTCCATGGCAAAGTTGATGTCGTTGCCGCCGGGATATCCGGTGATGATCTCAAACTGGGTGCCCAGAAGGGCGTTCATGATCGTGGGATACTGCCAGGAGGTCGATCCGCCCGTTGCGCCGATAGCACTGGGTTGCTCCCGTGCAGCATCGACCGTGTCGATGCCGGAGGTGTGCCAGGTTACCAGAACGTTGTTTTCCATGGCCGGAGAACCGACATAGCCGAATTCGCTGGTATCGAGGGTGATACGCGGATCGCCCATCGCCTGCGACACCGCCAGAGACTGGTCCGACGTGCCCAGAATGGTGCCATCCTGCGGCGCGACGTTGTACATGAAGCTCGCAGCCAGCAATCCGCCGGCCCCGGGCATGTTGCGCGGAACGATCTCGGGATTGCCGGGAATATACTTGCCCAGATGGCGCGCCACGAGTCGGGCATACTGGTCATATCCACCACCGGGCGAATAGCCGATGATCATGTCGATAGACTTGCCGCGATAGAAATCTTCGACGCTATCCTGCGCCCAGACCGGGCTGCCAGCCAATAGTGCCGCCAGGGCAAGCCCCAAGGCTCCGCCCATCCTCACTTGATGTTTCATAAGTCTCCTCCCAATAGGGCAGCGGACGAGATCCACCACCCGATTTCCGAGCGCAGTAGGACGCAACCCGCCGCCTGCGTCAAGAGAAATTATGAAGTAAATCCCTTATTATGAGAAATTATGCAGAAGCCGTGTCATTATGGCAGGCAATCCCGAAAATGGCTGATAACGACTGAACTACATGCGAATCCGGGCGCTCACGCCGACACAGGGCGGCGCCCGCCTGCCCTTTTCATGCCGATAAATCCCGAATGATGGCAAAATGCTGAAGAAGCAGGGACCTTGCAGCCAGGTACTCTGTAAAAAGCAAATCGGCGAGCACACCCCATCGAGGTATGCCCGCCGAAAATCCTCCGCCCTGGATCAGCGCGTTATTTGCTCAGCGCCGTCCCGAGAAATTGACGTGAATGGTCTTTTCCTGGGTAAATTCGAACAGCTCGCCAAGGCTTTCCTCGCGCCCGATGCCCGAGAGCTTGTAGCCTCCGAACGGCGCTCCGGGGAAATGCTTGGAGACATCATTGATCCAGACGTAGCCGGTCTCGACCGCAGCCGCCATGCGGTGGGCTGTGGCGAGATCATGGGTCCAGATCGCGCAGGTGAGTCCCAGATCGAGGGCATTGACCTCGGCAAGCACCTCGTTTTCGTCCGTCCATTTGAGCACCGACAGCACCGGCCCGAAAATTTCTTCCCGCGCGATGCGCATATCGGGAGTGACGCCCGTGAAAACCGTAGGCTCGATAAAGCATCCATCCGCCAGGTCCGGACCTTCGGGGTGCTTGCCCCCGACCAGAAGACTGGCCCCCTCCTCCCTGCCCGCTGCGATGAACGCCATCACGCGGTCATATTGGGTGCGGTTGATGAGAGAGCCCATAGTCGTGGCCGGATCGAGCGGCAGTCCGGGGCGGACCTTTGCGATTCGCTCGGCCACACGGGCAACGACCGCGTCGTGAATGTCCTCGTGCAAGAAGGCCCGGCTGGTGGAGCCACAGCTCTGGCCGCACCAGGTGAAATTCATGCCATCGATCATGGCTTCGGCCACCGCATCCGGGTCGGCATCGGGAAACGCCACCAGTGCGTTCTTGCCGCCCAGCTCCAGCAACACCGGCTTGAGATTGCCCGCCGCAGCCCGCATCACCGCCTTGCCGGTGGGGACGCTGCCGACCAGGCCGATCATCGCCACGTCATTGTGGCTTGAAAGCGCCTCGCCCAGCTCGCGCCCGCCGGTGAGGATGCTGAACGTGCCCGCCGGGAACAGATGGCCGATCAGTTCGGCAAGCTTGAGGCCGGACAGGGACGCCTGCTCCGGCGGTTTGACGATGCAGGCATTGCCCGCTGCCAGCGGCGCGGCCATCCGGCTCGCTGTAAACATGAACGGGTGATTGAACGCAACGATGCGGGCCACGACCCCCCAGGGCTCGCGCTGGGTGAAGGTCAGCGTGCCATCGCGCCCGGGAATGGTGTCGCCCTTCATTTCGGTGACCAGCCCGGCAAAGAAATCGAACCGGTCGGCACCCTGCATGACGTCGGCGCGCACCTTGGTGATCGGGTTACCGCCATCGGCTGCATCGATCAGGGCGAGATCGTCGATATTGGCGCGAATGATGCGGGCCGCCTCGCGCAGGATTTTCGCCCGCTCCAGCGGGGCGACCTTGCGCCATGCGGCAAACCCGGACTTCGCCGCAGCGATGGCGGCATCGGCATCTTCGGCACGACCTTCTGGCACATCGCCAAGCACCTTGCCGGTGGCCGGGTCAGTCGAAACGAAACTGCCTCCCGCGATCGGCGCATGCCAGCCGCCGCCATAAAACAGCGCGCGGTTGGGGATGAGATCAGCAATAAGGGCCCGGTCGACAATCATGGCAGCAATCCGTATTCAAAAACGCGATAAACAAAGAAGTTGGAGTTCCTGATCTGAGCCATCAGGCCAGGAACTCCCGGCGTCGCATTCAAGCGTATTGTTACTGCGCCAGAACGTAGGAGCGGGTCAGATCGATGGCCTCGTCCGAGACATCCATCTGGCTGTGGATCACCTCCTGCAATGCGGCGCCCGACAGAATGTCGAGATCGAGATTGCGCTGAGCTGCCGCTTCGATGAACGCGGGATCGGCGGCCATGGCATCGAAGGCGGCGCGCAGGGCATCGACCCGGTCTTGCGGCACGTCGGGCGTGGTGATCAGTGCGCGCCCGATATCGGCGGCGCCCGCCACGAGGCGGAACATCGCCTGCTCGTCCTCGGTCTCACCCAACTGGCCAATGGCCGGAACATCCGGGAAATCCGGATGCGGAGCCGTCGAAAGCTGCCAGATGACATTGACGATGCCGTCGTTGATCCATTCCGGATTGGAGGATTGCAGCCCGGCCAGCCCGGCCATCATGGCGTCCACCTCTCCGCTCTCCAGAGCCAGACGCGCCGAGGCAACGCCTTCATAGCCCTGGATGATCTTGTATTGCGTGCCTTCGAGATCGTTGAGCATCAGCGGAACGAAGGCCGAAGCCGAGCCCGCGCCGGTGGACGCAAAGGCGACGGGGGTGGTCAGCGTATCGTCAAAGGTTTCGATCCCGGTGGTGTGCCAGGTGATTCCCAACTCGTAATTGGCGGTCATCCGTCCGATGGCATTGAATCGGGCCGCATCGATATTGCCGGGAATTGCGCCGGTGGCGCTGTCCATGGCGACCGATTGCACCACGACACTGAGCGCGGTGCCATCCTTGGGCGCGACAGCATAAAGGTACTGCGCCGCCAGCCGCCCCCCGGCGCCGGGCATGTTCTCCACGATCACATCGGGATTGCCCGGAATGTACTGGCCCAGATAATCAGACGCGAGACGGCCATAGAGATCATAGCCCCCGCCGGGCCCAAACCCGACATAGATGGTGACAGTCTTGCCGCGATAGAAATCGGCCACCGCATCCTGCGCCAGCGCCCCTGAAACCGGAGCGAGCGTGGCGCACAGGCTGACCGCCAGCCCGGCCAATACGCCTCTGCGCGAGGCAAACATAGTCATCGTCATAAATCCTCTCCCTCAAGATTGATTATTGCGCCACGACGTACGGCAGAACCCTGTCGATCACGTCCTGGGGAATATCCATTTGCGCGGCGATTTCCGCTTGCAGGTCAGCGCCGTTCATCGGTTCCAGCAGATAGTTGCGCTCTTGTGCCGCCGCGACGAAATCCGGATCGGCCACCATTGCGTCGAAGGCAGTCCTGAGCATCTCGACCCGATCATCGGGAACATTGGGGGTGGTGATCAGAGCCCGCCCGATTTCGGCCGCACCCGAGACCAGTCTCAGTGCTGCTCGGTCAATGTCGGTATTACCCAATTCTGCAACAGCCGGAGCGTCAGGAACCAATTCGTGGCGTCGCAGGCCCAACTGCCAGACCACGTCGACCACTCCGCTGGGAATCCACTCCGGGCGCGAAGCCGTCATGCCGGCAATACCCTGCATGGCGCCATCCACTTCACCGGTTTCCAGCGCCATCATCGCGGCATTGGCACCCTGATATCCCTGAATGACATTGAACTGGGTCCCGATCATGTCGTTGAGCATCAGGGGAACGAAGCTCGATGCCGATCCCGCACCGGTCGAAGCAAAGCTGATCGGCGTTTCCATGATTTTTTCGAGCGTATTGGCCTCGACATTGTTCCAGACCATGCCCAGCTCATACTCGGTGGTCATCCGTCCGATAGCGAGAAAATCGCGCGCGTCGACCTCGCCGGGCAAGACGTTGAGCAGACTGTCAAGCGCCATCGACTGTACCGGCACGCTCAGCGCAGTGCCATCCTGCGGCGCAACGGCGTATAGATACTGCACCGCAATTCGTCCCCCGGCGCCCGGCATGTTTTCGACAACTACGTTGGGATTGCCGGGGATATGACGGCTCAGAAATTCCGAAACCAGCCGCGCATAGACGTCGTAGCCCCCGCCGGGCCCAAACCCGACATAGATGGTGACGGTCTTGCCGCGATAGAAATCGGCCACCGCATCCTGCGCCAGCGCCCCTGCAACCGGAGCGAGCGCGGCGCACAGGCTGAGCGCCAGCCCGGCCAATACGCCTCTGCGCGAGGCAAACATAGTCATCGTCATAAATCCTCTCCCTCAAGATCAG
>Ga0182736_1000384_pt1 | contig 73326 bp, 69 predicted proteins | sample eDN5th30CKraftBY_FD_128882 | JGI IMG/M metagenome (GOLD analysis project Ga0182736, IMG submission 128882) | Enriched backyard soil microbial communities from Emeryville, California, USA - eDNA 5th pass 30_C Kraft BY (version 2) (version 2) | ecosystem: Environmental > Terrestrial > Soil >... | reverse complement strand
TCGGCCAGCATCAGGCTGCCGAAGAATTCCTTGATCGCTTGCATGATTCAGTCCTGCCTATTCTTGGGCTCGCACAGGGCGGGCATTACTTCCAGATGTTCCAGGGCGTCTGCATCCAGACCGCCACCACCAGCAACCAGGCCAGCGTCAACGGGATGAAGACCTTCCAGCCCAGGCGCATGATCTGGTCGTAGCGGTAGCGCGGGAAAGACGCACGGAACCAGATGAACATCGAAACCACGCAGAACGTCTTGAGCGCCAGCCAGATCCAGCCCGGCACCCAGGTGAGCGGCGCCACGTCGACCGGAGGCAGCCAACCGCCCAGGAACATGACCGAGGCCAGCGCGGACAGCAGGATCATGTTGGCGTATTCGCCCAGGAAGAACAGGGCGAAGGTCATGCCCGAATACTCCACCATGTGGCCGGCCACGATCTCCGACTCGCCCTCGACCACGTCGAACGGGTGGCGGTTGGTCTCGGCCACCGCCGAGATGACGTAGATCACGAACAGCGGCAAGAGCGGCAGCCAGTTCCACGACAGGAACGTCAGGCCCATGCCGGCGAAACGTCCGTCGGCCTGCTTCAGGACGATCTCGCTCATGTTCAGGCTGCCGGACACCAGCAGCACCGTCACCAGCACGAAGCCGATGGCCAGCTCGTAGGACAGCATCTGCGCCGAGGCGCGCAGCGCGCCCAGGAAGGCGTATTTCGAGTTCGACGCCCAGCCGGCGATGATCACGCCGTAGACACCCAGCGAGGTGATGGCCATGACATAGAGCAGGCCGGCGTTGACGTTGGCCAGCACGACTTCCGGGCCGAACGGCATCACCGCCCAGGCGGCCAGCGCCGGCATCAGCACCACGACGGGCGCCACGATGTAGAGCACCTTGTTGGCGTTGCTGGGAACGATCACTTCCTTGGTCAGCAGCTTCAGCACGTCGGCGAACGGCTGCAGCAGCCCCTTGGGACCCACGCGGTTGGGGCCGAGGCGGACGTGCATCCAGCCGATCATCTTGCGCTCCCAGTACGTGAGATAGGCCACGCACAGGATGATGGGCAACGCGATGCAGACGATCTTGACGATGTTCCACACCACCGACCAGGCTGCCGGGCCGATCAGCTCCGTCCCATGAGCCTGAATGACGTCGATCCACTGCATCACGCACGCTCCACGCTAAGTTGTTCGAATGCGCCGCCGAGCGCGAAGGTCGAGGCATGGGCGGCGGCGATGCGCACGGCGCCGGCCGGCACGGTGTCATCCACGGAAAGAAAAAGTTCGACCGAGCCGGTCGCCGACTTCACGCGCACGCGGTCGCCGTCGGCCAGGCCCAGGTTCGCCGCGGTGGCGGCGCTGGCCCGGGCCTCGGGCTCATCGGCGGCCGGCGTGGATTGCAGCGATCCGGCGCGGCGCGCGATGGCGTCGCTGAAGAACAGCGGCACGTCGGCCACGCGCTGCAGGCCCTGGACCGCCTCGCCCACGCCCGGCCTGGCGCCGATGGCGTTCGACAGGCGCGGCGCGATCTCGCCGGCCAGCACCGCGTCGCGCACGGATTCGGAGGTCTCGTCGTCGAAGCCGGGCAGCTCCAGCGCATTGCCCAGCACGCGCAGCACCTTCCAGCCCGGGCGCGTCTGGCCCAGCGGACGGACCGTGCCCTTGAAGCTCTGCGCCCTGCCCTCGGCATTGACGAAAGTACCCGAGGTTTCGGTGAACGGCGCGATGGGCAGCATCACGTGGGCCCAGTCCTCGGCGGCGGAGCGGTACGAGGTCAGGGCGACGTTGAACTGCGCGGCGCGCAGCGCGCGCAGGGCGGCCACGCCGTTGGCCGCGTCCAGCGCCGGCTCGGCATGCACCACGATATGGGCCTTGAGCGGCTCGGCGAACATCTGCACCGCGGACTTGCCGCCGCGCAGCGGCACGGCCTCGGCCAGATAGCCGCCCACCGTGTTGCCGCCCTCGGTCGTGAAGCCCAGGCGGGCGCCCGCGGCCTGCGCGATCAGTTGCGCGTTGGCCGCCAGCGTCGAGGCCTGCGGGTGCTGCGCCGCCAGGTTGCCCAGCAGCACGGCGGTGTTCTCGCCAGAGGCCAGCAGCGCGGCGATGCGGCGGGCCGCCTCGCCCGGCTGCACGCCGGCCAGTTCGGGCGCGACGGCCGCTTCCTTGGCCTGGGCCAGCGCCACGGCGATCTCGGCCAGCACCGCCGGCAATGCCGCGGGGGCCACCGTGACGCGTTCGGCCACGGGCATCAACGGATCGTCGGCCGCCACGTCGACCAGGATGACCTGCGTGCCGGCCTTGGCGGCCTGGCGCAGGCGCTGGGCCAGCAGCGGATGGTCCTTGCGCAGGAACGAGCCGACCACCAGCACGCGGTCCAGCGTGCCGATCTCGGCCAGGGCCATGCCCAGCCACGGGGCGCCGCCGCGCGCGGCGTCGAAGCCCGCGTCGGTCTGGCGCAGGCGGAAATCGATGTTGTCGGAACCCAGGGCGCGCACCAGGCGGGCCAGCAGCGCGAATTCCTCAGTGGTGGCGTACTGGGCCGCCAGCGCGCCGATCTGGCCGGCGCCATAGCTGTTCTTGACCCCTTGCAGCCCGGCCGCGACGGCGTCCAGCGCCTCGGCCCACTCCACTTCCTTCCATAGTCCGTCGGTGCCGCGCACCATCGGGACGGCCAGGCGGTCTTCGCTGTTCAGGCCTTCATAGGCGAAACGATCGCGATCGCTGATCCAGCACTCGTTGACCTCTTCGTTCTCGAACGGCACCACGCGCATGACGCGATCGTTCTTGACCTGGACGACGAGGTTGGCGCCGATGCTGTCATGCGGGCTGACCGACTTGCGGCGGGCCAGTTCCCAGGTGCGGGCGCTGTAGCGGAACGGCTTGGACGTGAGCGCGCCCACCGGGCAGATATCGATCATGTTGCCCGACAGCTCGGACTCGACGGCGCGGCCCACGAAGGTGGTGATCTCGGAATGCTCGCCGCGGTTGATCATGCCCAGTTCCATCACGCCGGCGATTTCCTGGCCGAAGCGCACGCAACGGGTGCACTGGATGCAGCGGGCCATTTCCTCGGCCGACACCAGCGGGCCCAGGTTCTTGTGGAACACCACGCGCTTTTCCTCGCTGTAGCGCGAGGACGAGCCACCGTAGCCCACGGCCAGATCCTGGAGCTGGCACTCGCCGCCCTGGTCGCAGATGGGGCAATCCAGCGGGTGGTTGATCAGCAGGAACTCCATCACGCCCTTCTGGGCGTTGATGGCCTTTTCGGAAGCCGTATGGACCACCATGCCGTTGCTGACCGGCGTGGCACAGGCAGGCAGCGGCTTGGGAGCCTTCTCGACGTCGACCAGACACATGCGGCAATTGGCCGCGATCGACAGCTTCTTGTGATAGCAGAAATGCGGCACGTAGAGGCCGACCTTCTGGGCGGCATGCATGATCATGCTGCCCTCGGCCACCTCCACTGTCTTGCCGTCGATCGTGATTTCAACCATCTTATTTCCGTTTGCCCCGTCATCGGGCGGGGCGTATGCGTTTCGGTAAATGCTTGCTTGCGCGCGGGTCGGCGGCTACAGGTACTCGGGCACCAGGCAGTGCTTGTGCTCGATGTGGTACATGAACTCGTCCCGGTAGTGCTTCAGGAAGCTCCGCACCGGCATGGCCGCGGCATCGCCCAGCGCGCAGATCGTGCGGCCCATGATGTTGCCGGCCACCGAGTCGAGCAGGTCCAGGTCTTCCGGGCGGCCCTTGCCGCTCTCGATGCGGTGGACCACACGGTACAGCCAGCCCGTGCCTTCGCGGCACGGCGTGCACTGGCCGCAGCTTTCCTCGAAATAGAAATACGACAGGCGCAGCAGCGATTTCACCATGCAGCGCGTCTCGTCCATCACGATGACCGCGCCCGACCCCAGCATCGACCCGGCCTTGGCGATCGAGTCGTAGTCCATGGTGCAGTCCATCATGACGTGGCCCGGCACCACGGGAGCGCTGGAGCCGCCGGGAATCACGGCCTTGAGCTTGCGGCCGCCCCTCACCCCGCCAGCCAGTTCCAGCAGCCGGGAGAACGGCGTACCCATCGGCACCTCGAAGTTGCCGGGGTATTCCACGTCGCCCGAGACCGAGTACAGCTTGGTGCCGCCGTTGTTGGGCTTGCCCACCTGCAGGTAGGCATCGCCGCCGTGGCGGATGATCCAGGGCACCGCGGCGAAGGTCTCGGTGTTGTTGATCGTGGTCGGCTTGCCATACAGGCCGAAGCTGGCCGGGAACGGCGGCTTGAATCGCGGCTGGCCTTTCTTGCCTTCCAGCGATTCGAGCAGCGCGGTTTCCTCGCCGCAGATGTAGGCGCCATAGCCGTGGTGGCCATGCAACTGGAAGCTGAAGTTCGAGCCGAGGATGTTGTTGCCCAGGAAACCGGCGGCGCGCGCCTCTTCCAGCGCTTCCTCGAAACGCTCGTACACCTCGAAGATTTCGCCGTGGATATAGTTGTAGCCCACGCTGATGCCCATCGCGTAGGCGGCGATGGCCATGCCCTCGATCACGATGTGCGGGTTGTAGCGCAGGATGTCGCGATCCTTGAACGTGCCCGGCTCGCCTTCGTCGGAATTGCAGACCAGGTACTTCTGGCCCGGGAAGGTGCGGGGCATGAAGCTCCACTTCAGGCCGGTCGGGAAGCCCGCGCCGCCACGGCCGCGCAGCCCCGAGGACTTGACCTCGGCAATGACCTGTTCGGGCGTCATGCCCGTGGACAGGATCTTGCGCAGGGCCTCGTAGCCGCCGCGCGCGACGTAGTCGTTCAGGCGCCAGTTGCTGCCGTCCAGCCCCGCCATGATCTGCGGGTCGATGTGGCGGTCGTGGAACGCCGTGCTGATGACCGGTTCGGCCACGCTCATTTTGCACCTCCGGCATTCGCCTCGGCCTTCAACTCATCGACGAGCGCGTCGAGCTTGGCCTCGGACATCTGAATGCACATACGCTTGTTGTTCACCAGCAGCACGGGCGCGTCGCCGCAGGCTCCCATGCATTCGCCCTCGATCAGCGTGAACACGCCGTCCGGGGTCGTTTCCCGATAATCGATACCCAGCTTCTGCTTCAGGTGGTGCCCGGCCTTCTCGCCGTCGCGCAGGGCACAGGGCAGGTTGGTGCAGACCGAGATCTTGTACTGCCCCATGGGCTTGAGGTTGTACATGTTGTAGAAGGTCGCGACTTCCTGCACGGCGATGGGAGGCATGCCGAGGACGTTCGCGACTTCTTCCATCACCTCTTGCGACAGCCAGCCCTTCTCGTCCTGCGCGATGGCCAGCGCCGCCATCACGGCGGATTGTTTCTGCTCGGCCGGGTACTTGGAGACTTCGCGGTCGATCTTCTTGAGGGCCTGTTCGGAAAGCAGCATGGTGGTATCCGGTTGGGACGCGGTCATGGGTTCAGCGGTCGATCTCGCCGAACACGATGTCCTGCGTGCCGATAATCGTGACGGCGTCGGCGATCATGTGACCGCGCGCCATCTCGTCCAGCGATTGCAAATGGGCAAAGCCCGGGGCGCGGATCTTCAGGCGGTACGGCTTGTTCGCGCCATCGGACACGAGGTAGATGCCGAACTCGCCCTTGGGATGCTCGACCGCGGCATAGGCCTCGCCCGGAGGCACGTGGAAACCTTCGGTGAAGAGCTTGAAATGGTGGATCAGCTCTTCCATGCTGGTCTTCATCTCGGCGCGGCTGGGCGGAGCGACCTTGTGGTTGCTCGTCATGACGGGGCCGGGATTGTTGCGCAGCCATTCCACGCACTGCTTGATGATGCGGTTGCTCTGGCGCATTTCCTCGATGCGGACGAGGTAGCGGTCGTAGCAATCGCCGTTCGTGCCCACCGGCACGTCGAACTCGACCAGGTCGTAGACCTCGTAGGGCTGCATCTTGCGCAGATCCCACGCGATGCCCGAACCGCGCAGCATGGGGCCGGTGAAGCCCAGCGCCTTGGCCCGCTCGGGGCTGACGATGCCGACGTCGACCAGGCGCTGCTTCCAGATCCGGTTGTCGGTCAGCAGGGTCTCGTATTCGTCGATATAGCCGGGAAAGCGATTGGTGAAGGACTCGATGAAGTCGAGCAGCGAGCCCGAGCGGTCATCGTTCAGGGCCTTCATTTCCTTGTCGCTGCGCAGCTTGCTGGGGCGGTACTGCGGCATGCGCTCGGGCAGGTCGCGGTAGACGCCGCCCGGGCGGTAGTAGGCCGCGTGCATGCGGGCGCCCGAGACCGCTTCGTAGCAGTCCATCAGGTCCTCGCGCTCGCGGAAGGCGTACAGGAACACCGCCATCGCGCCCACGTCCAGGGCGTGCGAGCCGAGCGACATCAGGTGGTTCAGGACACGGGTGATCTCGTCGAACAGCACGCGGATGTACTGCGCCCGCAGCGGCACTTCCACGCCCATCATCTTTTCGATCGCCATGACGTAGGCGTGCTCGTTGCACATCATGGACACGTAATCGAGACGGTCCATGTAGGGCAAGGCCTGCAGGAAGGTCTTGTGCTCGGCCAGCTTTTCGGTGGCCCGGTGCAGCAACCCGATATGGGGATCTGCGCGCTGGATGACTTCGCCGTCCAGCTCCAGCACCAGGCGCAGCACGCCGTGCGCGGCCGGGTGTTGCGGACCGAAGTTGAGGGTGTAGTTCTTGATCTCTGCCATGATTAGCGCCCTGCTCCGTAGCCATCTTCACGAATGACGCGCGGGGTGACCTCGCGCGGTTCGATGGTGACGGGCTGGTAGATGACCCGCTTCTGCTCGGGGTCGAAACGCATCTCGACGGTGCCCGACAGCGGGAAGTCCTTGCGGAAGGGATGGCCGATGAAGCCGTAGTCGGTCAGGATGCGGCGCAGGTCGGGGTGTCCCTCGAACAGCACGCCGTAGAAGTCGAAGGCCTCGCGCTCGTACCAGTTGACGCCGGGCCAGACGTCCACCAGGGACGGCACGACCGGCAGGTCATCGTCGGCCGCGCAGGTACGCACGCGCAGGCGCCAGTTGTGGGCGATCGAGAGCAGGTGCAGCACCACGGCGAAGCGCCCGGTTTCGCGCACCTCGTTGCCATAGGTGGAGTAGTCGACGCCGCACAGGTCGATGCAGCTCTCGAACCCCAGCCCGGCATCGTCGCGCAGCGTCCGGCACACTTCCACGTACCGGTCCACCGGCACCTCGAGCGTCAGCTCGCCCAGTGCGAGTGTCAGGCGGATATCTTCGCCCAAGGCGCTAAGCAGATTCTGGCGCAGGGTTTCAAGCTTGGTCATGAGCGCTCGGATCAAAAGACGCCGCCGGACGGGCCTGGGCCGGTCCGGGCGGGAAGGTGGAAATGGGAAGTACGCACACCGTCATCGACGTCAACGCGCGATGGTATTGGTGCGGCGGATCTTGTTCTGCAACTGCAGCAAGCCGTACACCAGTGCTTCGGCGGTGGGGGGGCAGCCCGGGACGTAGACGTCGACCGGCACGATGCGATCGCAGCCGCGCACCACCGAATAGGAATAGTGATAGTACCCGCCGCCGTTGGCGCACGAGCCCATGGAGACCACCCAGCGCGGCTCCGGCATCTGGTCGTAGACCTTGCGCAGGGCCGGCGCCATCTTGTTGCACAGGGTGCCGGCCACGATCATCAGGTCGGACTGGCGCGGGCTGGGCCGGAAGATGATGCCGAAACGGTCGAGGTCGTAGCGGGCCGCGCCCGCGTGCATCATTTCGACCGCGCAACAGGCCAGGCCGAAGGTCATGGGCCACAGCGACCCCGTCTTCGCCCAGTTGATGACCTTGTCCGCGGTCGTGGTGATGAAGCCTTCGTTGAGAATTCCGTCGATAGCCATGAATGAGACCCGATGTCCTTCGGCGTGCAGCTGGGATCACTCCCAGTCCAGCGCGCCCTTTTTCCATTCGTAGATGAAGCCGATCACGAGAACGGCCAGAAATACCGCCACGGTCCCGAAACCCAGCAGGCCCACCTGCTCGTTGGCCATGGCCCACGGAAACAGAAATGCGATCTCGAGGTCGAACAGGATGAAGAGGATGGCGACGAGGTAGTAGCGCACGTCGAACTTCATGCGCGCGTCCTCGAAGGCCTCGAAACCGCACTCGTACGGAGAGAGCTTTTCGCTGTCCGGCCGGTTCGGGCCGATCACGGAGCCCAGGAACATCAGCGCGAAACCGATGACGCTGCCCACGATGATGAACAGCAGGACAGGAAGGTAACTCTCGATATTCATCAGGTAACCTGTTCGAGTCACGCCACGGACATGAAAAGTGCCCGGGACGTCATTTGCAAAATCGGCAGGATGCGGACCAGACTTCCTTGCGGCGGGCATGCCGGAATGCCGCCCGTTGCCGCCCCGTCCGGGGCCGGCGCCATTCTAGAACACCTGCGTGTGCTTACATGCAAGGATGTATGTTTTTACGCGGACCGCTGCATTACCGCTGTGTCGTGAAGCCACTGCGTGTCGGCGCAAAACCAAAACTGTCTTACCGGCAACTGCGGTAACTGTCGGACATGCATGTTTCATACCCATGCCCGTCCGGCCGAAAGTATAGCGCAAACCCTGAGTCCACTGAAACGCCGCCCCACCCTTCCTTCCCAGGAAAAAGCGCGTCCGGCAAGGCTTACGAGACCCTGAACGAATTGACGGTTTCGTCGACCGTCCGCACGGTTTCCCGCAGGCTCGCAGCCTGGGCCGCCATGGCGCCCGCCGCTTCCCGGTAGTGTCCGGCCATGCCCGCCACATCTCCCACGTGGCGCGCGACCCCGTCGTTCAGCGAGGACTGCTCGCGCAGCGCCTGTCCAATGGCGGCCACCACCCGCGCCGCCCGCTCCGATCCGACGTGCAGTTCACCCATGAAACGACCCGCCTCGCCAGCGCTGGCCTGTCCCACCGTGACCGCGCCCACCACTTCCCGCATCAATTCGGCGGCGGCAGTCGTTTCGTCGGCGATCCGCTCCACGGTCTGGCCGATCTGCAGGCTGGAAGCCGCGCTTTTCTCGGCCAGCGTCCTGACCTGTTCGGCCACGACCGCGAAGCCCCTGCCGTCCTCCCCCGCGCGCGCCGCCTCGATCGCCGCGTTCAGGGACAGAAGCTTGGTCTGTCCGGCGATGTCGGAGATCAGCCGGGCCACGTGGCGAATCGATTCACCGTGGCGGCCCAGCGCATCCAGGGCCCGCGCCGCCGCGGCCATCCGGCCCGCGATCGCGTCCATCTGGCCGCCCGCCGTCCCGATCAGTTCGCCGCCGCGCTGAGCCAGGCCGCAGGCATCGCGGGACAGGCCGATCGCCTCTTCCACCGACTCCGCGACCTGCGTCATGCTGGCGGCCACCGCCTGCATGGACACGGCCATGCGCCCCGCGGCGTCATTCTGGCGGGCGGCGCCGCCCGCCACGTCGGCCGCGCCCGCGGACACTTCGTCGCCGGCGGCGTTCATGGTCGCCGACAATCCCTGCACCGTCGCCAGCGACGTGCGCATGCGCGCCACCAGCCGGTCCAGCGCGCGCGCCATTTCCGCCACCTCGTCATTGCCGCGTACGTCGGCGCGGGGGCGGAAATCCAGGTCGTCGGCGATGGACGCCAATCGCGACCGCATTCCGTCGATCGCGCCCACGATGGTCCGTCCCGCGCGCCAGGCCCCGGCCAGCATCAGCAGGATGGCGGCCACGCCCACGCCCGCGATCAGGCCCGCCAGGCCGCGACTGGCCTGGCGCAGTTCCGCCGCCCGCTCGGCCGCGGCCTGCGCGCCGGCCTCGGCCAGCGCCTGCATGGCCTGCTGCGCCTTGACGTAATAGGACTCCTGGGCCGAATAGGCCGCCAGGTATTTCAGGAACAGGAAGCGCTGGCGTTCTTCGCTGTCGGCCTCCACCAACTGCTTGAGCAGATCGGTAAGCGGTTTCTCCTTTTCTGCCCAAGCATGGAAGGCCTCGTCGAAGGTCCCCAGCGCCTCGGCCTCGCCCTCGGTGGCCGGGACATCGGACAGGGCCGCCCGGGCTGCCTCCATCGCGGCCCACGTGCGCCCCTTCGACTGCAACATGCGCTCCCACTCGTTACGGGCCTCGATAGAGTATTCATCGGCCCACTGGAGTGGCTCGAGGCTGTGGCGCGCGATCTGCACCTGCCCTTCCCTGAGCGCGCCCAGCGCCACCAGCGCCGGCACCCGCCGCTGCGCGTAATCGTCGACCGCCGCGCTCAGGCGCAACAGCCCGGCCACCGCACAACCGGCCACCACCGCCAGCGCCACGATGCCGGCGGTCCCCAAGGCGAACAATTTGCTGCGTATTTTCATGACGTCCTTATGAAAACCCTAGGCCACAAACGACAACGGCGGGGTTCCGAAGAACCCCGCCGTTGCGCGTCATCCGGTTTATCGGCCCGGACCGGACGGCTCTTTAGCACCGTTACATCAATGACGCCCCGATGACATGCGGGACTCCCGGCTCACGGCCAATAAAAATCCTCATGTGCGCCATAAGAACATTTCATTTGGCGAGCCCTCCCCCCGTCGGCACAATGCGCCGGACTTGGACAAACCGGACCCAGATGATCCGGCACAGGGAGACACAATGAAAACAGCGAAAACGCTGGCGGGCACCTTGCTCATCGCCCTCTCGGGCGCAACCTACGCACAGGATTATCCGAATCGTCCGATACGCATGGTGGTGCCCTTTGCCGCCGGCGGCGTGGTCGACGTGACGGCCCGCCTGCTGGCACAGAAGATGACCGAGCGCCTGGGCTGGAACGTCATCGTGGAGAACAAGCCTGGCGGCAATGGCTTCATCGCCGTCACCAACGTGGCGCAGGCCCCCGCCGACGGCTACACGCTGCTGATGGCGCACACCGGCGAGTTTTCGGTCAACCCGGCGCTGTTCAAACATGTTCCCTATGAGCTTGAACGCGACTTCAAGCCCATCACCCTGGTCAGCGATACGCCGCTGCTGCTCGTGGCCAACGCCGCCACGCCCTACAGGACCTTCGACGACGTGATCAAGGCCGCCAAGGCCAGGCCCGATGCGCTCGCGTTCTCGTCGCCGGGCGCCGGCAGCTACAACCACCTGGGCGGCGAATGGCTCGCGCTGGAAGCCGGTGTCAAGCTCATGCACGTCCCCTACAAGGGCGGCGCGCCGGCGATGGCGGCCGTGGCCGGCGGCGAGGTGCCGCTGGGCGTGGTGGCCGTACCCGCTGTGCTGCCGCACGTCAAGACCGGCCGCGTCCACGTGATCGGCCTGCTGACGCGCAAGACCATGGCCGACCACCCCGAATGGAAGACCGCCCAGGGCGCCGGCATACCGCGCGTGGATGCGTCGAACTGGGTTGGCATGTTCGCCCCCAAGGGCACGCCCGACGCCATCGTCGAAACCCTGCACCGTGAAGTCGCCAAGACCCTCGCCGCCGCCGACGTCATCCAGCGCTTCGCCGACAACGGCGCCACCGTGGGCGGCATGCCTCCCGCCGAATTCAAGCAACGCATCGAATTCGACCTGAAGAACGTCCGCGGCGTGATCGAGCGCGCCAGGATCGAACCCTGAATACCCCGCGCGCCTCGCGCGGCGACTTACCTACGGAAACTGAATGACGACGTACACCAAGGCAAACGGATTGGACCTGCGGCAATGGCTTGCCGACATCGACGCCCGAAAGCAGCTCAAGCAGGTCTCGGGCGCGGACTGGAACCTGGAGCTTGGCGCCATCGCCGAACTCAACGTCAAGAAGGCCGACCCCAAGGCACTGCTGTTCGACGACATTCCCGGCTATCCCGCCGGCCACCGCGTGCTGGCCTGCACCACCTCGAACGCGGTGCGGCTGGCCAACATCCTGCGGCTCGGCGAGATCGACGGCCACCAGGATCTGGTGGCCAAGCTGCGCGGACGGCCCAGCACCTGGAAGAGCCGGGCCGCCGACTACGATCCGGTCGAAGTCGACTCCGGTCCGGTGCTCGAACACGTGGTCGCGGGCGAGGACGTGGACGTAACCGCTTTCCCCGCCCCGCTCTGGCACGAGAAAGACGGCGGCCGCTACATCGGCACCGGCTGCATGGTGGTCACCCGGGACCTGGACTCGGACTGGGTCAACGTCGGCACCTATCGCGTCATGATCCACGACCGCAACCACGTCGGGCTGGACATGATCCCCGGCAAGCACGGCGCCATCCAATACGACAAGCACATGGCGGCCGGCAAGCCCTTTCCCGTCGCCATCGTGCTGGGCTGCGACCCGCTGGGCTACACCATCTCCGGCATCGAAGTGCCCTATGGCATGTGCGAGTACAACTACATCGGCGCCATCCTGGGCCAACCGGTGGAGGTCGTGCGCGGCCAGGTCACCGGCCTGCCGTTTCCGTCCGCCGCCGAGATCGTGATCGAAGGCTGGGCGCACCCGGGAGATCTCAAGGAAGAAGGCCCGTTCGGCGAATTCCACGGCTACTACCCCGGCAAGCAGGGGGTGTCGCCCGTGGTCACCATCGAACGCATCTATTACCGCTCCCGGCCCATCCTGCTGGGCAGCCCTCCGGCCAAGCCGCCCAACGACTACTCCTACTCCAAGGCGGTGATGCGTTCGGCGCTGCTGATGGACGCCCTGCAGGCCGGGGGCGTGCCCGACGTGCAGGCGGTGTGGGCGCACGAGATCGGTGGCGCGCGCATGTTCAACGTGGTCTCGATCAAGCAGCGTTATCCGGGCCATGCGCGCCAGGCTGGCCACCTGCTGCTCAATTGCGGCGTGGGCGCCTATATGTCGCGCTGGGCGGTCGTGGTGGACGAGGATATCGATCCGGCCAATCTGCAGGAAGTGATGTGGGCGGTGGCCACGCGCTCGGATCCGGAGCGCGACATAGACATCGTGCGGCGCGGCATGGGATCCAGGAACGACCCGCTGTTCGTCACCTTCGACACCGACACGCCCTTCAACTCCAAGGCCGTCATCGATGCATGCCGGCCCTACGACTACCTGACCCGTTTCCCCGAGGTGGCCGAGGCGAGCAAATCCCTGCAGGCCGCGACCCGCCAGAAATGGGGTCACATTCTCGACGAATAAGCAAGAACACAAGGAGCAAACATGAACCCATACGTCATCGCCGCGGCAGTCGCCGCCACCGTTGCGGCGGGCGGCGCCCAGGCCCAGCAATGGCCGGCCCGCCCCATCACCATGATCGTGCCGTTCGCGCCGGGCGGCGTGACCGACGCTGTCGCCCGTCCCGTGGCCGAAGCCATGGCGCGCAAGCTGGGCCAACCCGTGATCGTGGAAAACAAGGTCGGTTCCGGCGGCGCGGTCGGCATTGCCCATGCCGCGCGCGCCAAGGCGGACGGCTACACCATCCTGATGTCGCTGCCGGCGATCTCCAGCATGCCCGCGGCCGACAAGCTGATCGGCCGCCAGCCCATGTATCAGGTCAGCCAGCTCACCCCCATCGCCCGCATCACGGCCGACCCCGCCGTACTCGCCGTCCGCAGCGACAGTCCGTGGAAAACGGCGCAGGAATTCATCGCCTATGCCGGCAAGGAGCAGATCACCTACGGCTCGTCGGGCGTCTACGGCACGCTGCACATGTACATGGCCTCGCTGGCGAATACCGCCGGCATGAAGACCCTGCACGTGCCCTACGGCGGCGCCGGCCCGGCCATGATGGCGCTGCTGGGCAAGCAGATCCAGGCCCTGGCCGTCTCGCCCGGCTCGGTCAAGCAGCACGTGGACAGCGGCGCGGTGCGCCTGCTGGCCCACTGGGGCAGCGAGCCCGTCGAAGCCTTCCCCAAGCTGCCCAGCCTGAAATCGCTCGGCTACAACGTCGAGTTCTATCAATGGAGCGGACTGTTCGCCCCGGCCGGCACCCCGCCCGCGGCGCTCGAAAAACTCGGGGAAGCCGTCAAGTTCGCCGTGGACGACGCCCGCGTGCAGAAAGTCATCGAAGAAGGGGCCGGCCTGCCCATCAAGTATTTGAACACCGCGGATTTCACCAGGTTCTGGAAGGAAGACGCCGAAGGACAGATCCAGGCCGTGCAGCGCATCGGCAAGGTCGACTAACCCGAGCGGTAAACGAGATGCCCGACATGCAACTGCACTACTCCTCCTCCGCCGACGGCGCCCGCATTGCCTACGCCCTGCACGGCAAGGCCGATGCGAAGCACCGGTTCGCCCTGATCCACTCCCTGGCCATGGACCACAGTTTCTGGGACACGGTCGTGGCCGAACTGGGGCCGGACGCCGCCGTGGCGGCCGTGGACGCGCGCGGCCACGGCCGGTCGGACAAGCCCGCCGGCCCCTACCGCATCGAGACCTTCGCCGACGACGTGGCCGGTGTGCTCGACGCACTGGGCTGGGAACGCGCGGTGGTGGGCGGCGCATCGATGGGCGGCTGCGTCGCCCTGGCGTTCGGCATCCGCCACCCCGGCCGCACGGCCGGCCTGGGACTGTTCGACACCACCGCCTGGTATGGCGCGACCGCCCCGGCGGACTGGGAGGGCCGCGGCCAGAAGGCCGTGCAGGAAGGCCTGGCGAGCCTGATCGCCTTCCAGGAAACGCGCTGGTTCACCGACGCTTTCCGCCTCGACCATCCCGAGGTCGTGGAACACAGCAAACGGATCTTCCTCGCCAACGACGTGCCGGCCTATCTGGAAACCTGCCGCATGCTGGGCAACATGGACCTGCGCGCGGGCATGGACGGTATCCAGGCGCCCACCCGGATCCTGGTCGGCGAAGAGGACTACGCCACGCCCGTGGCGATGGCCCAGGCCCTGGCCGACGCCATCGCCAGCTCGGTGCTGCGGGTCCTGCCCCGGGCCCGGCACCTGTCGCCGCTGGAATATCCGCGCGAAGTGGCCGACAGCCTGCTGGCCCTGGCCCGGGCCTAGACGCGAGGAACACGACATGTCCCCTTTTGAATTGCTGCAGCCGGCCACCCTGGACGAGGCACTGGCGATCCTTGCCGCGCCAGGCTTCGCCGGCCGCCCGGTCAGCGGCGCGACGGCGATCTCGCTGATGCGCCGCGCGGGCATCCTGAACGTGGACAGCCTGCTCAGCCTGGAAGGCCTGCGCGACAGCCTGCGCAAGATCCGCGTCGACGACGACGGCCAGGCCCGTATCGACGGCCTGGTCACGCTGGGCGAGATGGAACGCCACCCCGGCCTGTGCGCCTCGCATCCGCTGCTGCCCCAGGTATTCACCACGCTGGCCAACCCACGGGTGCGCAACGTCGCCATGATAGGGGGCTACCTCTCGCATGGTGATCCGCACATGGACCTGCCGCCCGTGCTCAGCGCGCTGAATGCCCGGGTGGTCGCGCAAAGCGTGCGCGGCGCGCGCGAGATAGCCGTCGAGCAGCTCTACCAAGGCTATTACGAGACCGCGCTGGAGGCCGACGAACTGGTCACCGGCCTGGCCATCCCTCGCCAGCCCGCCTGCGCCTACTACAAGAAAGTCACCACCCGCGCGCGCCACGACTGGCCCACGCTGGGCATCGCCGCCGCGTTCGACCTGGACAACGGCCGCATCGCCCGGACACGGCTGTTCATCGGCGCCGCCACCGACCGTCCCACGCGCCTGCGGCAGGCCGAGGCCGTGCTCGACGGCCAGGCCTGGTCGGCCGAACTGGGCCGGCGCGCCGCGCAGGCGGCGGTGGACGAAGCCACCCTGGTACCCGACAGCCACGGCAGCATGGAATACAAGCAGGCCCTGCTGCGCGCCTACCTGCCCGAAGTCTTCGAACAGGCCCTGCAAGCTCCCAAACCGGCAGCGAGACACGCATGACGACAGAACGCCCTCCCCTGAACCGGCTTGGCAAAGGCCTGCGCCGCCTCGAAGCCGTCGACAAGGTCACCGGCCGCGTCGACTATACCCACCACGTCACGCTGCCCGGGATGCTGCATGCGAAGATCGTGCGCAGCCACGTGGCCCATGGCCGCCTCCTCGGCATCGACACCGCCCAGGCGAAAGCGGTGCCGGGCGTCCATGGCGTATTCACCGGCGCCGACATCCTCAAGGTCATTCCGGAGCCCTACTATGGCCCCGCGTTCCACGACCAGCCCATTCTCGCCATCGACAAGGTGCGCTACGTGGGCGAGCCGGTGGCCGTGGTGGTGGCCGAATCGCCCCATGTGGCCGAGGATGCCGCGGGCCTGGTCCAGGCCGAGATCGAAGAGCTGCCGGCGGTGTTCGACGAAATCGAAGCCATGCACTCCGACATCTACGTGCACGACTCGTTGCGGCCGGCCGGCACCTTCGCCGACCTCAAGCACCTGAACGGCATCCGCGACACCAACGTGGCGCTGACCTTCGGCGTCAAGAAAGGCGACGTGGACGCGGCGTTCAAAAGCGCGCACCGCGTGTTCAAGAACACCTTCAAGACCCAGCAGGTCATGCATGTCCCGCTGGAACCCATGGTCTCGGTGGCCGACGTGCGCAATTCCCACGCGCACATCTACACGGCCAGCCAGACCCCGTCGTTCGCCCGCACCGAGATCGCGCGGCTGCTCGGCTGGCGCGAGAACCAGATCACGGTCAAGACGGCCTTCCTGGGCGGCGGCTTCGGCTGCAAGCTCTACGTCAAGCTCGAACCGCTGGCCGTGGCGCTGAGCATGCTGTGCCAACGGCCGGTGCGGGTCGCGCTGACCATGGCCGAGCAGTTCTACACCATCACCCGCCATCCGACCACCTTCACCATCGAATCGGCGGTGGACGAGAACGGCCGCATCCTGGCGCGCCGCTGCGAGGTCATCTGGAACGGCGGCGCCTACGCCGACATCGGACCGCGCGTGACGCAGAAATCGGGCTTCACCGCTCCCGGGCCCTACGACATCGAACATGTCGACGTCACCTCGGTCGCGGTCTATACCAACCGTCCGCCGGCCGGCGCGTTCCGCGGCTTCGGCATTCCGCAACTGGTCTGGGCCTACGAGAGCCAGGCCGACATCATCGCCCGCGACCTGGGCCTGGATCCGGTCGAATTCCGCTTGCGCAACGTGCTGGCGGACGGCAAGCGCCACGCCACCGGCACCGTCATGAAAGACGCCGCGATTCCGCTCGTGCTCAACCGCGTGGCCGAACGTTTCGGCTGGAGCAAGCCCTTCGAGCACGGCAGCGGACGCTACCGGCGCGGCCGCGGCATAGGGGTGGGCATCAAGGCCTGCGTCTCGCCCACCACCTCGGTGGCGGCCGTGTCGGTGGCCGCCGACGGCAGTTGCAGCGTGCAATGCAATACCGTGGACATGGGCCAGGGCTCGGACACCCTGATGGCCATGATCGTGTCCGAAGTCCTGGGCGTACCCGCCGAGTCGGTCTCGGTGGTCAACCCCGATACCGATGCATCGCCCTATGACATGGCCACGCTGGGCTCGCGCTCGACCTTCCACATGGGCCACGCCGTGCGCCTGGCCGCCGAAGACGCGCTGGCCAAGTTGCGGGCCATGGCCAAGGAAGTCGGCGTGGAGGAGATCGACCCGGAGAACCTCGGGATGCTGTTCGTCCGCAAATTCGGCATGCAGGCCGGCACGGTCATCGGCACCGGGGTCTACAAGCCCACCTATCAATCTCCCGACAAGGCCACCGGCCAGTCGGAAGACATCACGCCCAATTGGATGATAGGCGGCACGGCGATAGAGGTCGAAGTCGACACGGAAACCGGCATGTACACCATCCTGCGCATGGAGAACGTCGTCGATTGCGGCACCGCGCTCAACCCGCTGATCGTGCAGACCCAGATCAGCGGCGCGGCCATCATGCAGCTCGGCACGGTCACGCTGGAAGAAATGGAGTTCGACGAACAAGGCCAGCTGCGCAACGCCGGCCTGTCGGAATACAAGATTCCCGGCATCCAGGACATCCCCCGCTACATCGGCCGCGAAACGGTGGACGCCTACCAGTCCAACGGCCCCTTCGGCGGCAAGGGCGTGGGCGAGAGCGCGACCTTCGGCGTCGCCTCGGCCCTGGCGGCCGCCATCGAAGACGCCGTCGGCGTCCGCATCACTCAACTGCCCATCCGTCCCGAGAAGATCTGGGAAGGGATGCGGACCAGACAGGAACAACACGCATGAACATCGACATCGAGTTCGAACTCAACGGACGCGCCGAACGCCGCCACGTGGACGTGCGCGACAACGCCATCGACATGCTGGGGCGCTGCGGCCTGAAAGGCGCGCGCGAAAGCTGCGGCCAGGGCCTGTGCGGCTGCTGCACCATCTACGTGGACGGCGCGCCCGCCTCGGGCTGCCTCTATCCCGCCTGGAAACTGCAGGGCAAGCAGGTCGAGACCCTCGAAGCACTCAACACCGCGGATGGCGAACTCGACCCCATCCAGCAGGCCTTCATCGACTGCGGCGCCTTTCAGTGCGGCTTCTGCACGCCCGGCTTCGTGATGATGACGCGCAAACTGCTCGAGGCCTACCCCGACCCCACGGATGCCCAGATCGAACACTACCTGTCGGGCAACCTGTGCCGCTGCGGCACCTACCCCGAAATCATCGCCGCGGTGCGGCTGGCCGCCGAGCGCGCCGGCACCCGCAACTAAGGAGCACACCGTATGGAAATGGTTGCCGAGCGTCTCATCAAAGCCCCCCGCCATGAAGTCTGGCGCTGCCTGAACGACCCCGAGGTCCTCAAGGCCTGCATTCCTGGCTGCGAGTCCATCGACGCCACCGGCCCCGACGGCTACAAGGTCGCCATGGTCGCGGCCGTAGGGTTCATCAAGGCCAGGTTCGTGGGAGACCTCACGCTGCAGAACAAGATCGACAACACCTCGTACGACCTGAGCTTCAACGGCACCGGCGGCGCGGCGGGATTCGGCAAGGGCGCGGCCAGCGTCTCGCTCAGCGACGCCCCGGACGGCACGACCCTCTCCTACCAGGTCAAGGCGCAGGTCGGCGGCAAGCTGGCCCAGGTGGGGGCGCGCGTCATCGACGGCGTCGCCAAGAAAATGGCGGATGAGTTTTTCCAGAGGCTGGACAAGGCCATCACCGGCCCTGGCGCGCGGGGCACCGACGCCGCGCCGGACGCCACGGCGAGTGCCGGAACGACCGCCCCGCGGGCCGCCGGCGCGGCACCGGCCGCCTCGTCCTCGCGCACCTGGATCTATGCCGCGGCGGCCGTTGTGATCGCGGTGGCCGTGGCCTACGCCTTCGGCGGAGGTGGCGCATGACACCCTGGCCCACGCCCCGCCTGCCCGCGCCTGTCGGCCACTACGTGGCCGCCATGCAGACGGGCCAGCTCGTCTACCTGTCGGGCGTGCTGCCCGACCTGGCGCGCGGCGAAGACTTCGCCACCCAGTTCGACACCTGCTTCGACCGCATCGAAACCATCCTGGCCGAAGGCGGCCAGGGACTGGCCAGCATCGTGCAATGCACGATCTACCTGTCGGACATCGGATTGTGGGACGAATTCAACCAGCTCTATCGCCGGCGTCTGGGCCAGCATCGCTGTGCGCGCACGGTGGTGCCGGTCGGGCCGCTGCACTTCGGCGCGCAGATCGAGGTGCAAGTGGTGGCGGAAGCGACTCGGTCAGCCGCTGCCTGAGCTGGCGGCGCGAAACCTTGCCGTTGGCACCGAGCGGAATGCTGTCCAGCTTCCACCAATAGACCGGCTGCCATGCGGCCGGCAGTTCCATCGCCAGGCGTATGGCCAGATCGTCGGCCTGTACGCCGGGCGCGCCGGTGAAGGCACAGCCCACCACCGCGCCATACGTGACGTCATCCACGCCAAAGGCCACCGCCTGCCGCACCCCGGGCACCCGTTCGATATGCCGTTCGACATCGCCCGGGTGGATGTTCACGCCGCCCCGCAGGATCATGTCGTCGGCCCGGCCCGCCAGCGCGAGCCGGGCCGTCGGGTCGAACACGCCCAGATCCTGGGTATCGATCGCCTCGTCGCCCGGGTACAGGAAATCGCCGCCCACGGAACGCGTCGCCAGCGCGACGTGCGGGGTCCGGACCAGAACGCGGCCAGGCTGCCCCGCCGTGTTTCCGGCTCCCGGCTCAACCGTCACCCGCACGCCGTCGATCGGAAACCCGACCCGGCCGATCCGCCGGTCCGCCTCGTCCGAACCGCAGATCCAGCCCAGCTCGGAACTGCCATACAGATTGATCAGCGGCACGCGCCAGGTTGCTTCCGCTCGCTGCCACAACTCCCCCGCCAGCTCCGACGAACTGCACGAATACCGTGTCAGGGCCTCCGGCAACGCTTCCACCACGCCGAGCATGATGCGCACCATGCTCGGCACCATGGGCATGAAGCGGATCGCCCGCTCGTCCAGCCAGCCGGCCAGTCTGGACGCCGAAAATCCGGGCGCCACATGCAACTGCGTCCCCACCGACAGAAACGGCATCAGGCTCAGTATCTGCGCCGAATACCAGTTCAGTCCGCGCACCTCCAGGCAGGGCTCCCCTTCTTCCAGCCGCATCAGCCGCGCGGACACCTCGCCGTTGTGCCGCAGCGCCGCCGCTGACTGATAGACCAGCTTGGGCATCCCCGTCGTGCCCGATGTGCAATTGACCAGCACCGTTCCCGCCGGCATCGCCGCCGCGCCGGGTGCCTGCGCCAGAGGCAGGCAGTCCGCGCCCGCGGGCGCGAGGGCCAGCATGCCCGACGGCCGCGCGGTCGCCAGCAGCGCGCGCACCGTTTCGGCCGGCAGGTAGTCCATGTCGATATTGAGCACCGCCGCGCCCGCCATCCAGGCGCCCAGCCAGAGCACCACCTTTTCGACGCCATTGGCGGTGGGCAGCAGATAGAGCGGCGGCGAAGCGCCGTCCGGCACCGGCAGCGATCGCGCCACCGCGCGCGCCCGCTCGTACAGGCCACGGCCGTCCAGCTTCGCGCCATCGGTGTCCGCCAGCGCCAGCCGATCCGGATGGCGGCTCGCCCGCCGCGCCAGACAGGACTCGACGAATTGCGCGAACTCGCTAGCCATGACCGATCAGCGCCTCGGGCTCCAGGCGAAAATGCTCGGCCGCGCGCTCCAGCAGCCACGTTCGGAAACAGGCCACCTTCTGATGTTCGTAGCGGCTCTCGGGTGTCGCCAGATAGTAGGCCGACTTCGACTTGAGGCGCGGACCGAACGGGGACACCAGCGTCCCCTTGCGCAAGGCGCGGTTGGCCAGCGGCGTGCGCGCGATCACCACGCCCAGCCCTTCCACCGCCCCCGCCAGCGAGGTCAATTGCATATGCATGCCCAGCTCCATCTGCGGCTGCATCTCGCCCAGGCCGGCGGCGGCCAGCCATTCCGGCCAGTCATCCTCGTACAGCGACGTAAAGTACGTGCGCAGCCACGTCGTCCCGGCCAGGATCGCCGGCGCATCGCCGACAGGCCGGCCCTCCAGCAGGCGCGGCGACATCGCGGGAAAGAAATACTCGTCGCACAGCCAATCGCACTTCACGCCGTCCCACTTGCCCGAACCGTAGCGGATCGCCACGTCATAGGCGTTGATCTGGAAAGCATCGAAGACCGAGGAGGTGGAAAGCTGAAGCCGCAATTGCGGAAAGGCCGCCCGGAACTCAGGCAGCAGCGGCAACAGGCATTCCGTCGCGAACGTGGGCAGGCAACTGATCGAGAGCGTGTGTTCGTTGCCCCCCTGGCTGACACGATCGGTCGCGGTGGAGAGTTCCACCAGCAGGCCGCTGACCGCTTCCAGATATTCCGAACCCGGCGTGGTCAGCGAGATCCGGCCCTTGGCCCGCACGAACAGCGCCGTGCCCAGGCGATCCTCCAGTGAACGGATCTGATGGCTGATTGCCGCCTGGGTCAGATGCAGCTCATTGGCGGCTTTCGTGAAACTCAGGTGACGGGCGGTCGCCTCGAAAGCAAGCAATGCATTCAGCGGCGGAATAAAAGGGGGCATTCACGGCTTCCGTCGTTGGAGAAGGCTGACGAACGCCAATTATAGCCGCCCCACCCACGGCAACTCAGGCGTAGCGCCGCACCAATCCCGCCACGTCGCCGGTGAAAATCTCGGGCGCCTGCTCGCGCACGGACTCGTACAGTCTTGAACAAAAAGCGGACACCGGCGTGTCCGCCTCCAGCTCAGCCGCCATGCGCTGCGAAATACCGATGTCCTTGGCCATCAATTCGACCGCCGTGCGCGTGGGCGCGAAGCGGCCGGCAGCCATCCCGGGCCCGAAGATCTGCAACGGCTGGGAGTCCGCGAACCCGCCCGCCAGCGCGGGCGCCAGGCGCTCGACATCCACGCCGGCGCGGCGCGCGAGGCCGTAGGTTTCGGCGATCGCGAGCACATTCACCGCAACGATCATCTGGTTGCAAATCTTGGTGGTCTGGCCCGCGCCGGCCGGCCCCATATGAGTCACACGCGAAGTCAGCGCCGCCAGGAAGGGCCGGGCCGCCTCCAGGTCAGCGGCCTCCCCCCCGACGAAGCAGATCAGCGTGCCGCCCTCGGCGCCCGGCACGCCGCCCGATACGGGCGCGTCCAGCCACGCGGCCCCCGTCCGCTCATGCAGGCGCCGGCCGACATCGCGCGCGTGCTCCGGCTCGATGGTGGAGAAATCGATCACTACCTTGCGCGCACCCTGCTGGCCCGCGCTGGCCACGCCATCCGGACCGAATACCACCGACTCGACCGCCGCGCCGTCCTTGACGCAGATCCCAACCACGTCCGCCGTCGCCAGCACCTGCGCAGGCGTGCCTGCCAGACTCGCGCCGGCGGCGACCAGCTCGGCCGCCCTGCCGGCATTGCGGTTCCACACCGTAAGCGCATGGCCCGCCGCGAGCAGGCGCCGCGCCATGGGCAAGCCCATGTTGCCGAGTCCGATGAAGCCGAAGTGCCGGGGTGTGTCCATGAAACGATTGCTCCTGTCCAGGGGCGGCCCGCGCCGCATGCGAGGCATCATAGCTGCCGCCTGGCAGGCACGATGAAAGCAATTTGGCCATTGACCAACCCATAACTCGATGGTTATTATTTATTCATAGCCATTCAGTTATCAATCTTTATGCCTTCTCCCCAAGACCTGCTCTTCAGGACACTTGCCGATCCCACCCGGCGCGCCCTTTTCGAACACCTGTGCCGTGACGGAGAACAGACCGTCGTGGCCCTGACAGCCAAGGCCGGCGTCTCGCAGCCGGCCGTCTCGAAACACCTGAGGCTGCTCAAGCAGGCGGGTCTCGTGCTCGACCGGCATGAAGGACGCCAGACCCACTATAGCGCCCAGCGCCGCGCGCTTGTCCCGCTGCTCGACTGGACCAGCCAGATGGCCGGATTCTGGGAACAGCGATTCGATGATCTTGAAAACCTACTCAACAGGATGGACCAATGAGCGATACCCCGACCGAAACCCGCTCCGTCGCCATCGAGCGCGAGTTCCCCCACCCGCCGGACAGGCTCTGGCGCGCGTTGACCCAGCCGCACCTGATCGAGGAATGGCTGATGAAGAATGACTTCCACCCCGCCGTGGGCCACCGCTTCAAGCTTCAAGGCGAATGGGGCGGCACGCTGGATTGCGAGGTACTAGTCGTCGAACCGGACAAGGCGTTGTCCTATACCTGGAACCTCACGCACGCCGATCCGGCCTTCGACCTGCGCAGTGTCGTAACCTTCACTCTCGCGCCCACTGGCGCGGGCACCCGCCTGCGCATGGAACAGACGGGCTTCCGCCCGGACCAGAAACAGGCGTACGGCGGCGCCAGGACCGGATGGCCGCAGTTCTTCGAGAAGCTGGAGCGGGTATTGGAGAAGTCGGCGTGAAGCCCACTGCGCGGTCCGGGGAGCCCGTCCTGCTGTCAGGCGGAAACCCCCAGATTCCCAAGGGAGACGGCAACGCCCCGGTGCAGGCCTACATCGCTGCCATGCCGGGCTGGAAAAGCGACATCGGGCGCCGCATGGACGCCCTGAACGAGCACACCGTGCCCGGCGTGAACAAGGCGGTCAAGTGGAACTTGCCCTTCTATGGCGTCGAAGGCGAAGGCTGGTTCCTGAGCTTTCATTGCTTCACGAAGTACATCAAGGTCACCTTCTTCAGCGGCGCATCGCTGCATCCTCCGCCTTCGGGCAAGTCCAAGTACGAGCGGATTCGCTACCTGGACATCCACGAAGGCCAGTTCGACGAAGCGCGATTCGCCGACTGGGTGAAGCAGGCCAGCCGGTTGCCGGGAGAACGGATGTAAGGCGGCGGACGCCCGATGACGACAAAAAATCCGCGGCCTCGTAAAGGATGCGCGGGTTTTTTATATGCCAGGGATGGGACGCCCTGGGGAAAAGCCTTGTGCGTTGGCGAGACTAGGACTGCCCTCATATAGTCTCGATCAAAAATCCAATACATACTCAAAAACCCACTCAAGTTTTGTCGATTTCTTTGAGCTGTCTCGGACCGGGTTGGACGACTAAACTTCGGTCTGCTCGGAAAAGTTAGACTCCGCCACTGTCCTTCCTACTGACCATGCCGAGCCCAGAGCAGGACTTCTGTGGTTTACCCTTGCCCGTGCCATGTGTGAGCTCGAGACTCGAACTTTCATGGCAACTCATGGACAAAATTTGTTTTTGTTACCCAAAACAAGAGCCTTGAACAACAACACTCAGATGCCCTTAAAAACACCGACAACACGTCCAGCCAAGGTGTCAGCATCGCGTAGTTCGTGCTCCCAGACCCTTAGAACAGTCCAGCCAGCAGCTTCCAAGGCCCTTGTGTGTTGAGCATCGCGTGTGCTGTTCGCACGCAACTTTGAGTCCCAGAACACTGCATTCTGCTTTGGCTTAGTTGAATGCAAGGGACAACCATGCCAGAAACAACCGTCTACGAACAATGCAAGCTTTGCTCGCTGAAAAATGAAATCAGGGCGTACTCGAATGCGCCCCGATTTCAAAGTCGCTGTCGAGGCTCCATCCTCAGGAGCTGGCCATGGGCGCAACTCCACGTGCCTTCTCCATCCTGTCAGATGTGCCCGCTTGAGCACGGCAACCATCGCCATTTCCGTCGACTTGTTGCCGCGGCCTCGGATCTTGGACATGACCTCCGAGCGCTTCTGAAAAGTGAAGACATCAGTCATGAAAGCCATCGCCAACAGTCGACCTGAACATCCGCGTCAGCCTATTGAGACACTGAGCTCCCAGCTGAAAGCTCATCAAGCAGCTTCACAGCAGCAAGGGGATTTGCGCCGAGTAGCCACGCATCAGCCGCATCGAGCCGTAGCTCGTAGGACACGTTGCTCACTCCGACAGGCAGACCGGTGTTGAGAGAAGCCGGAATGAGCCGAGGGAACCCTCCCATAACTCGGTAGAGCCCCTGCCCCCTCATACGCAGTCCAACCTTCTCGTATTCCGGTGCATGACCATCTTCATAGCCGGCGGCCAGTAGCACCGCTTCAAACTGCACCAATTGCGCCTGGTCTACAGTCAGAACGGCTCTCACCTCCTCAACCAATCGAGGCAGTGATTCGATACCGCCACCCTCCTCACGTACAAGAAGGCTGAACAACAATAGCACGCCCCCTTCAGGTTCGAGCAGTTGTTCCAGTCCATGAATCCGGTGACTTCCATCCAAGCGGCCGCTAGTTTTGACTTCTACTGCCAACCCCGGCGCTTCAAAGTCATTCCTAGCCCCCAGCGGACCTCGCCACATCGGCACTGCACGCTGTGCCCCAACGCTGGGCAGAAGCCATCTGGAAAGAAACCAAAGCTCACCGAACAAACCAAGCTGCTCCTCCTTGCTAAGTAGGTTCTGAGCAATACCTGACCAGAACCTGCGCCACTTTGCAAGGACGCTTTGAACCAACCGTATGCGGCCGAGGCTCGCTCCCGCCGCAAGCGCTTCAACGATTTCGCGCGTCACGATGTCGAGTGCCGCGTGCCCGGAAGACTCAAGGCAGGCTACTTCAACGAAAATAGCTGTTTCTGCCCCCGCATCGACAGTCATCTCCACTGTCTGAACAGCGATACCCCGACTGACTCTCTCAGACAGCGTGGCGGGTTCGCCATATGGCACCTTTATCAGGACGTACCGCCTGAGCGCAGCGTCAACGGCGATGTAGACATCCTCGCAACGAGAAGGAACTGCAAGGCGTGCAGCGAGGCGTTCTCCATTTGGCGGTTGAACTGCCAGGAGATCCCAGCGCATCGCTGTCTCGTGGGAGCTCACAGGACCGATTTCCATCGCGCAGTGCCTTCAATGTAGGACTGAGCAGGGCGATCTTTAGCAGCAATGGGAAACGACACCGCGAATCCAATGAGATCACGGGCTTCACCGCCAGTCGGATCGATGAAGAGAGGCTCTCTCGCGCCCCCAAAATCACTCCCATCATGACCAGAAAACCGGCTTATTGGATACAGTAGCAGCAGCCCTGATGCGGCATCCCGGTTCAAGCGCGCTGCGCGATTGAGGGTCTTCTCCGTGCCATCGGCCACAACCCGTTTTGCCGCTTCGAGTTGGGCATCAGTCAATCCGATGGCCTCATCGCCGGCGGAGGTAATGACACCCAGGGAATTTGAACTTCTCAGCCGCGTACGCCCCAGATTGAAGACCTCCCCAGCAGACTCCGGAGCCCAGGTTGCTGCGCCCAACGCCTTGTTCAGAGTCTCTCGCCCCCGGATGGCGACAGTCCAGTTAACCAAACCGCCATACAGGTTCTGCTCCTCAATCCATCCGGCCATCAATGAGGGAACGCATCCGCACGCGGCTGGATCATGATCAAAGCGGCGTAGGAAGCTGACCACAGCAGCAGCTCCCACATCCTGCCACAGCGGAATGAAGGCTCGCGTAGACGATCGAGTTGGCGCACCCAGCTCCCCCAGAAACTCCTGTACCAACAGTCTGTTGCGCTCACAGATGCTTCCCAATCGCTCAAAGTCTTTCATGGGAAAACGGAAAGTCTGCTCCAACTGCTGCGAGTAGCTTTCGCTGATGACCGTTTGCACAGTAGCCCGCTGCTTCATCGAGCTGGTCACCTGCATGGCCGGGTGCCGTAGGATGCGCATGCCTACGTCACGCGGAGTCAGCCCAGGCATCTGTTCGTACACTTGCAGATCTTCACGCAGACGATGTTCGACAAGAGCCAAGTCCGCAAACCAACCGATCAGCTCACCCGTCGTATAGATGCGAGTCAGGTCCTGATAGCCTCCCCTGTATCCATACCAACGTGCCATCTGAAGTAGTGTGTCGTATTGGGGGGAACGGCGAGCGAAATAACTCACGGTAAGACCCTCGAGCGTCAGACCGCGGGACAACTTGTTTCCCCCGACTGCGATGGCCTTCAGCGTTGGCTCCCGCTCATAATCCAGCACATCTCCAACTTCGCTGTTGATCTCGCGGACCTCCACCGCTTCCATAAACTTGCCAATGTACGGAACCAGTTCATCAAACCGATGGACAGGACAACCCTCAACGCTCTCGGAGGTTTTGGCAAAATCTCCATCCCACAGAGCTCTGAATCTTTCGAGCAGGCCCGTCTTGCGGCTATACCTCCATTCGTCCTTCAACTCTCGCCAGCGCCGTTCGATCATCCGCTTGAGAGGCCCCTGTTTGGCATTTAAATGGCTGGTATGGACCAACATAGTGCCGGGGGCATCAGGCTTTCCTCGCAGGGCCCGAGCTGCCCCCCCTAGAACGAAGGCACAAATTGCCTCTTCAAGCGAAGTGGTCAGCACGTCCCCGTCAAGCAATGCTGCTATCTCCTCGTCGTTGACGGGCCTCAGTACCTGCAGTCCCTCAACACGGTCATCATTGCTAGGGTCAAAACGTCCAAAGAACTCTTCGGTTCCAAAATAACCATGTGGCTTCGGCAGATCGATAAAGAAGTCTTTAGGGTAGAGGTCCAGCCCCGCCTTAGGGTCGTATTGCTCATGGGGGATCAGGATGTTTGCGAAGGGCGTCGCGGTATAGCCGACAAATGCCATCCGAGAGAACATGGAGATGATCTCCCGGATTAAGCCATTGATCACTGCGGGCTGCGTGTACTCAGGATCCTCTGGGTCATATGTTTCCTTGGTCTGCAAGGAGGCTTTGACATCAACACTGGCTTGATCTGCCTCATCATCAATGAATAGCGTGGGCAGACTCTTTCGCACATCCCTCGGCGCCTGCATCAGCCACGCTTGCAGCTTTCTTAGCACAGACCCATTTTTCTTGACGACGAGAAGGACTGGTTCGGACCCCTGAAGGGCGGCGTAATTAACTCGTCCGGGATCGAAATCCCCATTCAGATCGTCTGTTGTGAACTGATGCCAAATTTTCCCAACTGGAGGCCGTCGCACTGCACCAAGCGGATTGTGGGCATACCCCGTCAATTCTTTGTTAAGACGAATTTGCGTCTGACGCCGAAGCCCCTTATCAATGCCTGAAAACACAACGACTAAGCGGTATCCTGCGTCAGCCGCTTTTGCTATTACCGCCGTAAAATTGGCTGTCTTGCCGCTCTGAACATAGCCAAGCACGAGGCCCCGGACATCAAACTCCTCAACATACGGGGCTTGAAGCCTGCCGAGAACCTGATCCGAGGCGTCATCGAGTGAACTGACCGTGTCTTTGGGCCAATTCTTTGTACCGAGAAGGTGCTTACGCAGAGTGGGCCAGTAGTACCACTCACTACGGTCGATCCCACCCAGCCAATCCTCCCCTGCCGCACCGGAAATAACGCGAGCTCGCTCAAATGTGCGAACACTCTCCTTTTCCAGCTCAGCAGCGACCCATCCTCGCAAGTCAACCGGGATAAGCGAATTGTTGATGACCTCATCGCGTGAGTGCCCTTCATCGATTAGGTATCGGGCTGTGCGCAATGCTTTGTCGTGCTGCGGTGTGGTCATCGACATCTTCAATACTCCGTAAGCGGACGGGCTCGTGCTATTGCGCTCTCAACGGCCTCAACCTCTTCGGGCAGCGCTACCTGAATCAGCAAACCAGCAACTAGATCGAGTTCTTGCTTCGTTGCACGGCGCTTGCCTAGTATTGGAGCAAGCGGCCGAGTGCCACCGCCCCCATTGTGCGGCACAACAATGTCACTATTCCGCACCCCAGAGCCCGATGGCCCACCAGGCTCAGCCACTGGATCCGATATAGGTGGAAAGGTGGGGAAAACCGGTTGGGACGGAGGAGATTGTCTTGGCTTACCTCCTCGGTACACCTCTCCTGCAGTTTTCACTGCAGGCTTGATGAATTTGTCGATATCTTCTCGAATTGCTGCAGGTAAAAGTACCCGCATCTTTGGCACGTTGATCTTGAACTCGTCGTCCAGTTTTGGATTGAACGATATTGCAATTCGTGAAAGCTTCAGGTGCTCATCAGTTGCCCGCAGCCCACACCACCCACCACTCTGAATCAAACGATCAGCCCTATAAATATAGAACCCCTGCTGGGCATTCCATTTTCTCGGGCCAGAAGCTCGTTCAAAAAATTCTTTCGAAGAGAACATGGCCTGCGCAGGAAGCACATAAGGCTCAACCACTACGTCGCCTTTACCCTTTTCACCTTCGAGGCGGAACACCCTAGACTCCAGCTTCTTTGTCTGGGCTTCTTTACGAGCGAAAGGGTCCCACGCTTCGACCCTATTGTCGTTGACGTAAATGGCCAACCTCTTCCCTCGCACCTCGCCAGAGAGAAAACGATGAAACACCATGGCTGCATGCTCTTCGAGCTCGCGCCCCATGGCTATGAGCTGCTTTCTCGCATATTCCCCATCTGGATGCTTGTAACCCAAAATCCGGTCCAAACTCTCCCAAATGACGACAGTTCCGGGAGTTTCCTTCAAATGCAGTCTGGCTTGGGTCGGCAGGTCGGCGGCCTTGACGCTGAGCACCTCCCATCGATTGGTAGCCTCAATATGCGCAACATCCCAGCAATAGGCAAGAATGTCTGCCCGGCTAGGGTTCCAGCGCGTGGCAACCGTCACCCGAAGGCATTGACTCAATGATGCGGTCTTGAGCCCCAAGCCAAACTTACCTAGATCTGCATCGTCATAGTCCCGTTCGGACCCAAAACGGACCGCCTCTTGCAAAACCTCGGGACGCATGCCTTCACCGTTATCAGCGATGAGCACATAGGAAGATGCGCCCTCCCATTCGACCGAAACTCGAACGGTGTTCGCCTTGGCCTCAATAGAGTTATCAATGAGATCAGCGACAGCCGCCGCGAACTCGTAACCCATATCCCGAAGGGAGCGAACCATCCGCTTGGCACTCGGGATTACAGTCAAACAGTTTGTGGCCAATCAAGCCTCCTTGACTCTCAATGTCTGCTCAAGCTGTTTACCATGACTAGCAGCCCCAGCTATCATGGCAGCCGAACAGTAGTATTCATCTTCAGCGAGTAGACCTTCATCAAAACGTCGGCGTGCCTCACACGCGATCGGAATAAGCTCAACCGGCCAACCACTACGGATATAGACGGGCTCCAGCACAAAACTGACTCCTCGACGCGGCCCTTTGCTTAATATTTTTCCGTTATCGAACGCCGAATCCGGGTGAAGATTCGGATGCAAGAATCCAACTGTCCACCAAGCCCGCAGGAACTCACCTCTATCCAACTCCATTATCGGTTTTAAAAACAACGACTCGACAAAAGACTCCAAAAACTCAATCGCTTCGTCCCGACCGGATGGCAAATCTGCGCAAAGCTGTGGAACGACCTTGTCACTATCAAGAGCAGCGGCAAGATAATCACGAATGGCGTTACCCATGCCCTTGCCAACCAGAGGGGGAACCGCATTGCCGATCTGGGAAAATGAATTCGTTGGTTGTTGGGGCAGAACGAACGTATCTGGAAAACTTTGAATACGCGCTGCCTCGCGAGGAGTCAGAGAGCGTGGCTGCGTTGGATGGATGAACATCAACCCATCCTTTTTCAGGTGGGCAACGATGGTAGAACAGAGCCCATCCCTATGCTGACGCGTGTAGCGATCCTTAAAGTTGTCCCGATCATACGGAAACTCCATCGCTTCCCCACGGGCAATCACCTGCCTGCTGTTTTCACCTTCACCAAGTCGGCTAAAATCGCGCAAGTCGCGGTTACTGTGAGGACGGGACGCATATGCCGTGAGTTTCTTTACCTTGTGTACCTGCAACACGTCATAGGTGTAGCGTCGCCCGTACCTCTTGACATGAGCTTTCCGCAGCTTGATGTCATAGGGACGCTCAAATTGGCCATCGCCAGCATAGATTGGGGGAAGATCACCAATCGCCTCACCAAGCGTCACAGCTGGCTCAAGACCAGCCTCGATGGGCTCGCCAATCGCAGCATGAGTAGGCTGGATGTATCTGGCAGCGATAAAGAGAGGCAGCTCGCGCCGAGTTCCAATGAAAAGCTGTCGGACCCGCTTTTGCGGCACACCAAAACGCCAAGCTTCGGCCTCATAGGGAATGACCCGATAGCCAAGCTCACGTCCCTCCACTTGCACCCGGGTGAAAAACTCTCCTCCGGCTGCCGTGCGCAAACCGGGGACATTTTCCATAATGAAGGCCTTGGGCTGATAGTACTTAACGTATCGAAGGAACTCTCTATAAAGACCCCTTCGGGGGTCATCAACCAGTCGTTCACCGTGGTTGGCACCATCTACCTGACGAGCCTTCGAAAACCCTTGGCAGGGAGGCCCTCCGACGATCAGATCCACCCGCCGATCACCGAGCAACTCGTCAAGGTGCTCCGGATGAAACTTGGTCAGATCACGGACAAGGGCGTGCGGTACGCCCGGATGGTTCATCTTGAAGGTCTGAATGGCGGGCTCATTAAAGTCGATGGCCGCCAAGCATTTCAAACCAGCCGACTCCAGCCCTAGAGAGAATCCACCACACCCGGAGAAAAGATCAAGGAACGTCAATTGCTCGAACTCTTCGATGTTGGCGTCCGTTGGAGCCTTATACATTTTTCGACGTTCCTTTTTGCGGCCTTCTCACATACCAGCCAAGCTGTCTCCGGACAATGATACCCTAAGCTCGGTGAAGTAACGTTAAGTAACGAAAAAATCTTGCGGCACCCCACGAGATATCGTGTTACAGGTCACAAACAACGGGAGCATCTGGCAGGTCAAAATGGTTAACTGCATCGCCCTTTTTTGCCACCTCCGGACATTTGGTAACTCGATTGGGACTGACCAACCTATGGCTCCCCTTTGCGGTTAAGTGTCACTAGTCCACGTTGGGGCAATCCGTTGCTGTTGAGTACTCGGCACATAGTGGGTTGATAAGCGCCTGTTCGAAGCGAGTGAGCCCAGCGCATTCACTTGCCTTGCGCTTCGAGAGATTTATCAGCGCGTCATCCAACGTTTGGGGATCACCAAGACCACGGACTAACCGAACGACAATTTGAATCGGTACACCACGCTCTTTCAAAGCGGTAGTAACTGGGCTCATGGATAGAGTCTCCAGCAGGCTGCAAAGTGACCATAATCGCCTAGCTTGATCCCACGTCGCCCGAATACTTCCGTCTGGATGCGTCCAACCGCACCAACAAGACGGGGTGCCTTAAAAGTCAGCCATTGGGGAGCAAACTCCAAGAAGGATTCGAGCGCCTCACCCGCATCACCACCACCCTTTTCATCGATTTTCGCTCTCAGCTGAGCTGCACAGTTTGGGTTCTTCCTGCACCTGCTTACCAATAACGTCAGTTGGCTTGAGGAGCGAACCACTCCGGCGGGCTTGTGGGAGCACTCAGAACTACGCTCCGACCAGCCATAAGTTCACGATAGACCTCAGCCTGCTTTGCCGTGAATACAATATCTTGAGGCATTACGTCGGGTCGATGGGCTTCTCCCGCACATAGCGCGCTTTTGAGTAGGCGACCCCGGGGAGCGGGACCGGTTTGAGTAGGTTTACGAAAACATACTCAAAAGGCCTGGATCTAGCCAGACGGCGCTGGACCGTCCTGGATGATCAAAAAAAACCCGCGATTCACTAGGAATATCGCGGGTTTCGTGGACTTGCCCGGACTGCGCTGGACAAGTTTTTTGAGCATGTTGGTGCCGTCGGCGAGACTCGAACTCGCACAGCTTTCGCCACTACCCCCTCAAGATAGCGTGTCTACCAATTTCACCACGACGGCTTGCGTGAGCCCGCTAGTATATAACATTTGCCGGCCCGTCAGCGGAATTCCCTTCAGTTTTTCTGAGCGGGCGCCTCGGGCTGGGCAGGGGCCGCAGGCGGCGTGGCGGGCACCGACGGGACCGATGCGTCGGGAGCCGCCGGGGCCGGCGCGGGTGTGCTGCCGGGGACCGCGGGTACCGACAGGTCGGCGGGATGGCTTTCCATGACCCCGCCTTGCGAAGCGGCGGGAGCCGGACGGCCCAGGTAGGCCAGCGCGGCGGTGGAAATGAAGAAGACGACCGCCGCCCACTTGGTGGTGCGCGACAGGAAGTTGGCCGCGCCAGCGGCGCCGAACAGGCTGCCGGCGGAGCCGCCACCGAAAGCGGAGCCCATGTCGGCGCCCTTGCCCTGCTGAAGCAGGACCAGGACGATGATCGTCAGGGCGGAGACAACCTGCACGATCAGCAGGACAGTAAGCATTACGGACATTCAAGCACTCCGGGTTATGGCGCCCGCCTCGGCGATGCGCAGGAAGTCTTCGGCCACCAGCGAGGCGCCGCCTATCAGGCCGCCGTCGATATCGGGCATGGCGAACAGTTCGGCGGCATTGGCCGCCTTGACGCTGCCGCCGTACAACACGCGCACGCCGGCGCAGTCGATGCCCTGAAGCGCGGCCCGGATGGCGGCGTGCACTTCCTGGGCCTGTTCGGGGCTGGCGGTCTTGCCGGTGCCGATCGCCCAGACGGGTTCGTAGGCAACGACCATGGCGGTCACGGCTTCCCGGCCCAGGGCCAGCACGGGCGCGAGCTGCTCGTCGATGACGGCCAGGGTGCGGCCGGCTTCGCGCTCGGCCAGGGTCTCGCCCACGCAGACGACGGGGGTCAGGCCGGCGGCCAGCGCCGCCCTGGCCTTGTCGGCCACGAGCTGGCTGGTTTCACCGTGCAGGCTGCGGCGCTCGGAATGGCCAGCCAGCACATAGCGGCAGCCGAAGTCAGCCAGCATGGCGCCGGACACCTCGCCAGTATAGGCGCCCTGCGGGTGGACGCTGATGTCCTGGGCGCCCCAGGCAACGTCGGAATCCGTCAGCGCGGACTCGGCCTGGGCCAGGTACGGAAACGGCACGCAGACGCCGACGTCGCAGGCGGCGGCGCCAGAGGATTGGTTCCAGGCGCTGCGTATGGCCGAGAGCAGCTGGCCGTTGGTGGCCAGCGCGCCGTGCATCTTCCAGTTGCCAAGCACCAGGCGGCGGATATTCTGTTTAGTTGCCATCGACAAGAATCGAAAAAATGCCCGCGTGGACAAAAATATGCGGGCAAAACCTCGATTGTATCGACTCCGGCGCACCGCTGCAGCCAATGTCGCAAAAAAGGCCGCCGTGTGGCCCCCCAGGCCCAGGATGCGGTGGATCGGACTCCGCCGGTCCACCCTCATCTGCCCCGGGCACCCGGCGCCGGGCCGCCCCAAGGCGGGTCCCGGCCCCTTGGGGGCTGCCGCCCAGCGGCTGGGGGCTCACCATACAGGGCGCGCGAAGCGCGTAGGGGGCCTAAACCGTCAGGACGATCTTCCCCACGTGCTCGCCCGACTCCATCATGGCGTGGGCCTGCGCCGCCTCGCGCAACGGAAAGGTGGCGTACACCACCGGCTTGAGCCGTCCGGACTCGAACAACGGCCAGACGTTCTGGCGCAGCGCGGCAGCGACTTCGCCCTTGAACTGGGCCGAGCGCGGGCGCAGGGTGGAACCGGTGATGGTCAGGCGCCGGCTGAGCACCCGGGCAAAGTCGATTTCGCCCTTCGCGCCGCCCAGCAGCGCGATCAGCACGATGCGGCCGTCTTCGGCCAGGCAATGGACATCGCGGGCGACGTAGTCGCCGGCCACCATGTCCAGGATCACGTCCACGCCCCGGCCATCGGTCAGGCGCTTGATCTCCTGCACGAAATCCTGGGTACGGTAGTTGATGCCGGCGGTGGCGCCGAGTTTCTCGACGGCGGCGACGCGCTCGTCGCTGCCCACCGTGGCGTACACCCGGTGTCCCAGCGCCTTGGCCAGCTGGACGGCCGTGGTGCCGATGCCGCTGGCGCCGCCGTGCACGAGCAGCGCTTCCTGGCCCGACAACTTGCCGCGCATGAAAACGTTGCTCCATACGGTGAAGTAGGTCTCGGGCAGGCCGGCGGCCTCGACCATGCTCAGCCCCTTCGGCACCGGCAGGCACTGGGTGGCCGGCACGGTGCAGTATTCGGCATAGCCGCCGCCGTTGACCAGCGCGCACACCGCATCGCCCACGGCGAGGCCGGTGGCGCCCTCGCCCAGCGCGGCCACGGTGCCGGCCACTTCCAGCCCGGGCAGGTCGGAGGCGCCCGGGGGCGGCGGGTAGGTGCCGCGGCGCTGGGCCACGTCCGGCCGGTTGACGCCAGCGGCGGCGACCTGGATCAGGACTTCGCCCACGCCGGGCACCGGCGTCGGACGCTCGGCGGCCTGCAGGACTTCGGGCCCGCCGGGGCGGGAGATTTCGATGGCGATCATGACGCGGCTTCCCGTTTTTCTGGTCGTGGAGGCGGTCATCATATACGGCTCCGCCCCCCTCCCACCCGCGCCTTGATGACAGGAAGGGGGCATGCGCCCTGCCTGTCGCAGCCATAGCCAAATCGAATACCAGTGACGCGTAAATTCATTCTCTTTTCGAGGGCGGATTGCCTAGACTTGCATCGGTCAGCATTCCGCCCGCATCCCGTCCGGGCGCACCCCCACTAGAGAGTAGACATGAGCACACAAGCCAAAGTCGTCGAAGGCAAGGCCACCCCCCGCGGCAAGTACCCCCACATCAAGCGCGCCGGCGACTTCCTGTTCGTCTCGGGCACCAGCTCGCGCCGTTCCGACAACTCCCTGGCCGGCGTGGAAGTGGACGCCATGGGCACCACCAAGTTCGACATCCGCGCCCAGACCCGCGCGGTGCTCGAGAACATCCGCGACATCCTGGGCACCGCCGGCGCCTCGTTGTCCGACGTGGTCGAGATCGGCACCTTCCTGGTCGACATGAGCGATTTCGGTGGCTACAACGAGGTCTACGGAGAATTCTTCGACTACGACGGCCCGGCCCGCACCACGGTAGCCGTGCACCAGTTGCCCCACCCGCACCTGCGCATCGAGATCAAGGCGGTCGCCTACAAGCCCCTCTGATCCCGCGACGACAACACCAGACATCAAGCCCATCATGAAAATCGACATGCACGCCCACCACTTCCCGCGCATCACGCGGGAAGAAGCCGCCGCCCTGAGCGTCGAGCGCGCGCCCTGGCTCCAGGTCGCGCCGGACGGCAAGACCGGCGACATCATGCGCGCCGACAAGCCTTTCCGCCCCGTCTACGACGCGCTATGGGATCCGCAGGCGCGCCTGGCCGAGATGGATGCCCAAGGCGTGGACATCCAGATCACCTGCGCCACGCCCATCATGTTCGGCTACGAATTCTCGTCCGAGAAGGTCCTGCCCTGGGCCCAGCGCATGAACGACCTGGCGCTGGAGTTCTGTGCCGCCGCGCCCAAGCGCCTGGTGGCGCTGGCGCAGGTGCCGTTGCAGGACATCGACGCCGCCTGCCGCGAAGCCTCTCGTGCCAAGGCCACGGGCCACCACGGCGTGCAGATCGGCAACCACCTGGGCGACCGCGACCTCGACGACGAGGGCCTGGTCACCTTCCTGCAGCACTGCGCCACTGAAGGCATCCCGCTGCTGGTCCACCCGTGGGACATGATGGGCGGCAACCGCATGAAGCAATGGATGCTGCCCTGGCTGGTGGCCATGCCCGCCGAAACGCAGCTCGGCATCCTGTCGCTGATCCTGTCGGGCGCCTTCGAGCGCATCCCCGAATCGCTGAAGATCTGCTTCGCCCATGGCGGCGGCTCGTTCGCCTTCATGCTGGGCCGCGTGGACAACGCCTGGAAGCATCGCGACATCATCCGCAAGGACTGCCCGCGCCTGCCCTCGGAATACGTCAAGCGCTTCTACGTCGATTCGGCCGTGTTCGATCCGGGCGCGCTGCGCCTGCTGGCCGACGTGATGGGCACCGACCGCATCATGCTGGGTTCGGACTACCCCTTCCCGCTGGGCGAGCAGTCCATCGGCAAGCTGGTGGCCGAGCAACCCGGCTTCAGCGACGCCGACAAACAAGCCATCTACGCCGGCAACGCGGTCGAATTCTTCGGCCTGCAAGCCCTGGTACGCTGACCTCCTCCCACCCCACAAGGAAATGCCCATGACCTTCGCACCCAAGTTGCGGCACCTGCCGGCCGCCATGGCGCTCGGCCTGACCCTGGCCGGCCCGGCCGCGCACGCCGAGTACCCCGACCGCCCCATCCGCCTCGTCGTGCCCGCGCCCCCGGGCGACGGTTCCGACCAACTGGCCCGCAACGTGGGCAAGGCCATGGGCGACGCCCTGGGCCAAAGCCTGGTCGTCGAGAACAAGCCCGGCGCCGGCGGCAGCATCGCCTCGGACATCGTCGCCAAGGCCTCGCCGGACGGCTACACCGTGCTGCTGGGCAACGCCAGCTCGCACGCCGTCACCCCCGGCCTCTACAGCAAGCTGCCCTACAACTCGGCCAAGGACTTCGCCGCCGTGACGCTGCTGGCCAGCGCCCCCAACGTGCTGGTCATCAACCCCTCTCTGCCGGCCAAGAACATCGCTGAATTCATCGCGTACGCGCGCGCCAATCCCGGCAAGCTGAACGTCGGCTCGGGCGGCAACGGCAGCCTGTCGCACCTGTCGGCCATCCTGTTCAACTCGATGGCGGGCACCGACATCCCGCACGTACCCTATAAGGGTGCCGCGCCGGCCGTGACCGCCGTCATGGGTGGCGAGATCTCGGCGCTGATGATCAACATTCCCACGGTGGCTCAGCAGATCCAGGCCGGCAAGCTCCGTGCGCTGGCCGTCAGCAGCCTGGAACGCTCGCCCGTGCTGCCCGACGTACCGACGCTGAACGAGTCGGGCCTGAAGGGCTACAACACCGAGGCCTGGTTCGGCCTGTTCGTTCCCGCGCAGACGCCCGCCCCGGTCATCGCCAGGCTCCAGGCCGCCGCGGCCACGGCGCTCAAGAACGAAGCAGTGTTGACCAACATCAGGAACATGGGCGCGGTGCCCAAGAACCTGAATGGCACGGCCTTCGCCGACTTCGTCAAGACCGAAGCGGCAAAGTACAGCGCCATCATCAAGCAAGCCGACGTCCGCATCGACTAAGGCGAGTCCCGCGCACCGGTCAGAACCGGTGCGCGATCTGCCCCCTCCCCCTCATGTGACCGCGAGTCGCGCCGGCCTTGTCGTTGATGGCAGTGCTGGCGCAGGCATGGGTCGACTACAAGGCGGGCGGCGCCGGCCGGTTTCCGGCGTACATGAGGATACAGATGGACTAAGCTAGAGCCTTTGCACCCGCACTGGCTGCGGCCTTCTGCCGGCATGACACCACAAGCAACGCACCCGTTCCTTTCTCCCTCCCAATTCTCGCGGGCATGCGCCCCGCGCCGCCCCTCATGACCAGGCTTGGCATCCACCTCGCCGTCGGTTCATGGGACACCCTCAGGCACGACGCGTCGTCCATACGCCAGGCCGTCTTCGTCCACGAACAGTCGGTCCCGCTGGAACTCGAATACGACGATGCCGACGCGGTCTCGCTGCACGCGGTCGCCTACGACACCGACGGCACGCCCCTGGGTACCGGCCGGCTCCTGCCGGACGGGCACATCGGCCGCATGGCGGTCCACCGCCATGGGCGCGGGCGGGGCGTGGGCGGCGCCATCCTGGACGCCTTGATCGACGAAGCCCGCCGGCGCGGGCACGACCGGCTGCTGCTGCACGCGCAGACGCGCGCTCGGGCGTTCTACGAAACGCGGGGCTTCGAGGCCGAAGGAGACGAATTCATGGAGGCCGGCATCCTGCATGTGCTGATGAGCCGCCGCCTGAAGAACGCCGCTTCATGACCCCCGAAACCCGCCCGGGCCTTGCCCGCGCCGTCACGCCCGCCATGGCCCTGCTGGGCATCCTGCTGGTGGCGGCGACGCTGCGCGCGCCGTTGACCGGCGTCGGCCCCCTGCTCGGCCATATCCGCGCCTCCACGGGGCTGGACGCGGGCAGCGCCGGGCTGCTCAACACGCTCCCGCTGCTCGCGTTCGGCCTGTTCTCGGTGCTGGCGCCCGCCCTGGGCCGGCAACTGGGGCTGGAACGCGCGTTGTTCGCCGCCATGGTCGCGCTTTGCGTCGGCATCGCGGTTCGGTCGATGCCCGGCATCGCCCCTTTGTTCATCGGCACGGCGATCGGCGGCGTCGCCATCGCCGTCGGCAATGTGATGCTGCCGGCACTGGTCAAGCGGGAATTCCCGCAGCGCATCGGCCCGCTCACCGGACTGTATTCAGTCGTGATGACGCTCGTGTCGGGCACGGCGGCGGGCGTGGCGGTGCCACTGGCCGACAACCTGCCCGGCGGCTGGCGCAGCTCGCTTGCCTGCGTGCTGGTCATCACGGTCCCCGCGGCCCTGGTCTGGCTGGCACGTTCGCGCAACCAGGCCGAGGCGCCCGTATCCACCCGCGCCCACGCCACGAAAACCGCGAATGTCTGGCGCTCGTGGCTGGCCTGGCAGGTCACGCTCTTCACCGGCATCCAGGCTTTCAATTTCTACATACTCGTGGCCTGGCTGCCCTCCATGCTGCACGAGACCGGCATGAGTCCGAGCGAGGCCGGCTGGATGGTGTCGCTGATGCAATTGGCGGCGCTGCTCGGCAACATCGCGACATCCTGGGTGTCGGGCCGCGTGCGCGACCAGAAGCTCCTCGGGCTGGCTATCTCGATGCTGTGCGTGGCGGGCTTCGCCGGCATGGCGCTGGTTCCGGCCTGGACCATCGTCTGGATCTGCGTGGCCGGCGCGGGACTGGGCAGCAGCCTGATGCTGTCGCTGGCCTATATCAGCCTGCGCGCCGCCACCACGCAGCAGGCCGCGTCGCTGTCGGGCATGGCGCAGAGCCTGGGCTACCTGATCGGCGCGGCCGGTCCGGTGGTCTGCGGCGTCCTGCGCGACTGGACCGACAGTTGGCTGCCGGCGCTGGGCCTCATGGTGGCGATGGCTGGCGCGCAGGCATGGGTCGCCTACGGCGCGGGCCGCTCGCGCACCGTGGGAGAGCATTAAGATCCGCGCGCGGATCCTATCCTAATGCAGCCGGCGAGCCGCGGCGATCAGCGACAACAGCCTGTCGATGTCCACCGGCTTGGTCATGTAGTCGTCGAAGCCATGCGCGATGGCCTCTTCCTGGCCAAAGGCCGCGCTGCGGCCGGTCACCGCGATCAGCGTGACGGGCTTCAGGTGCGAGATGTCGCGGATCATGGTGGCGACCTCCAAGCCGTTCGGCGGCGGCATATCGATGTCCAGGACCATGACGTCCGGCCGCCACGCCAGCGCCACTTCCATCGCCGCCGAACCGCCGTCGACGTACCTGACCTCGTGAAACCGGCCGCAGGCTTCGGCCAGCGCTTCGGCGGCGCTGACGTAGTTGTCCACGACCAGCACCCGGCAAGACGTAATCTGTCCCACTCCGTCCTCCTGACGTACGTGCGGACGGGCGCGCCGCAGGCTTTCTACCAGGCAGCGCTGCCAGCCGGTGGATACTCGCCGGGCTCCTCGTTGTCCAACAGCAGGCACGGCAAATCGGCCGCGCCCTCCTGGACCGGCGCGGCCGGGGCCGTCCCAAAGAATCGGTGCAGCGACGCATAGGCCAGTTTGGCCGCCACGTCTTGCAGGAGCTTTTCCGAGGTCAGGAACCCCTCGCCCTGCAGATCTTCCATCTTCAGCCGGTAGCCGAGAACACCGTCCCCCTCGGACACCGCGCCCAGACACACCGCCTTGCCGGCGCGGTCCCGCGCATACAGCCCGCTTCCCGCTACATACAGCCGATAGGCATGATGCGGGGCCGATCCGTCGTGAGGAATGGCAGACATGTGGCATCTCCTGTCCGGGTGGGTGGCTCAGCAAGTCGCATACCCGGCGCAAGCCGCGCCATGGCCGCGGGCCCGACGCTAGCCAGTCCCGCCGAAAGCGTCTATAACGCAAGGAGCATAGCGCATCGTGTCCAGGCGGTCCGCGGAACCGCAACCTATCCAATCATGAAAAACATTCTTCAATACATGCGCCAGCTCAGGCAGCGCCGCCTGGCCGTGTTCGAGCTGCCCCTGAGCGACGCGGCGGACAGCGATCCCTACGACGGCGAACTGCGCCAGTTGCCGTTGAACTACCACGCCACCGAGGTGGATGCCCGCGCGCTGCGGCGCCGGCTGTCGGAACTCGAGTACGACGACGAGCTCTAGAAAGCGACGGCACGCCGTGCCGCGCGCCTGCGCGTTTGCATACAATCGACGTATTCCCCGCGACACGGACCACGCCCCAGGGGCCTCCAACGGAACAGAACATCATGAACAAGAATCCCGCCGCCCTGCTCTGCGTGCTGGCGCTGACCGCGTGCGCCTCCGGCCCCACCTCCTGGTACAGGGAGACCTCGTCTGCCGACCAGGCCGAGCGCGACCGCATCCAGTGCGAGCGCCAGGCGCGCATCAATTCGCCGGGCACCAGCACGCCTTCGTATCGCGGTATCAACGCGGGCGGGGGTTCCGGCGTGGGCGATGGCCTGGCCAACGCCGAGCGCCAGTCGGGCCTGGCCAACGACTGCATGCGCGGCAAGGGTTACACGCTGCGCTGACAGCCTGCCGGAAGGCGTGTCCGGCTGCCTCGAAAATATGGCATGATGCGCGCACGCCCCGCCGGGGGTACTGGAATCCATGTCCGGAGGTACGCCATGCTGTCTCTTCTCGGAACTCTTCTGGTGGGCCTCGTCGTCGGCCTGCTTGCGCGCGCCATCAAGCCCGGCGACGACAGCATGGGATGGCTCATGACCATCGTGCTCGGCATCGCCGGCTCGCTCATCGCGGGGTATGCCGGCCGTGCCATGGGCTGGTACCAGCCAGGCGAACCGGCCGGATGGATCGCCTCGGTGGTCGGCGCCGTCGTGCTGCTGCTGATCTACGGCATGATCAGGAAAAAGTCCGCCTGAGTTCCGCGCCGGCATCGCCGGCGCCCCCTCTCCCTGCCCCCGTTTCCCGTAACAAGACGTGTCCGCATGTGACGGATGCGGCTATGCTTGCGCCTCCATAAAAGACATTCTCAAGAATGGGGGCTTACATGCATATCCACGGCCGATCGGCATGGCGATACGGCGCCACCGTCCTATTGACCGCTCTCGCTTCCTGCGGCGGCGGGGGCGACGCTCCCGCCCCTGACGACCCGCTGGCCGCCTACAAGTCCCAGGCGGTGGCATGGGCGCCCTGCGACCCGAACGTCCTGGGGCCGAACAGCGACCTCATCCAGCAACTGGGCGACAAGGTGTCGTGCGCGACCATCCGCGCGCCGCTGGACTACGCGAGGACGGACCGCGGCGACATCCGCGTCGCGCTGCTGAAGGTCGCCACGGCCGACCCCAAGGTCCGCAAAGGCGCCATCGTCTTCAATCCGGGCGGCCCGGGCGGCGACGGGCTCGAGCTCGCGGCCAACTTCGGCGCGCTGTTCGCCCAGCCCCCCAGCGATTCGCCCACGCGCGCGGCACTGCAGGACCTGGCGCGGCACTATGACATGGTGGGCTTCTCGCCGCGCGGCACCGGCGCCGGCACCACGCTCACCTGCACGGCCAACGAACCCTCGCGCGAGGTGAATTTCCCGTCCGATGACCGCAGCCCGGCCAACATCGAGGCCATGCTGTACAACCTGCGGCTGGCGACCAAGGCTTGCCAGAACAACCCCCTCACGCCTTATATCAACACCGAACAGACGGCCTGGGACCTGGATCTGATCCGCCACCTGATCGGCGACGCCAAGCTCAACTACATCGGCTATTCGTACGGCACCTGGCTGGGCGCCTGGTATGCCGCCCGCTTTCCCGGGCAGGCCGGCCACCTGATGCTGGACAGCGCCGTCGACTTCACCGCCGGCTTCGACGAGGCCATGATCGGCCAGTCCGTCGGCAAGCAGCGCGTGCTGGACGAGGTCATGAGCCCCTATTTCGCCCGCCACCCGGACCTGTTCCGGCTCGGCGCCGACGCAAGCCGGATCCGCGCGCTGTTCGGCACCCTGCCCTCGCCCCTGAAGGCGGCCGTGGGCGCGACGCTGGCGTTCAACAAGAGCCGCGGCCTCGTGCCGTCGGGCTTGGTCCTGCTGGCGGCGGGCATCGTCAGGGACCAGTTGGCCGCCGATCCCGGCATGAGCGACGCCGACCTGCGCACCGCGGTGGACACCGCGATCCGCGACCAGGCCCCGTTCGACATCGAAGCGGCCCTACGCGCGGCGACACGCCTGCTCGACCAGTTCGCCGCGATCCGCTTTCCCGAGCCGCGGTCCCTTTTGATGCCGCCCGAAGAGGCCACCTACGTCGCCGTCGTCTGCAATGACGTGGGGACCCGGACCGATCCCCGGTACTGGATCGACCTCGGCAATGAAATGGCGGTCACCCATCCGGTTACCGGCGGCTCGATGACCGAGGCACCCTGCCTGTACTGGGGCGGCCCGACCACGGCCAAGCCCACGGTGCAGGACACCGCCAAGGCGGGACCGCTGATGGTCGTGCAAAGCCAGTTCGACGCGCTGACCCTGACCGAGAACGCGCTGCGTTTCGTCGATGCCCTGCCCACGGCCCGGCTGCTCTACGTGAAGGGGGAGTACTCGCATGGCGTGTTCCCCTACATGAGCACCTGCGTGGACCATCGGGTGACGGCGTTCTTCCTTGACGACGCGCTGCCCGCCCGCCGCACCGACTGCGACCAGGTGCCGTTCTACGGCGACGTGGTGGCCCCGGGCAGCCTGAAGCGGATGGCGGCGCCCGACCAGGCGCGCACCGACGCCCTGCTGGACCGGATCCAGGACATCCTGGGCGGCGCGGGCCAGAAGGGGCGCTGACCCGGAAGCATGCATCGTTCCATAAAAGGAACAATGCATGTCATTCCCGCCTACTAAAAACTCTTTAGCATCATGGATATGCTCTTTCCCACGGCATAAGCATCCGCTGCCCGCCGACCACCAAGGAGAGAGCACCATGAGCACCCCCGCCAATTTCCAGGGCCAACGTCCCGTCATCGATCCCGCAGATGCCGTCATGCTGCTGATCGATCACCAGAGCGGCCTGTTCCAGACCGTGGGCGACATGCCCATGCCCGAGCTGCGCGCCCGCGCCGCGGCCCTGGCCAGCATGGCCACCCTGAGCAAGCTGCCCGTCATCACCACCGCCTCGGTCCCGCAAGGGCCCAACGGCCCGCTCATCCCGGAAATCCACGCCAACGCGCCGCACGCCCGGTACGTCGCGCGCAAGGGCGAGATCAACGCCTGGGACAATCCCGACTTCGTGGCCGCGGTCAAGGCCACCGGACGCAAGACCCTCATCATCGCCGGCACCATCACCAGCGTGTGCATGGCCTTCCCCGCCATCAGCGCGGTCGCCGACGGCTACAAGGTGTTCGCGGTGGTCGACGCCTCCGGCACCTACAGCAAGATGGCGCAGGAGATCACGCTGGCGCGCGTGGTGCAGGCGGGCGTGGTGCCCATGGATACGGCGGCGGTGGCCTCGGAACTCCAGAAGACCTGGCATCGCGACGACGCCCAGCAGTGGGCCGGGATCTACACCAGGATCTTCCCCGCCTACCAATTGCTGATCGAAAGCTACGCGAAGGCGCAGGACGTGGTGAAGAACAACGAGGCGCTGGACTCGCAACGGGCGTAGCCTCCCCTGGCGGCCGTCTCAGGCCGCCAGGAAATCCAGCACCATCCGGTTGAACTTCTGTGCGTGCTCCCACTGCGCCCAATGGCCGCAACGGCTGAACACGTGCAGTTCGGCGTCCTGCAGGCCGGCCAGCAGGCGCAGCCCGGTATCGAGCGGCACGAAGCGGTCGTCGCGGCCCCAGATGACCAGGGTCCGGGCCGCGACCTCGCCCAAGCTCGCGCCCACGTCGGGGAACTGCCGGGGATGGGCCTGGCTGCTCTTGACGAAATTCTCCAGATGGTCGCGGCGCGACAGCATGTTGTCCAGCCGGGCCTGGAACAATTCCTCGGTCAGGCTGGCGGTGTCGTGGACGAACACGTTCATCATCCGCTTCAGGTTCTCGATGGTCGGATCGCGGTACAACGCGCCGATCAGCTTGATGCCTTCGGTAGGCATGGGAACGACCGGGCTGACCCCGCCCGTCCCGCCTCCCATCAGGACCAGCCGGCCCACGCGCGCGGGATGCGCCAGGGCGAAGGCAACGGCGCTGTGGGCTCCCATGGAGTTGCCGACCAGATGCGCCCGCTCCAGCCCGATCGCATCCATCAGGCCGGCCAGCGCGCGGGCGTTCAGGTCCGAACGCGAACCGGCGCAGACGATGGCGTCGCTCTTGCTCCAGCCGGGGAAGTCCAACAGGATGACCCGATGGCCGGCATCGGCGAACGGCTGGACGTTGCGGTGGAAATTGGCCCAGCCGCTGGCGCCGGGGCCCGAGCCGTGCAGCATGATCACGGCCTCGCCGCCCGCGCCCGTGTCGTTGTAGTGCAGGCGCAGCGGCTGGCCGTTCTCGGTGATCCGCACGTAGCGGCTGGTGGCGGCTTCGGTCAGCGGGGAAATCGTTTGCGTCATGGTTTGTCTCTCGTTCGTGGGCAATGCAATGAAAGGTCCTGTCATCCCGTCCGGCCCTGCTGTGTCATCAGCATCAGGCCGAAACCGGCGATGTATTCGGGAATGGCCCGGTAGTACCGGAAAACCGGCGCCTGGACGCGCCCGGTCAGCGCCGCGCGCGCGACCAGCCAGGTCTTGGACTCATGCGCCGACGCGCCCGCCTCGCGGGCGATGGTGTCCTCCGGCCACGAGCACAATTCGTCCAGGCTGCCGGGCGGCCCGGCCAGCGCATCCATCCAGCGGCGGTCCCAGTCGGGCGCCAGGGGCTTGACCGTCCCCGCGCCCGCGGCCAATGCCTGCCCCGCCGCCATCACGCGCCGGAGCTTGGCCTCGCGCTCGCCGGGCGCGGCCGCGCCCGGCACGGTGATCCGCTCGCGCACCTCGGGATCGGGATGATCCAGCGTCGGCACCGGCGGCTCGTGCGACAGTCCGCCCGAACCGATCAGCAGCACGCGCCGCGGCACGCCGTCCAGGAAATCGCCGATGGCCCGGCCCAGGTCCCGGCACCGGAACAGGCGCGGAATGCCGGGCGGCGCGACGGCATTGACGAACACCGGCACGACGGGCGGCGTCTCCAGCCCTCCCCACAGCAATTGCAGCGGCTGGGCAAAACCGTGGTCCACCTCCATGCGCCGCGAGACGGCCGCATCGAACCCCCGGTCCATCAGGGCATCGGCCATCTCCAGCGCCAACGGCGCATCCACCCGCAGCTGGCCCGCCGGAGACAGGTAGTCGCCTACGGCCCGGGCCTGCGTGCCTATGCAGAACGGCGGCATCAACCGGTTGAAAAAGCCGTTGTAGTGGTCGGGCGCGATCAGCACGACCAGGTCCGGCGCATAGGCCAGCACCCGGTCGCGCACCTGCGCGATCGCCGCCAGCAACTCGGCTTCGGCCTGCTCCGGCACCGGGTTCAGCCCCATCAACGGGGAATGCGACATGCCCAGGAAGGCCCTGTCGCCCTTGGCATTCATCCTCGTCACCGCGCGCGGTCCAGGAGACGCGCCAGGGCCGCGTCGAGAACGGCGCCCGCCCGCGCGGCGTCCAGCTCGTCCCCACTGTGCCGGCGCCACGCGACGATGCCATCCGGGCGCACCAGCAGCGCCCCGGACTCCTCGATCTCGCGCAGCGCCCGCCACGCGCAGTAGGAATCGAGCGCGCCCGGCTCGCCGATCACGACCGTTCTCAGGAAAGGCAGGCCCATCGCGGCTGCCGCCGCTTTCCACGCCTGGCCCGCCAGGCCGGTGACCAGGGTGAACTTGCCCCGGCCCACGACATCCAGCGTCGACACCCTGCGCCCGTCGCTCCCCACCAGCCAGGCATGGGGCAGCTTGGCGCCCGGGCGCGTGCTCGCCTGCGCATGCAGTTGCGGATCGCGCGCCCAGGCTTCCTCGCCCACCTCCGGATCGGCGATGACCGCCGCCGATGCATAGCGCTGGTTCAGTTCCACGCCTTGCGCGTTGAACTCGTAGTTCTTGAGCCTGAGCGCCTCGGCCAGGGCGGCGCGCCGCGCCACGCCGTCGGCATCGGGCGACGCCAGCCGCGCCAGGCCGGCCGCGACCGGATCGGCGGCGCCCGGCTCCCGGAAGCACTGGTTCAGCGGACCGTAGTCCAGCCTGGACTGGTTCGCCCTGGCGACGATCTGCGCTCCCACCGGCGCGCGTTCCGGCGAGTAGGAATCCAGCAGGCCCACCCCGGCATGGCCACGCACCACGAATGCGAGTTTCCAGGCCAGGTTGAAAGCGTCCTGCATGCAGGTGTTGGATCCCAGGCCGCTGGAGGGTGGATGGCGATGCACCGCATCCCCGCCGCAGAAAACCCGTCCCCTCGAATAGACCGGCGCGTACGCCTGATTCACGTACCAGACCGAGGCGTTGTCGATCTCGATCTCCAGGTCCGGATCGCCCACCAGGATGCGGACCTTCCTGCGGATTTCCTCGGGCGAGAAATCGGGCTCCCCCTTCTCCATGTCGAAGCCCCAGCCGGCTATCCACTGGTTCCACGGTTCGATCGCGCGCAACAGGCCCAGGCCGATTTCGCCGAACGCCGCGTCGGACGTGGCGATCCAGTACAGGATACTGGGCCGGTGGGCCGCGTAGCGGGCCAGGTCCGCCCGGAACAGCACGTAGGCCGTGGCCGCCCGCGCCAGTTGCCCTCGCAGTTCGAGCCCGGCATCGTCCATGACCTTGGAACGGGCGCCGTCAGCCCCCACGAGATAGCGCGCGCGAACGGCATATTCCCTGCCCGAGAGCAGGTCCCGCAGGCGGACCGTGACGCCGTCGGCGTCCTGCTCATGCCCCAGGTACTCCGTGTTGAACGAGAAGACGGCGCCGCGCTCGGCGGCATGCCTGACCAACATGGGCTCCATCTTGTTCTGCGGCAGGTCCAGCATCGGGCAGGGACTGGCCCGCAGATAGTCGCCAATGCATTCGTCGCCGGTCCCCCAGGTGCGCAGCCGCGCGATCTCGGGGCCGGCCAGGCTGGTGGTGAACAAGGTGTCGCCCATCCACTCCCAGGGCGTGGCCTGGCGGCGCGCGTCGCCCTCCAGGCCCAGGTCGCGCAGCACTTCCATCGCGCGCTGGTTGGTGATGTGCGCGCGCGGCGTGTTGGCGGTCCAGTTGTATCGGTTCACCACCTGGACGCGCACGCCGTAGGTGGCCAGCGCCAGCGCCGTGGTGGCACCCATGGGGCCGGAGCCGACCACGAGCACGTCGGTCTGAAATGCTTCCTGCTTCACTGTCGTTTCCCTTCCTGGCTATTTGAGAGTGGCCTGCAGCACGTCGCCGTAGGCCTTGATGTCGTGGCGCAGCCGGGCCGCGAGTTCGGCCGGTTCCGCCGGATAGGGGTCGCCGGTCAGCGCGAACTTCTCTTTCATCGCCGGCTGGCGCAGCGCCGCGTTGAACTCGTGGGTCAGCCGCTCGACCACGGGCTGCGGCGTACCCGCCGGCACGACGAACATGAAGTAGTTGGTGATCTCCAGGCCGGGATAGCCGCTTTCCGCCAGCGTGGGCACGTCCGGCAACAGCGGATGGCGCTTGCCACCCAGCGTGGCGAGCGGCACCAGCTTGCCCGTCTTGATGTAGGGCTGGGCGAAATGCACGGGCATCAGCATCGTCTGGATCTGTCCGGCCAGCAGGTCCGTGTTCGCCGGCGCGAGTCCCTTGTAGGGCACGTCCACGAAATCAGCGCCGGTCAGCTTGCGCAACTGGTGCAGGTGCACGAACCAGGGGCTGCCCGGGCCCATGGTGCCGAAATCGACGCCCTTGCCCGCGGTCGACAGCCTCACCAGTTCCTTCACCGACCGCGCCGGCACCCTGGGATTGACCACCAGCACCAGGGGCACCAGCGCCACGCCCGACACCGGCATGAAGTCCTTCACCGCGTCATAGGGCACCTTGGCGCCCAGCACTTCGTTGGCATGCGGCAGGTGGGCCATGGCCTCGTTGATGGCATGCGAGTCAGTGACCAGGCCGATCGTGTAGCCATCGGCCGGCGCGCGGGCGACGGCATCCGTCCCGATGATCGTCGAGGCGCCGGGGCGGTTGTCGACGATGACCGTCTGCCTGAGGCTGGCGGATACCACCTCGGCCAGCGCGCGGGCCGCCGAGTCCGCATTGCCTCCCGCCGGATACGGCACCACGATGCGGATCGGCCTGGCCGGCCATTCCTGCGCGGACGCGGGCGTGAGGGTCGCGGCGGCCAGCGCCGCCATCGTGCAGAACGCACGTCGAATGGCATTCATGTCGTCTCCTTGGTTCTAGCCGGCGATACCGCCGCGTCGAATGCGGGAGGAAGTCTGATGCCACCCCATACCCCTGTATAGTAGGTGCACTGAGTGCACCATCATGCGGAAATCCATGTATCTGCTTGCGGGAAAACCCGAGGACCCGGTCTACAAGGAAGTCCGCGGACTGAGCCGGGGGCTCGCGGTATTGCGGGCGCTGAACGGCATGCCGGGAGGCATGGGCGGTGTGGTCGAGCTGGGCCGGCTGACCGGCCTGCACCGCACGACCGTCAAGCGCCTGCTGGAAACGCTCAGGCAGGAAGGCCTGGTCCACCACAAGGACGACGGCGCGCTGTACGTGCTCAGCTTCGAGGTGCGGCGGCTGGCCGAGGGCTACGTGGGCGCGGACTGGATCGACCGGGTCGCCTCGCCCGCCATGGGCGCGCACCTGAGCGCCCTGTCCTGGCCCAGCGACCTCGCCACGCCCGACGGCGGTTTCATGATCGTGCGGGAGTCGACGCACCGCGCCAGCCTCTTGTCCCAGCACCGGGCCACCATCGGCACCCGCATCGCGATGCTGACGTCGGCCATCGGGCGGGCCTGGCTGGCCTATTGCTCGGACGAGGAAAGGGAAGCAACCCTGTCGCTGCTGCGAGAGCGCGACGATGCCATCGGCGCCATCGCCCGCGACAAGGCGTATGTCGGCCGTGTGCTGCGCGAGACCCGGCGGCGCGGCCATGCGGTCAACAAGGGAGAATTGGCGAACGAGGAAAGCGTCGCCGCGATCGCGTTTCCCATACGCCTGAGCGGCCACGCCATCGGCGCCATCAATCTCGTGCTTCAGCGCAATGTCGTGCCGGACCGGGAAATATCGGCTCGCTACGTGCCGCTGTTGCGCGTCCTGGCCGAGGAGATATCAGTCGGCGCGACGCGGCTGTCCCAGCGCGGCGATCCGCCTTAGCGCGCACGAGGCCATCGGCTGCAACAGCTTGCGGAAGGCCTCTTCGGACAGCGGATGCGACAGCAGGAAGCCCTGCGCCTCGTCGCATCCCAGTTCGGTCAGGAAGCGCATCTGCGTTTCGCTCTCCACGCCCTCGGCCACCACCTCCATGTGCAGCGCGTGGGACAGCGTCACGATGGCCGACAGCAGCGCCCGGGCCTCCGCCTCGTTCCGGTCCAGTTCCGAGGTGAACAGCCGGTCGACCTTGATCTGCTTGACCTTGAACCGGTGCAGATAGGCCAGGCTCGAATAGCCCGCGCCGAAATCGTCGATCGCGATGTCGAAGCCACGGGCCCGGAAACGGTTCACGATCTCGGCCGTGCGCCCCGCGTTCAGCATGGCCACGGTTTCGGTGATCTCGAACATCACGAGACGGCGCGGCACTTCCATTTCGTCCAGGATATCCTCGACGCGGCCGATCAGATCCGGCACATTGAACTGGATGGGCGACAGGTTGATCGAGACCTGGACCGGCGCCAGCCCGAGCCGGCGCCAGCCGTCCAAGCAGCGGCAGACCTCGCGGATCACCCACTCGCCGATCTGGACGATCTGCCCCGAACGTTCGGCGATGGTGATGAACTCCATGGGCGCCACGCTGCCGAAAATCGGGTGATGCCACCGTATCAGCGCTTCCGCTCCACAGATGGCGCGCGTGGCCACGCTGAACTTGGGCTGGAACACCAGGCTGAACTGCCCGCCTTCGAGCGCCGTCCGCAGATCCTGCTGCAGCATCAGCGTCCGGGCTGCATTGGCATGCATGCCCGGCTCGAAAAAACAATAGGTGTTGCGCCCCGCCTGCTTGGCGCTGTACATGGCGGCATCGGCGCAGTCCAGCAGCGCCTCGCTATCCCCCGCGTCTCCCGGATACATGGCGATACCCATGCTTGCGCTGATCCGCAGGCGGGCCTGGCAGCCCACCATCTCTTCGCGCAGCACCCGCAACAGCTTCTTGGCCACGGAAGCCGCGTCGCCAGGCGCGGATATGCCCCGCAACAGCATGACGAACTCGTCGCCGCCTATGCGCGCGACCAGGTCGTCCTTGCGCACGTGCGACAACAGGAGCCGGGCGCACCCCTTGAGCAGATCGTCCCCCGCCGCATGGCCGAGCGAATCGTTGACCGTCTTGAAACCATCCAGGTCCAGGAAAAAGACCGCGAATGCCGTCTTGTCGTGCCCGGCGGCCAGGATCGCTTCGCTCACCTGCTCGACCAGCATCAATCGGTTCGGCAGTCCGGTCAACGCATCGTGCATGCTGAGATGCTGCAACTGCCGGTTGGCCCGCCTCAGCGAATCGGCCAGGCTGTTCGCCCGCCAGCCCAGTACCAGCAGCGTACCCAGCAACACGGCCAGCGACGTACCCGACACCATCATCGCCAGCCAGTTGGGATCCAGCTCGCTGGCCGACAGGCAGACGCTGCCAGGAGCCAGTTGCACCGCACTCATGCCGGTATAGTGCATGCCGGTGATGGCGATGCCCAACACCAGCGACGCGCCCAGGCGCTTGAAGGCGATATAGGGTTCGTCCGAACCTCGCAGCGCAAATCCCAGCCACAGCGCCACGACCGAGGCCGCGATGGCCACGCCGACGGAGGCCAGCACGATCCATGGCACATAGCTCGGCGCTGGCGACATATCCAGCGCGGCCATTCCCATATAGTGCATGCCGGCGATCCCCAGCCCCATCGCCACTCCGCCCGCCAGACAGCGGCGGGCGCGGAAACGTCCGCTGGCCGACACCGCCAGGGCGAAACCCGACACCAGGATCGCGATCAACAGGGACAGCGCCGTGGGTCCGAACTCGTATCCCAGGGGGATGGGCAGGGAAAACGCCATCATCCCGATGAAATGCATCGACCAGATGCCCACGCCCATCGCGACCGCGCCGCCCATGACCCACGGCAGCCGCCGCTTCCATCCGGGCAGCGATGCAATGCGGCTCGTCAGCTCCAGTGCCGTATAGGCGGCCAGCGAGGCGACCACCAGGGAGAGAAACACCAACAAAGGGTTATAGACACCATGCACGGCAGTCTTCCCGGATGCGCATCTGTCTCGTTGTCAGGAGGAACAGGAGAATCCGCTCTCCTTATAGCAAAACATCCCCCCGCCAGCCACGCCCGGTCGGGGAAATCAGGCCCCCGAGCTGCGCCGGACCGCCCAGCCGGGCTCTTTCCCCACCACGCGGTTCCTGCCCAGGCGTTTCGCCCTGGCCAGCCGCTCGTCCACGGTTGAGTAGGCCCGCTCGAACGGGATGGCCTGCTCGAAGCTTCCCACGCCCAGGCTCACGGTGCATCGCAGTTCCGGCGCGACGTCCGAGAAATCCTGGGCCGCCGCCGCGGCGCGCAGCCGCTCGGCCACCTGCTTCGCTTCGTCGTCCGACGCGTCGGGCAGGATGACCATGAATTCCTCCCCGCCGAACCTGCCCACCGCGTCGTCCGTCCGTATGCCCTGCTCCATGACCGTCGCCAACCGCTTCAGCACCATGTCTCCCACGGGATGGCCGTACCGGTCGTTGATCTGCTTGAAATGGTCGACATCCACCATGATCAGGCCATAACGCGCGCATCGCGGCAGGCATGCCGCCAGGAATTCGTCCAGCCCGGACCGGTTGTTCATCCCCGTCAGCGGATCGCGGCGGCTGGCCTGGCCCAGGCTGGCGATGGTCCGCAGCGACGTCAGGATGAGCATCAGGAATGCCACGCCTATCCCGAACAAATAAAAACTCGTCTGCATGACCTCCCAGTAGAGCAAGTGTTCGTAGCCGTACTGGTCGGGCGGCCGCGTGGCCAGCATGGCCCGAGGGAACAGGCTCAGCGTGCAGGCGGCGACACACCAGAACAGGAGGCGCTCCAGGGCGGTTCCTCGCGCCAGATGGCGGACTTGCCACAGCGCCAGCAGGAATACCAGGGCGGCGGCGACGTGCGTCGTCGCCACCCGCAGCCGGAACAGCGTCTCGTCATGCGCGCTGGCCATGCGGACGGCCAGCATGGCCGCCAGGACCAGCACGGCCGGCACCCAGGGCAGCCGCCTGCCCTCCAGCGCCGCCAGGCCCCGCGCGAAGCAGAAGATGGCGCATGCGTAGGCCACCCCCGTCAGCCCGATATTGGCCAGGCGCCAGGGCGGCCACAGCAGGACCTGCATGAAGATGCCGCTCGCGTAGCAGGAGAAGGCCACGGAGAAAAACAGGAATTGCGCCTGACGGTGCGCGTGGCGCCACGCGCCGTAGAACATGGCGGCCAGCAGTAGCGCGATCAGGGGATGGGCGAGCGCAAGCAGGGTTTCGTTGTCGTTCATGGTGCCGCACTCGGTATGGGACGGCCGCCGGACGGCCCGCGCCGGCCTCCCGCAAGCATGGCCGGATCGGCGCCCATTGCCGACAACCGGCCTCCTCGGGAGACATCATAGCGATACCGGGGGGCCACGTCTCGACAGTACCCCGCGCGCAACACCGGGGAAACCACGACTGGAACCCCGCGAGGGACGAACGGCGGCCTCCCGTTCACTGCCTCCAGCTTACTCGGGAAGCCAGGCCGGGTTGTGGACGGCTTCCCATAGATGGCCGTCGAGGTCCTGGAAATAGCCGGCGTACCCACCCCAGAAAGTCGGCTGCGCCGGCTTGACCAGACGCGCGCCCGCGGCGGCCGCACGGGCCATCACCGCGTCGACCTCTTCCCGGGACGCCACATTGTGGCCGAGCGTGAACTCGGTCGGACTGCGCCCGCTCTGTTCGACCCCGGCATCGTGCGCGATGTCCGCACGGGCGAACAGCGCCAGCCTGAGGCCCGCCTGGAGTTCGAAGAAGGCCACCGCGCCATGTTCGAACTCCTTGCCGATGATGCCTTCCGTCGGCAGCCCCAGGCCATCGCGGTAGAAGGCCACCGAGGCCTCCAGATCGTCCACGCCGATCGTGATCACGCTGATGCGCGGCTTCATGCCTGCTCTCCTTTTTTCCTACCCGATCCCCCCATCATGCCGCAATGGATGCCGACGTGGTGACGAGCGCGCGCAATTGCCGCTCCTCCTGCGTGAATTCGTCGCAGCCGATGGCGCCGAAGGCACGCGCGGCACCCAGGGTGCGCGCCGCCGCGTCCTCCAGCCTGTCGGGGCCTTCCAGGCGGAACGAGACCGGCGACAGCGGGCCGAACAACAGCGCGCGCTCCATCCGCGGCCAGCGCGATAGCGTGGGCTCCACCCCCGCTGCCCTGGCCAGCATGATGGCCAGGTCGTGCAGCACCGGCTGCTGCCCACGGGCGCGCATCGTCCGGCTGGCGGCGATCGCCGCCTCCATCCGCTCGCGTTCCGGCAGGATGGCCTGCCCCGTCAGGGTGTAGGCGATCAGGCGCGCCTGCAACTCCAGCACCGGCAGATAGGGGCCGACCAGGTTGTACAGGCCCATGAAGGCCAGCCCGGGCAGATCCGGATGGAACGTCCGGGCATAAAGATCGATGCCGCTGCCGTCGAACTGGAGAATCTCCGCATGCTTCTTGTCCAGCCAAGGCAGGGAAAGACCATAACCGGTTCCGAACAGAATGGCGTCCGGCGCGGCGCGGGTGCCGTCTTGGAAGATGACTTCCCGGCCCTCGATACGATCGATCCATGGTTTCACCACGATCCGGCCTTCGGCCACCGCCGGCAGGAAGCCCTGCGACTGCGAGACGCCCGCGGCGAAGATATCGGCATCGGGCGCCAGGGCCCCGAACTGGTCGGGACGGCCGCCCGCCCGGACCACGGCCGCCTTCAGACCCGCCGCCAGCGCGTCCACGGGCAGGACCTCGCCGGCCAGCGCCGCCGCCCGGTTGAACATCGCATGCTCGGCCGGCACGCCGGCGATCAACTTGGGCAGGATGTAGCGCTGGCGCCGGTAGGCCGCGATGACCTCGGCGCCGCCCGACGCCAGGTCGGCCGCGATCTCCAGCGCGCTGATCGAGCAGCCCGCGACCAGGACCGAGCGTCCGCGGTAGCGCGCGGCACCGTCGTACTGTGAGGTATGCGCCACGCCGAGCTGCCCGGCGAAACCATGCAGCCCGGCAACCCGCGGCACGGCGGGCGCGGCTTGCGCCCCGGTGGCAACGATCACATGGCGGAACGTCTCTGCCCTCGCCGTGCCCCCGCCACGCGTATGCACGCGCCAGGCGCCGCCGCCGGCCTCCTCCAGGCGTTCGACGCGCGTACCGAACCGTATGCCGCGGACCAGGTCGAACCGCGCGGCATAGCGTTCGAGATAGGCAAGCATCTGCTCCCGGGACGGGTAGGTAGGAACCTCCGCCCCGTGGTCGAGATCGGAAAACGCGGACATGATCCGGCTGGTGTTGGTGCGCATGCCCGGCCAGGTGGCGCTGGCCGGATTGGCGGCGTTCCACTGCCCGCCCAGGCCGGCGCAGGCCTCCAGCAGCACCGGCGCATAGCCGTGCTGCCGGAGCCAGCGCGCGCATACCAGCCCCGCCGGACCGGCGCCGATGATGGCGATCGTCTTGTCGCTGCTCTGCATGGTGAACCTCCTTTCATGGATTGGTCCGCCCTTTATAGAGACCGGCCGCGGCGCGTGTTGCTAAATGGTTCCTAAGTACAATGCCACCATTCCTAAGAGTTTCCTAAGCGGGCAAATGGGGGGCGTGCATGCGTCTTTCCGACGACATCCGGCAATTCATCCTGGGCGATGTCATGATCATCATCGGCACCCGGGACGCAACGAACCGGGCCTCGATCGCGCGCGGCGTCGGCGTCCGCGCCAGCGGCGGCGACACAGTGGAAGTCCTCGTGTCCGGCTGGCAATGGGCGGAAACGATCGCCAACATCCAGGCCAGCCCCTGCGCCGCCATCACGTTCTCGCGGCCGCGCGATTACGTCTCCTACCAACTGAAAGGCAGCGCGCGATCGCGGACCGCCGACCAGGCCGACGCCGGACTCGCACGCTCGTACACAGACCGGATGATTGCCATGTTCGCCGCGCTGGGCGTGCCGGAAAACCTGGTCCGGCCGTGGTGCTGCGAAGAAGATCTGCATGTGGTCCGGCTGCGCGTCCAGGAGCGCTACATCCAGACGCCCGGCCCCAAGGCGGGAACCGCCCTATGATCCGGCTCGACATGCTCGAGGACTGCTTCGAGGGCGTGATTCCCTCGGTCATCGCCACCACGGCGATCGACGGCACGCCCAACATCTCCTACCTCTCGCACGTCGTGCGCGTGGACGAACGGCATGTCGCGATCTCCAACCAGTTCTTCGCCAAGACCACGGCGAACATCCGCGCCAATCCACGCGCCTCGTTGATGCTGGTCAGCGGACGCACCGGCGCGCAGTTCCAGCTCGCGCTGACGTGGACCGCATCGCACGACCAGGGCACGCTGTTCGACCGCATGGCGAACGAACTGCGGGCCAGCAGCGCGCAGGTGGGCATGGCCGGGGTCATGCGGCTGAAGGCCATCGACGTTTTCCGCGTCGAAGCCATCGTGCCGGTGAACGCCCCCAGGCAAATGGAGGCGGACGCCGCGCCGCCGGCCCCCGATCTGGCACGGGTCAACCTCTCGATGCAGGCCATCGCCCTGGCGCAGGATGCCGAAGGCGTGCTCAACGCGACCCTGGACGCCTGTATCGGGTTCGGCGCCGCTCAGGCCCTCGTGCTGCTCGATGAAGGCGACGGCACGATGCTGACCACGGTCGCCAGCCGGGGCTACGAAACCTCCGGCATCGGCTCGGAAACGCCCGTCGGCGAAGGCCTGATCGGCATGGCCGCCGCCAGCCGCCTGCCCCTCAAGGTCAACGACATGAGCCGCGTCCGACGCATGGGCGCGGCGATCGAGGCCATCGGCACCATGGATGAAAACCGCACGCGCACCATCGCCCTGCCCAGCGCGCCGCAGGCCATGAGCCAGATGGCCGTTCCCATCCTCGTGCACGCGACGCTGCGCGGCGTATTGTTCGTCGAAAGCCCGGTGCGGCTTGCCTTCGGCAAGGCACAGGAAAAAGCGATCGAGATCGCCGCCAGCCAGAGCGGGCTGGCCCTGGCGCTGTGCGAGACACTGGCGGCCAGGAGCCAGCCCCGGCCCGAGGCGCGGCGGGCCGGACAGGATGGCGGACGACGCGTCCACATCGTGCACCACGAGTACGACGACAGCATCTTCATCGACGACGCCTACGTCATCAAGGGCGTGGCCGGCCGCCTGCTGGTGTACATGCTGGAGCGATATCTGGCGGAAGGCCGCAGCGAATTCACCAACCGGGAGATCCGCCTGGCCACGACCCTGCGGCTACCGGAACTGAAGGACAACCTGGAAACGCGCCTCCTGCTGCTCAGGCGCCGGCTGGACGAACGGGCCTCGCCCGTCCGGCTGGTCCACAGCCGGCGCGGCTGCGTCCGGCTTGAGATCGATGGCCAGCCCACGCTGGCCCAAAGCGGCCCGGCTCGTGGCCTCCCATGCTAGGATGGCCGGACTTCATCCCTGATCGGCCGCCCGAGCGCAACGATGAACTCCACGCTGGCCCGAGTCGCCATATCGCAGTCGGAACTTTTCCGTGAGTGGTCCGAAGCGGACATCGCCCGGCTGGTCGAGGTCTCGGATGTCCTGCGGCTCGAATCCGGCGCCCTGCTCCATGGCCCGGGCGAAATCGTTCCCTTCCTGTACCTGATCGCGTCCGGCTCGCTGCGCATGTCGCTGCGCACGGCGTCCAACCGGGAATTCGCCTTCCGCCTGCGCTTTGCCGGCGACTTCCTGGGACTGGGCCCGCTGCTGTCCGGCGAAGCATTCGTCTACACCACCGTGTGCCGGGGCCAGACCCATCTGGTCAGGATTCCCGGCCCGTTTCTGAAGAACATGCTGGTGCGCAACGGCCGCCTGGCCGTTGCCATGTTCGCGGGGTTCAACCGGCGGCATCGGAACATGATCGCTCTGTATGCCGACGCGTCGACGGGATCCCTGCGCGCGCGGCTCGCCTCGCTGCTGGGCCTCATCGCCGCCGCGTCGGGACACGCCGCCAACGAAATTGAAATCCTCCAGGACGAGCTGGCCGAACTGCTGGCCACCCGCAGACAGGCGGTCAACCGTGAACTGCGGGCGCTGGAGAAGCTCGGCGTACTCGCCCTGGAATACGGCCGTATCGTCATCGCCGACAAGACCGCCTTGCAGGAGCTGGCGATACTGCCAACGCCCGCGCCGCTACCCTAGAAACGGTGCCGGATGCCGATGTCGAATCCCTTCTGGCCGTACACGGGCGTCGTGGCGTCGCCTATCGCGTAGGCGGCGCCGCCGCGATTGTCGAAGATGCCGAACGAGGTGTACAGGTTCGTCCTCTTGGACAAGGCATAGGTATAGCCCACGGCGTACAAGGTGGACCTGGCGTCGGCCACGGCGATCCGGCGCTGATCGCGGACGTGGGTGACGCCCCCCAGCACCGTATGCGGCCCCCCGGACCATTGCAGGCCCACCATGTAGACGTTGACGTTCGTATCCGCGATCGTCGCCCCCGGCGTGCCGTTCAAGGTGGAACGGATGGCCTGGAACGCGGAATACACCGTTACCGGGCCGGCCCGGTAACGTCCCGTCAGCGCGATGGCATGACTGGTTGCCGTGTCCGCCGCGTTGCGCTGATTGTAGTAGCCGAGCGCCACGCGGGCCGGACCCTCCTCGTAGCTCAGCGCCCCGCTGTAGGAACGCGCGGCCGAGCTGTTTCCGGCGACTTCGCCAAAGCCATACAGGAAACCCGCGGCCCACCCCCGCCACCTCGGCGTCGCGTAGGAGACCGAGTTATTGACACGGGAGTGCGTGCTGAAGACATTGTTCATCCTCCCCATCAGTCCCATGCCGAACGGATCCGCGGGCAATATCGTATCGAGGTAGAACAGGGAGTACTGCCTGCCCAGCTTGATGTTCCCCAGGGGCGTATCCAGTCCGACATGGGCCTTGCGCCCGAATAGCGCGCCCAATGTCGACGTCCCGGTGTCCGTGTTGATCCCGGCCTCCAGGTCGAACGTGGCTTTCCATCCATTGCCCAGATCCTCCACGCCTCGCAGCCCGAAGCGCGACCCGGACTGTCCTCCCCCCGTCAGCGACGACACGCTTCCCTGGGCGGGCGCGATCGGATCGGACTGGTGGACGAAACCTGAATCCACGATCCCGTAGATGGTCACCTGCGTCTGTGCGCCAGCGCAGTTCAATGCTCCCAGGCAAATCATGCCCCCGACGATGGTGGTCGTCTTCATTCCCCCTCCTTTGGTTTTGATTCGATGAGGTGCCAGGGACCTCGCCCGCGGCCCGCTGCAGGCACTTCCCTGGCGATATGACGCGCACGGGCCGCGATGCGGCCCGGCGGGCGGCTGCGTTACTGCGACTTCACGTTCGCCTGCTTGACGATGCCCTGCCAGCGTGCGATTTCCCTGGCCAGTTGCGTCCGGGTCTCCTCCGCGGAATACGGATCGGGGATGCCCGACCCGCGCGAGCGCGAGGCCTGTTGCAGATCGGGTTGGGCCAGCGCGCGCAGGATCTCGGCATTCAAGGTCTTCACGATCCCCGCGGGGGTTCCCGCCGGCACGACCACGAACGTGGAAGTTGTCACGTCGCTCGCTGGCAGGCCCACCTCCTTCATCGTGGGCACGCCTTTCATTCCGGGCAGATCCTGCAACTGATTCGTCCCGCTGACGGCCAGGGCCCGGGCCTCGCCATCGCGCAGCGAACCGACGATTCCCGGCACCAGCTCGAAGGCCGCATCGACCTCGCCGGCCCGCACGGCCGTCGTCAGCTTGGCGGCCGTGCCGTAGGGAACGATGACGAAATCCCCCTTGAGTTCCTCGCGCACGAGCGCGGCGCCCAGATACTGGATGCCCCCGGCCACGTCCCCTGTCGCCACGGTGACCCGACCCGGCTTCGCCTTGATGTCCCGGATCAAGTCCTCCATGGTCTTGAGCGGCGAATCGCGCTTGACGACCACCGCGACCTGGCCAGTACTGATCTGGGCGACGGGCTCGAAATCGCGCAGCACGTCGATGTTCTTGGCGGCGAAGATCGCATCGCCGATCGCCGCCTTCGTGCCCAGGATCATCAACGTGTAGCCGTCCGGTTCGGCACGCTTGACTCGCTGCATCGCGACGATGCCGCCGGCCGATGGTTCATTGATCACGATCACCTGAGTGTTCATGGCCAGGGAAAGCTTCTGGGCCAGGACACGAGCGGTGATGTCGGATGAGCCTCCCGGCGCCGCCTGGACGACCAGTGATATCGGCCGGGACGGATAGCCATCCGCGGCCGGAGCCGCGGCCGCATACGCCATCAATGCCAGACAGGCTGCCCGTGGCAGCGCGGTCCGGAAGTTTCTCGATTTTTTCTTCATGGTGTCTCCTGTTGTTGTACCCAACGTCCGACTTCCCGCCCGACCGCTATGGCACGAGCACCGACACCCCCACCGAGCGGCCCGACTCCAGCGCCCGATGGGCTTGCTCGCAGTCGGCCAGCGCCAGCCTCTGGTTGACGTGGACGCGTATCGCCCCCGATTCGACGAGTTGGAAGAACTCGCCCGCCAGTTCCCCCCTTTCCCTCCTCGTGGAGGCATAGTCGGCCAGTGCGGGCCGGGTGAAGAACGGCGATCCACGGCGCCCCAGCTCGATGGCATCGATGGGAGGCACCGGACCGGAAGCCGCGCCGAAACTGACGAACAGCCCCCGCCGGGACAGGACCCTCAACGAAACGTCGAAGGTGCTCCTGCCCACGCCGTCCAGCACCACGGGCACACCGCGGCCTCCCGTCAATGCCATCACCTTTTCCACCACTTCCCCGGTGCTGCCGCGCACGATCACGTGTTCGCAGCCGTGGGCCAGCGCGATCCCGGCCTTGTCCGGATCCGACACGGTCCCGATCACTCGCAGCCCGAGGTGCCGGGCCCATTGGCCGACGATCAGGCCGATCCCCCCCGCCGCCGCGTGCAGCACCAGCGAATCGCCCGGCCGCCATGGGTGGATGCGGCGCATCAGGTAGGCCGCGGTCATGCCGCGCATGGTGCTGGCGGCGGCCACGTCCAGCCCCACCCCCTCGGGAACGGGAACGAGATACCCGGTATCGACGATGCGCTCGCTGCTGTAGGCGCCCAGCGGACTGCTGGCGTAGGCCACGCGGTCGCCCACCCGGACATCCGTCACGCCCGCCCCCAGCTCTTCGACGATGCCGGCGGCGGACCGCCCCAGCGGCGAAGGCAAGGCGACGGGATACAGGCCCGAGCGGAAATAGATGTCGTTGAAGTTGACGCCTATCGCGGCGTGCCGGATCCTGACCTCGCCATAGCCCGGCGGCGCGACGTCGTACTCCTCGCATCTCAGGACCTCGGGGCCGCCCGTTCGGTGGAACCGGATCACGCTTGCCATGGCCGCTCCTCGTCCGGTCCCGGCTCAGCCATCGGACCGGGCCGGCAGCACCGTGGCGGCCGCCTCGCCGAATCCCAGCCTCGCAAACCCCGGCTTCTGGCAATACGCCCGCACGATCACCGTATCCCCGTCCTGGACGAATGCCCGTTCTTCACCGTTAGGCAGCGCGAAAGGTTCGCGCCCCCCGCGCGTCAGTTCGAACATGCAGCCGCAGGCCTCGTCGCCCGGCCCGGATATCGTGCCCGTTCCGATCAGGTCTCCGGTCTCCAGCACGCAGCCATTGAGCGTGTGATGGGCGACCATCTGGCCCGGCGTCCAATAGGCGTCCGTCAGCCTGCTCGCCCCCAGCAGCACCGGGCGCGCTCCCGCCGCATGCAATTGCCCGGTCAAGAGCAGCACCTCCATGCGCACGTCCGGCATGCCCCGCTCCCGATTCCGGTCCGAGTCCAGGCAGGCGGGCGGCATGGGTTGGCCGTCCTGCCGGGATACCCCGACGCGGTAGGGTTCCAATGCCTCCGCCGTCACCACCCACGGCGACACCGTCGTCGTGAAGCTCTTGGACTGGAACGGCCCCAGCGGCTGGGACTCCCAGCCCTGCATGTCGCGCGCCGTCCAATCATTCAGCGCCGAGTAGCCGAAGATCGCCGCATCGGCGGCATCCACGCCCAACGGCTCGCCCTGCGCGTTGGAGGTGCCCACATAGATGCCGAGTTCGACCTCATAGTCGAGCATGCGCGTCGGATCCGTCAGCGGCCGGTCGTTCTCGAACCGCCCGGCCTGCCCCCGCGGCCGCGTGAACCCGTATCCGCTGGTCCTGACCGTCGACGCCCGGCTGTGATAGGCGATCGGGCTCCATGCGAAACTCTGGGGCAATTCGGGATGATCGGGACGCTTGACCCGTATCACCTTGGAAATGTGGTGCATCGAGGCCAGGTAGTCCGAGAAGTTGCCGATCTTCAGGGGCAGCAGGAATTCGGCGTCGGCGATCGGATAGAGGTGCGCCTCGGCCTGCCGCTGGAACGGCGATCCTTCCCGCAGCAACCGCGACAGCCCCCGCCGCAGCCGCGCCCAATGCGGCGGGCCGAGCGCCATCAGCGCCTTCATCGACGCTTCGCGGCAAGCCTGGACCGCCGCCTGGGCCTCGGGGTCGAGGCATGCACCCGCCGCCGCGATGTCCAGGACGCAGTCACCGATACCAGCGCCGACGCGAAAATCGCCCCCCTCCCTTCCCGGCCTGAAAACGGCCAGCGGCAGGTTCTGGATCGGAAAATCGGCATCGGGCCGATTGGCCGACGCCACGAACGACCGCAGGGCCGGATCGTGCGTTTCGTTCAGGCGTGGATCCGCCGAGCCGGATGCCGAGGAAGCGCTATGCATGTTTCTTCTCCTTGGCCGGCTGCGCCAACGCATCCGGCTTGTGCGATGCCAGGAAGGCTTCTCGCCTGGCCCTGCGCTCTTCGCGCAATTCAACGTTGTGGTAGGCGATCTGATCGGCCGCCGCCGCGATCACCTCCGACGTGCCGCGCAGGTCGGCGTAGGCGATGCCGCTGCCATCGCCGTGCGGCCCGAGCCCGAGGACGCGGCCGTCCCGTTCGAATTCGTTCAATCCCTGGAAGAAACGCTGGCGCATCTTGGCGATCACCAGGTCGCTGGCGCCCAGGTGCTCTTTCGTGCGGTCCACGATGGGCACGCTTTCGGCCACCGCCGCGTCTTCCGCCCGCAGGTTCTTGAAACCGGACCAGTGCCCGAGTTTCATCGCCTCCCGGTTCTGGCCGAAATCCTCCCTGGTGCGATCCAGCGAATTGAGCAGGAAATCGTCGTGGTCGACGAATTTCAAGTCCAGCGCGCCCCGTTCGATCGACTGCTGTTTCCACCATTCCTGGGTGTGGGCCATGTCCCACTCGAACCGCCAGAACGCGGTGCGCCGATTGTTGATCGGGATCATGAAGAGCACCCGCCCTTCATCGGTGCGCATGCTGCCGTTCGAGACCGTGAAGGGCGCCAGGTACTCCGTCACGCGCAGATAGACCTGGCCATCCTCGCGTTCGCGCCGGGAATAGGCCTGAAAGCCGTAGGGCGTATCGACCACCGACAGCTTGGGCGCATGCACGCCCTTGATGGCGACGACGCTATCGTTGATGGCGTTCTTGACCGGCTGGGCATGCAGGAGCCCGATGTGGGCGGAATCCAGCAGGGTCTCGAGGTTCTGCGTCCAGTTCGAATCCGTGTATCCGACCCGCGCCCGCCGGTGCTCCGGCGGCATGAGGCAGAACTCCCACTCCGGGAACGCCGGCGGCTCGCCCGGCCCGAGGTAGACCCACAGCGCGCCGCCCGCTTCCTTGACCGGAAAGGCCGGGACCTTGACGGTCGAACAGAAGCGCGGATTGGATTCCGACGGGGAAGCGATGCAGGCGCCCGACGTATCGAACTTCCAGCCGTGGAAAATGCAGGTCAGCGCGTTGTCGCCGGTGCGGCCCAGCGACAGCGAAGCGCCCCGGTGCGGACATTGTTCTTCGAGAAAACCGACCTTCCCGCGTCCATCCCGGAAGGACACGAACTTTTCCCCCAGCAACTCGATCTTCTTCGGCGGACCGTTGGGCTCGAGCGCCTCGGATCTCAGGTAGGGCAGCCAGTAGCGGCGGGCCATGTCGTGCAGGATGGAACCCGGCTCGACGTCGTTATAACGGGCATTGTCTGCTGCGGAAAGCATGAGTCATTCTCCAGAATCGCTCCGTGCCCGCGCTCCGGGAACCGCGGAAGCCGGAAACGGTGTGATGCGGATTCTGGTGCGCCCGCCGGGATTTGTTGACCGCCTCCCCCCCGAGAATGTCCGCTTTGTTTCAAATCCGGACCGGAAGCCGCCTCCGGAGCGGTGGCGACGGATGGTCCGCTTTATCGCGCACACCGGAACAAACGCGACAATTGCGCCGCTTTTGCGCTCGCCCGCGCCTGCGCCGATATCCAGAATGGCCCCCAGATCCACTCAGCCAGAGTTACCCCATGGAAGATACGGAATCGATACCGGCGTCGCGCCGGGAACAACAGGCCGCCCGCTTCAGGCAATTGACCGACATGGCGCCGGACACGCCCATGGGCCAGTTGCTGAGGCAGTTCTGGCATCCCATCGCCATCTCTCGCAACGTGGCGCCCGGCACCGCCCGCGCCGTCACCTTGATGGGCGAGCAATACGCGCTCTACCGCGGGCAGTCCGGCCAGGCCCATCTGGTGACCAACCGTTGCGCCCACCGCCGCACGCACCTGCACACCGGCTGGGTGGAAGGCGACCAGTTGCGCTGCATGTACCACGGCTGGAAATTCGACGGCTCGGGACAATGCGTCGAGCGGCCCGCCGAACGGCCCGGCACGCACGCCCAGATCCGCATTGCCGCGCATCCCGTGCATGAATACTGCGGGCTGATCTTCGCCTACGTCGGCCCCGGCGAGCCGCCGCCCTTCGATCTTCCGCGCAAACCGCGCTTCGAACAGGCCGGCGTCCTGCTCTTCCAGCGCCAGGAGATCTGGCCCTGTCACTGGCTGCAGCATGCGGAAAACTCGCTCGACGCGGTTCACGTCAGCTTCGCCCACCAGATGGGCAAGGTCGGGGCGTTCGGACATGCGATCACCTCGGACATTCCCGAACTGGCCTACGAGGAAACCTCCTCAGGCATCCGCCAGACCGCGACGCGGCAGGTCGACGGCAAGAGCCAGGTGCGGGTCAGCGACTGGACCTTCCCCTACGGCAACCACGTCGTGCTTCCCGGCGTATCCGCCAACGATCCCTGGATAGAAAGCGCGAACTGGATGGTGCCCCTGGATGCCACCCACACCCTGCGGGTGTCGCTGCGCGCGGTGCCGTCCACCACGCCCGAGGCCGATGAGAAGCTGCAGCGCTATTTCGAGGATTGCGAGACCTACGATTCGTCGGACCACCACGACGCGCTCTTCGCCGGCCGCTACCCCGACGACCCGCTGGTCCGGCTGACCAGCGCCCAGGATTACGTCGTTCTCGTGGGACAAGGAGCCGTCGCCGATCGCGCCGCCGAATGCCTGGGCTCGTCGGACCGAGGCATATCCATGCTGCGCCGCATCCTGTGGCGAGAGATGGAAGCCCTGCGCACCGGAGCGGCGGCCAAGACCTGGGCCCGGCAGGAACAGGTGCCGACCCTGTTCCAGTACGCCGAATCCACCACCTGAACGACCGGACCCTATCATTCCGCAGCACCCACATAAAGGTGTCATATGAATGGACTGAAGAAAATCGCCGCCGCATCAAGCTTCGGCATCCTGCCGTTCCTGGCCGGCTGGATGGCCATGCCGGCGCACGCCGCCGACGCTTATCCGTCCCGGACCATCTCGCTGGTTCTCCCCTTCAGCGCCGGCAACGGCGCGGACATTTACACCCGGCGCCTGGCGGTGCCGCTCAGCCAGGCGCTCGGGCAGCAAATCGTGATCGAGAACCGTCCTGGCGCGGGAGGCGTGGGCGCTGTCAAGCTGGTGGCCGCGGCGCCCCCCGACGGCTATACCCTGTTGCTGGCCGGCGCGGGCATGCCCATCAGCCAGGCACTGTTCACGCCGCCGCCGTATGACATGCTCAAGAGTTTCGTGCCGGTATCGAGCATCAGCGGCAACGACGTCGTCCTACTGGTCAAGTCGACGTCCGCTTATACGAAACTCAACGACTTCATCCAGGCCGCGCGCGAGAAGAAGAAAGGGCTGATGGTAGGCATCTCCCAGCTCGGAACGACCCAGCACATGGCTGCCGAACTGTTCAAGCTGCGGACCGGCACCGATTTCACCATCGTCCCGTTCCGGACAGCCGCCATGCTGACCACGGCGCTCATGGCCGGGGATGTCGACCTTGCCTTCGAGTTCGTCGCGCCGACCCTGTCGATGATGAACAACGGCCAGTTGCGCGCGCTGGCGATAGGCGCGGCCAAGCGCTCGCCGATTCTCCCCCAGGTGCCGACCGCCACCGAACAAGGCGTGCCAGACTATGCCGTGGCATCGTGGGGCATGGTCGTCGCTCCCGCCGGCACGCCGGAATCCATCGTCGCGCGCTTGAACACCGAGATCCAGAAGGTGCTGCAGGATCCCCAGTTCATCCGGCAAATCCAGGAAAGCGGCGCGCGCGTGCTGGGCGAATCGCCCCAGGAGGCCAGGCAGATGATGGCAAGCGAAGTCGCCCGCTGGAAGGAAGTCATCGGCGCGGCCGGCATCTCCTTGAAATAGGCGCCCCGGCCCGCGGCCGCTATGATGGGAAGCGGGCCATTCACCCAAGGCATGCCATGCAAAGCACCCTCGTTCGCCTGGCGATCACCCATTCCGAACTGTTCGCCGGCTGGCCGGACGATCCCGTCGCCCAGCTCATCGACGCGGCGGACCTGGCCACGATCGAGCCGGGGCAATGCGTGCATCGCTCGGGGGACGAAGCCCGTTTCCTTTACCTGCTCGTATCCGGCTCCATGCACCTGACACGCGCCGCGGCAAGCGACCGGCCCTTCATCTACGGCATCCACCTCCCCGGAGACTTCCACGGCCTGGGGCCCATCCTGGCGCAGACTCCGCACATCAACACGTCCATCTGCAAGGATCGGACCACCCTGGTCCTTATCCCCGCCGAAGTCCTGCGCAAACAGGTGGCCGCCAACGGCCGCCTCTCGTTTCCGCTATTCGCCGCGCTGGAGCGCCGCCACCTGCGTGCCACGAACCTGTACCTGACGGCCTCGGTCAACTCGACCCGCTCTCGCGTCGCAGAACTGCTGAAAACGTTCGGCTCCAGCAAGCCGCGCGGCAAGGAAAGCCCGGAGGTCCACCTCTCGCAGGACGAGATCGCCACCATGCTCGGCACCCGCCGGCAGGTCATCAATCGCGCGCTGCGGGAAATGGCCGACGAAGGCGCCATCCACGTCCGCTACGGACGCATCGTGGTCGACGACCTCCAGAAGCTGGAGCAGATCGCGCAGGGCGGCGCCCCCTGATCCGGTCGTCCGGACCATCGGCAATCCCCGGCTCCCGCCGGCCTCGGCCTACAGCCCCTTCAAGGGCACACCGGTCTTGGACTGGATCTCGCCGGCACTGACGCCCTCGGCCAGTTCCACCAGCACCAGGCCGTCCGCCGTCACATCGATCACCCCCAGATCGGTAATGATGCGGTCCACGACACCCACGCCCGTCAAGGGCAGCGTGCACTCGGGAAGTATCTTCAGCTCATGGCCGCCATCTTTCTTCCTGGCCACGTGCTCCATCAGGATCACCACCCGCTCGACGCCAGCCACGAGGTCCATCGCGCCCCCCATGCCCTTGACCATCTTGCCGGGAATCATCCAGTTGGCCAGGTCGCCCTTCCCGCTGACCTGCATGGCGCCGAGGATGGACAGATTGATCTTGCCGCCGCGGATCATCGCGAAGCTCTGGTCGCTGCCGAAGATCGACGACCCCGGCAACGTGGTCACGGTCTGCTTGCCCGCGTTGATGAGGTCCGCATCCACCTGGTCCTCGGTCGGGAACGGGCCGATGCCCAGCATGCCGTTCTCGGACTGCAGCCAGACCTCGATATCGCCCGGCACATGGTTGGCCACCAGGGTCGGGATGCCGATCCCGAGGTTCACGTAGAAACCGTCGCGCAGTTCCCGGGCGGCCCGCGCCGCCATCTGGTCCTTGTTCCATGCCATGATCAGCTCTCCGCCTTGGTCGTCGTGCGCTGCTCGATCCGCTTTTCCGGACTGCGGTTCTGAACGATGCGATGAATGTAGATGCCCGGCAGATGGATATCATCGGGCGCCAGGTCGCCGACTTCCACGATCTCCTCGACTTCGGCAATCGTGATCCGGCCCGCCGTCGCCGCCGCCGGATTGAAATTGCGGGCCGTATAGCGGAACCTCAGGTTGCCGGCGCGATCGGCGACATGCGCCTTGATCAGGGCCACGTCCGGCAGCAGGGCCCGCTCCATCACGTAGGTCTGCCCGTCGAACTCCCGGAGTTCCTTGCCTTCGGCGACCAGGGTCCCGACACCGGTCTTGGTGAAAAAGGCCGGAATGCCGGCCCCGCCCGCGCGCAGCTTCTCGGCCAGCGTGCCCTGCGGCGTGAATTCCAGTTCGAGTTCTCCGCTCAGGTACTGCCGCTCGAACTCCTTGTTCTCGCCCACGTAGGACGAAATCATCTTCCTGATCTGCCGGCTTTCCAGCAGCTTGCCGAGCCCGAAGCCGTCCACGCCGGCATTGTTCGAGATCACGGTAAGGCGCTTGACGTCCGATGCGCGCAGCGCGTCGATCAGCGCCTCCGGAATGCCACACAGGCCAAAGCCCCCCACCGCGATCATCTGGTCGTCTTTCACGACGCCCGCCATCGCATCGAGAGCGGATGGATAAATCTTGTTCACGACACCTCCTCCAAGGACTGGATCAACCGCATCGCCCCCGCTGCCAGGACCTGGCGGACGGCGCGTTTTTGAAAGATACTACGTACCTGTCTACGTAGTTTTGCTTAGGAACCGCCGATGTCGACCGACTCGGACTATCGCCTGGCCTTCGAGATGGCGCCCATCGGCCTCGTCCTCTCGAAGGACCGGATCATCGTCGATTGCAACAGCTACGTGTGCGACGTTTTCCATGCGTCCCGGGAGATCCTGCTGGGCGCGTCGTTCCGCGAGCTGTACCCGACGACCGAAGAATTCGAACGCCTGGGAAAACGCATCGCGCCCATCCTGAACAAACATGGGCGGTACGCCGATACGCGTATCATGAAACGTGCCACGGGACAGCATTTCTGGTGCCGCGTGACCGGCCGGGCGTTCAACCGGGAGCGACCGCACGAGGCCGGGATCTGGACGTTCGAGGATGTCAGCGCCGAACGTCCCCAGACCTCCGAGGCCTTGACGCCGCGCGAACGGGAAGTCGCGTCGCGGCTCCTGGACGGCAAGACGTCGAAGGTGATTGCCAGGGAACTCGGTATCAGCCCGCGCACCGTCGAGGTATTCCGAGCGAGCCTGATGCGGAAGTTTTCAGCGATGAATACGGCGGATCTGATTCATCGGATGTTGTCGGCGTGAGCGCCATGAGGGTACGGATATGACAGCCATGACAGTTCTTGCGTTCGCCCTGGTCGCCGCCATAGGCATCGCGACCCCTGGCCCGACCGTGCTGCTCGCCATGACGAACGGCTCGCGGTTCGGGGTTCGCCGCGCCTGCGCCGGCATGATGGGCGCCGTCGTGTCCGATTTCGTCCTGATCGGGGCCGTGGCCCTTGGACTGGGCGCCGTGCTCGCGGCCTCCGAGTTCTGGTTCGGCGTGGTCAAGTGGATCGGCGCCGGCTATCTCGCCTTCCTGGGCGTCATGTTGCTGCGCTCCAGGGGAACACTCGACGAGACGCCTCGGCCGGCGGGCCGCCGCGAGTCCGGATCGGCCCGGGCCCTCTTCCTGAAGAGCTTCCTCGTGGCGGCCACGAATCCCAAGGGCTATCTGTTCTTTTCGGCTTTCCTGCCGCAGTTCATCGATCCCGCGGCGCCCCAGGCGCAGCAATACGCCGTGCTCGCGCTTGTTTTCGCGGGCATGGATTTCATGATCATGTTCGGCTATGCCCTGCTGGGAGCACGGGCAGTCGGCATGCTGCGAAGGTCCGGCGCGCTCTGGCTCGACCGTGCCTGCGGTGGCGCGCTGCTGGTCCTTGCCGGCTCTCTGGCATGCTATCGGCGGGCCGGTTCGTGAACGACCGGCCGGCGGCCCCCTTGATGCCGTCAGGGGAGCCGCCACACATCCAGGCCCTCAGTCGGCGGCCACGCAGCTGAAATTCGCCGCGTCGTCCGTGCTTCCGGTTCCCTGGTATCGCGCGACCTGCGGATACTGGCAGAGCGGCCGGGTGCGCGCCACCTTGTTGTCGACCAGCCTGGTCGCAACGATCGCCCCGGGCCTGGTGTCCTTCTCGGACCAATCCATCAGCGCGCGGAAGACGTCATGCCGCGCGTCCCTGGCCACCGTGCCGCTACTGCCCTGTCCGAACAGGTTGGGGCCGTCTCCTCCGCCGCAGTGGCCCATGCCCGGCACCATGTACAGCGTGGCGAACTCGTCGACGGCAGCCGCTCCCATTTTTGCCTTGACGGCGTCGTAGTACCGGATGGTGCCCTGCGGCATGATGAGGTTGTCGCTCCAGCCATGGTGCATGATCAGCTTTCCGCCCCGCGCCTTGAACGCGGACAGATCCGGATTGTCCGTCCCGATCACCGGATTGACCATGCGCACGGTATCGGCGAAGAACTGCCCATAGTTGGCATAGGTCAAGGTTTTCCAATCCCAGCCTGGGTCGAGGTAGACCCAGTACCTGGGCTGCTCGACCGCGATGCTGAAGGGCGCCGCCCCAGCCAGGGACGCAAGATTGGCGCCGCGCTCCAGCCCCGGCCACAGCAGGCTGCCGGACAGGTCGCGCGCGCCATCCCATATCTTCTTGATGGCGATGGCCTCGGCCGGCGTCAGGCACGACCCATCCACGCAATCGGCGCGCGTGATCCGGTTGTCCGTGGAAGGATCGTAACGGCATGAACGTGGATCGTCGATCACGCCGTCGGCGACGCCATCGGACGCATCGCAGGCCGCCACCGCGCTGGACGTGGCGAGCGTGAGCTTGTCGCGGCCGATCGCGGCTCCCAGATCGTTGTTCATCACCACCTGGGGCCATATCTGGTACGCCTGGAAGCGATCCCAATGGATCGCGGGCGCGCCCGCCAGGATCGCATCGTAGTCGCCCGGATAGCGCTGCGCCATCATCAGGCCCTGGCGCCCGCCGGTGGAACACCCGTACCAATAGGAACGCACGGGATCCTGGCCGTAGTAGCTCTTGGTGAGTTGCTTGCCTATGACGGACATCAGGTGTTCGCTGCGGAACGCGAAATCTTCCTGTAGCTGGGTATTCGGAACGCCCGGCGACAACATGCCGAACGAACCCCCGACCGCCGACTTGTGGCCGGTGTCCGTCTGCACGCCGACGAATCCCTGCTTGACCGAATCGGCCGCAACGTTCACCGATCCCGCATAGCCGCCGCCCCCTTCGGAACGGAACCGCCCATTCCAGGTGCCGTCGGAAGGCATCGCCACCCAGATGTTGATTTCCGGGTCCACCTTGACCTTCACCAGGCAGTACTGCCTGGTCGGATCTCCATCCACGGTATCGGAACTGACATCCAGAATCGCCGCCTTCAAGCCCTTGGCCGGCGCATCGTCGGTCGTCAGCGCGACCTTGCCGATGCCCGCGGCCGAGCAATCCATCACCGGTGCAATCGCCAGATCGCCGATGCCTGGATTGCCCCCGGAAGGCGGAGGCGGGGGGTTGTCCGCGCCCCCATCTCCGCCGCCGCACGCCGCGAGCGCGGCCAGCGCCACCGTGGTCATTCCCCAGCGCATGGCGCCGGCCTTTCTACGCAGTCCCATCATGGTCTCCTCGTTACCCGTTGCTGCTTGGCGTTCTTCACCGACAACGTTTCCGTGGGCGATTTCTCCTCACTCGGTGAAGCCTTCTGAAAGCTGACCGGTCTATTTCTCCAGGACCCCGGACAGATAGCGTTTGGGAGGTATGCCCATGTACCTGGCAAAGGCCGCCGAGAAATGGCTCTGGCTGGAGAAACCGGCCTTGCGGGCCACGCTCGCCAGGGGTTCTCCATGCTTCATCAGGACAATCGCGGCCTCGACGCGGGCTCGCAGCACGTACTGGTACGGCGACGTGTCGGTGGTCATCCGGAAGAGCTTCATGAAGTGCGGCTTGCTCAGGCCGACCAACCCCGCCAGCGCGTCGACGGTGATGTCGGCGCCGATGGATTCCCGGATGTAGTCATCGACCGCCCGCAGTTGCCGCGACGAGAGGCGTCCTTTGTCGAATGATCGGGTCAGCGGCCGGGAAGCAAAGCGCCTGCGCAGATACAAGGCCAGGCCCAGGCACAGCGACTGGGCATACAGGGCACCGTTCGGACACCCCTCGCCCACCTCCCTGGCGATGGCGACCATGGTCTGCAACAACGGCGTGTCGTAGAACTGCAGATCGAGGTCCAGCGGCGCATCGAGCACCTCGTCGTCCAGGGACATGGCCGGATTCAGCTCGGACATGTCCAGCTCGATGACGACCCGCTCCGCCTTCGAAGAGCGCCACCAGCACCGCTCGATTTCCGTATGGGGGGCAAAGAGCCCGATCGATCCGGGGTCCGTCTTCAGCTGGAACGGCTTGCCGTTGCACAGCATGGTGGCCTCGGCCCATCCGGAGGCGATGCAGGCCACGCTGGGATGCCGGCGATAACGGGCTGGATTGTGCAAGGTCCCGTCGGCGAAGTTGTATCCCAGGGGAAATCCCGCCCACCTGTCGAGCGCCTCCCGCGTGAGGAAGCTGCGTTCGTTGTAAAGCGTCGGCTCGGCGTCGACGTCGTACGGATAAGTGTGCCTGCCCATGTCGCCTCCTCGTGTGCACCCTGGGGATGCGCGATCGACACCATGAACCCGTCCCCGGTACGGGGTGCGCGGCTGCCGCCGCGCAACTACCGTTTCACTTCGCCTTGCCGGGATCCTTGACGGCGTCGAGATGGGAGAACTCGATGTTGTACAGGTGGTTGCCGCGGCGTTCGACCTTGCGGATGTAGATGTTCTGCACGATGTCGCGCGTTTCCGGATCGATCAT